>Ga0233420_10000694_pt1 | contig 13685 bp, 12 predicted proteins | sample Watercolumn_Mata_4_FD_183009 | JGI IMG/M metagenome (GOLD analysis project Ga0233420, IMG submission 183009) | Freshwater microbial communities from Lake Matano, South Sulawesi, Indonesia - Watercolumn_Matano_2014_102_MG | ecosystem: Environmental > Aquatic > Freshwater > Lake | place...
GTATCTGTTGATGTTATGATGATTTTTGCGTGCGCATGACCTTTTTCGATCACCTGAAAATCGCCTGGGTGCACCTCAGGGAACGCAAGCGCCAGACGGTGCTCACGTCTCTCGGGGTTGCCGTCGTGTCAGCTATGCTGGTGACGACCATATCGGTGGCGAACGGGTCGTCGTCGAACGTTGTTGCCAAGGTGATCGATACGGCTCCTCATGTGCTGGTCAATGCCGAAAGGACCGATCCGCTTGTGCCGGACAATCTTATCGGCTATCCATCCGGCATCGTCTCGCTGGTGGAAAAAAACGTCACTTCCGAAGCGAAGGAGCTGATCAAGAACTATCCTGACGTCGTCGAAAAGATCAGCCGGGTTCCCGGCGTCGTGAGCATCTCCCCGTTTGTGCTCTCGAGGGTTATCTCCCGCAACAAGAGCCGCTTCACGGCAAGCGCCGTGCGTGGCGTGGTCCCGTCACTCGAGGGGGACATTGCCGGACTGAAGAAGAACCTTGTCGATAAAAACGCACTGGATGAGCTCGCCTGGACGCCCAACGGCATTCTCTTGGGCAACCTTCTTGCAAAGAAGCTCAATGCCGGATATCGTGACCGGATCGTGCTGGTGACGAAGAACAGCAGGGAATACCCGGTGACGGTTGTCGGCATTTTCAGCAGCGGCTTCAATGCAAAGGATGAGCGGGAGGCGTATGTGAACCTGTCGCTTGCCCAGAGAATGGAGGAGATCGCTCCGAATTCGGCAAGCGGCATCGGCCTGCGGACTTCCGATGTCGACCGGGCTGCTGCGGTTGCGGCAACGGTGTCCCGTGTGACCGGCTACAAAAGCGAGAGCTGGGATGAAACCAACCGGAACGTCATCGAGTTCTACAACCGGAATGCCGTCATTACCCTGGTGCTGGTCGGGTTTATGTTCATTGTCGCGGGGCTTGGCGTCTCGTCGGTGATGACCACCGTGGTGCTGCAAAAGGTCCGGGATATCGCCATTCTGCGCTCAATGGGCGTGCAGAAGGGAAGCATCACCCGGATATTCATGATGGAGGGCCTGATGATAGGGATCCTCGGTGTGATCATAGGCAGCCCGGTCGGGCATGTCATCTGCCATTTTGTTTCCCTCATCCGTTTCGAGGCGAGCACGGCCGGCGTTCTGCGCAGTGACCGGATCAACATCGTCGAAACGCCGGTAGCCCACGTGCTGGTGATTGTTTTCGGAATTCTTATCGCGGTGCTTTCCTCCGTCTTGCCTGCCCGCAAGGCCACCAGGTACATGCCTGTCAGCATTCTTCGTGGCGAAGTGGGTGTGTAGGGACCGGACGGGACGGTTTCAGCCGGGCTTCCGGATGATGCAGACGGCGTGTGCCGCGGCACCTTCCTCTCTTCCGATATAGCCGAGTCTTTCGTTGGTCGTCGCCTTGACCGATACCGCATCGATTCCAATGGCAAGGCAGCTGGCGATGTTCTGGCGCATCCCGGCGATATAGGGTGCTATTTTCGGTGCTTCGAGCAGGAGCATGGCGTCCACATTCACCGTTTCGAATCCTTCCTTCCGGAGCAGCTCGCGCACGTGCCGGAGCAGGATCATGCTGTCGATGTCCTTGAATTCTGCACTGGTGTTCGGAAAATGCAGACCGATGTCGCCAAGTGCAGCGGCCCCGAGCAGGGCGTCGCTGACGGCATGGAGCAGCACGTCTGCATCGCTGTGGCCTTCGAGGCCTTTTGCCGATGGGATATTGACTCCCCCGATGACCAGTTTCCGTCCTTCTGCAAAGGGGTGTACGTCTATTCCGATTCCAATGCGCATGATTTTACTTGATAAGGTTGGTTGCGGGTGCTCTCAGATTGTGTGGAAATATACAGGAGCAGCCGTCAATGAGCAAGGGTTTATGGCACGGTATTTTCCCTGCTTGTCCTGCTTCCGATAAAGTACTAAATTAGCTTACAGGTTTTTTTCCTTAACCTTACCGTTGGGGGAGGGGGAACCCCGGAGATGCGATTTGCCCAGGTTCAGCGATTCTTCTGGATATGCTCCGGTACTCCGGTCCATTTTATCGAGAAATACTCAACCGAACACAGCAAGTATCTCGGTATCGGTGCCACCATCGTTTTTACTGCTATTTTTGCAGGACTGTCCGGCGGGTATGCGCTTTATTTTGTTTTTGCTGGAAATCCGCTGGCCCCTCTCTGGTCGGTTGCCTTCGGTCTGCTCTGGGGGCTTGCCATCTTCAACCTCGACCGTTACATCGTCTCAAGCATCAACAAGACCTCGAAAGGTCTCCGGCAGTTCTACCAGGCTTCTCCGAGGCTTGTTTTCGCCGTGCTTATCGCCCTCGTTATCGCCCGCCCGCTGGAACTGAAAATTTTCGACAAGGAGATCCACGAACGTCTCAAGGAGCGTTATCTCAGCGACCAGAAGGAGCAGATCAGAAAGGTTCAGCTTTCGTTCAACGAAAAGTATGCGCTGGAACTGTCGCAGATGAAGCAATACCAGCAGGAATACGACGAGCTCAGCAGCGACGTGAACCGGTTGCGCGAAGAGCTGAAACAGGAGGTGTTCGGATCGAAGACATCGACGACTTCAGGTGTTCCCGGATACGGTACCTATGCGAAAAACAAGGAACTGGTTGTGGATGCGAAGCAGCAGCGGCTTGAATTTCTCGCCTCGAAGCTCGCCGAACTGCAGTTCTACATGAACCAGCAGAAAGCAGCTGAAGGGATCAACCGGCAGATGATGCTGACCGACCGGCTTCTGGATCGCAAGGCAGCCCTTGCCGGTTTTGCCGACCGGAACTGGGCTCTCGGTGCGCTTACCAGTTCCGGTGGTGCAGTAAGCAATTCCTCGGCTGCAGCGGTCAGGTTCATCACGCTGCTTTTCATCGCGTTCGAGTGCGCTCCTCTTATCGTGAAGCTGCTTTCCGATGCCGGGCCTTCCGACGTCGAAGGCAATGAAACCGACAAGCGAATTATCGCCCAACTTACCAATACCGCATTCCTGAACCGTAACCGGATCATCCGCCAGTACCGTTTCATGGGAGGACGGCCCGGCAGGCGTCATGTGAGGAGGTACATGGGGCAGAAGAGATAAGGAGACGGGAGGCGGGAACGATGAGATGGCTCATGGCTGAAACAGCAGAATGTCGTGAGTCTGTGATTGTCGTGGCAGAAAGCCCATTTTTCCTGCTCTGTCATTCCGGCTTCTGACGCCTATACCAGCAGACTTCCCACGTAATCGCGCAATAACGGAGCACCGGGTGCGCTGAACCATGCCTCCATGGCTTCTGCAACGCGCTGGCTGATGTCCGGGTAGACGAAATTCATCGTCCCGATCTGAATGGCGCTTGCTCCAACCAGCAGGAACTCCATCGCATCCTCGAAACTGCCGATGCCCCCCATGCCCACGACCGGTATCTTCACGGCATTATGGACTTCCCACACCTTGGCGAGGGCAACGGGCTTGATGGCAGGTCCGGAAAGCCCGCCGGTGACATTTCTGATGAGCGGCCTGCGGCTTTTGTAGTCGACGGCCATGCCCACAAGCGTGTTGATGAGCGAGACCGAGTCGGCTCCGGCTTCTTCGGCTGCAAGGGCGATGGAACTGATGGATGTGACGTTCGGGGTAAGCTTGATCATGAGATGACGCCTGGTGACTTTCCGCAGCTCGGAGACGATTTCAAAGGTTGCTTCGCGGCTCACGCCCATGATCATGCACTCGCCTTTCACGTTGGGGCAGGAGAGGTTGATTTCGTATCCGTCGATCCCTTCGACGGCGTCAAGCCTTGAGACAACGGCAACATAATCGTCAATCGAGCGTCCGGCGATGTTGACGATGACCGCAGTGCCGAGTTTCCTGAGGAACGGCACTTTTTCAGCAATGAAGCGATCAACGCCCACATTGGCCAGACCGATCGCGTTGATCATGCCGGAGGGGGTTTCAGCAATGCGTTGCGGAGGATTGCCGCTTCTCGGTTCAAGGGAGATCGCCTTGGTGACGATGCCGCCTATTCTCTCGAGGTCACACAGACGGCTGAGTTCCTCGCCGTAAGAGACCGTGCCCGAGGCGAGCATGACCGGGGACTTGAGCTCGAGCCCGCGGCCGAGCGAGACCGCGGCTGTGGGCCTGGAGCTGGATGCTGAGGTTCTGTGCTGCATGTTTCTGTATGTTCCGACAGCGTTTCCTAGTTGCCCTCACGGTTCAGATAGTACTTTTCGGCGTAATCCCTCACCATGCGATGCGTATTGTAGACCGGTGCTATGGTTGCGATGGCGTTACGGATTTTTTTGATCCACTTCACCGGCAGATTGTTCTCGTCGTGTTCGTAATAGGTCGGTATGATCTGGTGTTCAAGCACGTCATAAAGTTTGTCTGCATCCAGACGGTACTGTTCCTCGTAGTTGCCGAGCATTTCGCCGTTACCGATAGACCAGCCGTTTTCGCCGTTGTATGCTTCAGGCCACCATCCGTCAAGCACACTGAAGTTCAGTCCGCCGTGCAGCACGGTTTTTTCACCTGAGGTTCCGCTTGCTTCCATTGGTCTGACGGGATTGTTCAGCCAGACGTCAACGCCCGAGACCATGCGTTTGGCGACGCCGAGATTGTAGTTCTCAAGGAAGATGACCTTTCCTGAAAACTGCGGCCTGCGCGAATGTTCGACGATCTGTCGGATGTACTCCTTGCCAGCGTCATCGTGCGGGTGTGCCTTGCCGGCAAAGATGATCTGCACTGGCATGGTGGGGTGGTTGATGATCCGGTTGAGCCGTTCGAGGTCCCTGAAAATCAGCGGAGCACGTTTGTAGGTGGCAAACCTGCGGGCGAATCCTATGGTGAGCACGTCGGGAGAAAGCGTGTGCTTGGTGATTTTTGACGAGTCGTATTCCGGGTACATCGCATAGGCATGCTGATGGAAGAGCTGGTTTGCCAGGTAACTCTGGATGAAATCGATCAGGTTGCACTTGAGATGGTAACGCAGGCCCCAGAGATCCTCATTGCTGATTCGTGAAAGCACCTCTTCGGCGGCTTCACGCGAGCTCGTGAGTGTTTCGATACTGTCGGTGAACCTCCGCCAGAATCGTTCCGTCGTCAGATTGGCCCAGCTTTTGGAATGGACGCCATTGGTAATATGGCCGATCGGCACTTCATGGGGCGATTTGACGCCGTAGAGCGCTTGCCACATCTGCCGCGACACTTCGCCGTGAAGTTTCGAAACGCCGTTTGCAGCCCTTGAAAGGTTGAGCGCAAGAACGGTCATGGTGAACAGCCCGTTTGCCGGATTCCTGTCATCGGCTCCAAGCAGCATCATGTCGTCAAAACTGATGGATGACTGGGAAAGGTAGCGGTCGAAGGTATAGTGCATCATTTCCCGCGAGAACCGGTCATGACCTGCCGGCACGGGTGTGTGCGTGGTGAAGACGCAACGGTTTTTCACCTTTTTCTTCGCTTCCTCGGGAGCAGTTCCTGCAGCGAGCTCCTTTGCCAGGAGTTCGAGCGTCAGGAACGCGGAATGACCCTCGTTCATGTGATAGACCGCCGGGGTGATGCCGAGTGCATCGAGAAGCTTGACGCCGCCGATTCCCAGGACGATCTCCTGGTTGATGCGCATGTTCTGATCGCCGCCATAAACCCGGCAGCAGATGTCGCGGTAATGCGATTCATTGGCGGGAATGTTCGTATCAAGCAGGTAAAGGATGGAGCGCCCTACCCTGAGGCTCCATGCCTGCGCGAACACTTCGCTCTGGGCGATGCTGACCGAGATCACGAGATCCTTGCCGTCCGGACCGGTGACTTTCTCGATCGGAAGGCTTTCCGGGTACTGCAGGGGATAGTCTTCGAGCTGCCATCCGTCATGATTGAGGTACTGACGGAAATACCCTTCCTTGTAGAAGAGGGTGATCCCGACGAAGTTAATGCCGAGGTCGCTCGCTGACTTGATGTGATCGCCGGCAAGAACCCCGAGTCCCCCCGAATAGATCCGGACACTTTCATGGATGCCGAATTCTGCACAGAAATAAGCTACCGGATTTTTGACCAGTTCCGGTGCATGCTCTGCAGCCCAGGTACGGGTTTCAGCCATGTAGTTCCTGAAGCGTGCGGCAACCCGCTCGATTTTTTCGCCAAGTTCGCAATAGCATCGGGCCTGAAGCTCATCATTCGAGATATGTCGGAGCAGTTCTACCGGGTTGTGGTTGACTCGTTCCCAGAGAATCGGTGAAAGCTCCTTGAAAATTTCTTTTGCCTCGGTGTCCCATGACCACCAGAGGTTTCTCGTTATTTCCTTGCAGGCTGAGACGGTTTTTCGCATGGATGTAAGGTAAGGATTTGCATGTGCCTGCTGGAGCATATTGAAGAAAGAGTGTATCTTTCCTTGCTCTGCAATGCCGTGCGTTGATAAAATCAAGGCATAATTTACTCTTTTCGATCGTAAAACCGCAATCTGCTGAATGTGATTCACCATACGGTAACCATAGCACATATTTCCGATCTTCATATTGCCGGACGGAACGATCGCCGTTCACTCGCCCTCCTGGAAAAGATGCTCCGGCATCTCGACCACAGAGGGATCGACCATCTCGTCATTACCGGGGATATTTGCGACGTTGCCTCGCCGACGGAGTGGCAGGCGCTACGGGATGTTCTGACCGTCAGCGGGTTCTGGAGTTTCGATCGGACCACACTGCTTCCCGGCAATCACGATCTGATCAATATCGAGGAAGAGGTCAGGCTTTATAATGCGCTCAATCCTTTTTCAGACAGCCGACGCCATGTTTTCCGTCAGCGTCTTGCCTCGTTTGCTTCTTTTTTCGGTGAACTGATCACCGGTGATTCCGGTTCTTTACCGGGATTTCCCTTTATCAAGGTATTGCGTTTTGCGGGTCTTTCCCTTGCTTTTGTCGGCGTGAATTCAGTCTGGCCATGGCACCGTTCCGATAACCCGCTGGGAGCCAGGGGCTTTATCGATCCTGCCGAACTGCAAGCGCTTCGCAGGGCTTCTGTCGCTTCGGCGCTGGAAGAGAGTTTTGTGATCGGGCTCTGCCATCATGCGCTCAGGGTTTATGGTACCCAGTCTCCCATCGATCAGGCATTCGACTGGACCATGGAACTTGTCAACCGCAACGATTACCTTTCGGTGATGAAGTTCCTGAATGCCAGCGTGCTGCTTCACGGGCATTTTCACCGTTTCCAGACCTATATGATGGACAGTGTCCAGGTTGTCAACGGGGGCAGTTTCCGTTATACCCCAGAACGGTACAGCCTGATGCGTGTCGGTGACGGGGGAAGCTTCTCGCAGCAGTTTCTTGTTGTCCCCTGACCGGGGCCGATATTCTGCAGTATGAACATGAAAACTGCCTTTACGGGCAGTTTTCATGTTGCATGGATGGATTTTTCCGGGTCGGTTCAGCTTCCTTACCCCTGGCCGCGCCGGGCGAGCTGACGGTCCATCATGATGAGTGCGTGGCCCTTCTCACCGGCGATTTTCAGGGTCTCGAGAATTTCCGCCGCCGCGGCTTCCTCTTCAACCTGCTCCTCGATGAACCAGTGCAGCATCACCTGTGCAGCATAGTCCTTTTCCTCGAGAGCGGTTTCATACAGCCTGTTGATGAGCGCCGTTATTCTCCTTTCGTGGCCCAGCACCTCCTCGAACAGCGCTGCCGGCGATTTGAAATCGCTCTTTGGCTTTTCGACGGCGAGCAGTTCCACCCGTCCGCCTCGTTCATTGACGAACTTGTAGAGCTTCATGGCGTGGCTCATCTCTTCCTTTGTCTGCAGTTTGAGCCAGTTGGCAAAGCCCGGCAGGCTCTGCGACTCGGCATATGCCGCCATTGCAAGGTAGAGGTACGACGAAGCGAATTCGTGGTTGATCTGTTCGTTCAGTGCCTTTTCAAGTTTCTTGCTGAGCATAGGTCGTTTTTCCCTTTTGTTGCGGTTAATCTAAATTTTTTAAAAACATGGAGTTGTCAAAAGCAACGCCTCGCCAGGGATGATAGTTTCCAGAGTAGGGCTTTTTTGATTACCCGATGCCGTTTTCTTTCATGTATGCTTTTATCCTTTCTGCATGGTCACGGTCTTCCTGGTTGAGCTGCTTGAAAATCGTCACAGCAGGGGAAAGCGAAGGGGTATCGAGAAACTCCTGGAAATGAGCTTCACCGGCAGCAAGTTCCAGTTCAAGCGCCGTTCTGAATGCTTCAGTCCTTGATGGAGCATGCTTCGTGTAGCGTTCGATAAGGCCGGTAATCTTTGAATTGGCATCAATCAGCGCCTGAAGATCTCCTGCCAGCAGGTTTTCGGGAAAAAATTCCATTGGCTGCGGCTGCTTTTTTTCCTGCTGGAGCAGTGACGCGTGACCGCGTTCTTCCATGGCGAGCTGCCACCAGAACTCCTCGTCTTCATGGAACAGGTCGTTCAGCGAGGTGTAGAGTCTTGCAAGATTGAGTTCAAGCTTTATCGATTCGTCAAGATGGCGGAGCATCATTTCTGTCATGGTGGTGAGCGTTTGATGTTATGGTTTGCACAGAAGCAATATACGATCTTCCGGGTCAAGTGCCGATGCTGCCCTTGGCGGGCCCCGGCCGATAGGGACGGAAAATGACCTGAAGCGCTCTCGGGCCTGTGCGATGTCCTGCTGTTTGCCGTATTTTCCGGAAAAGAGCATTTCTCTTCAATCATTCAAGGCGATGGTATCATGAAATTGTGTCTCTCCAGTTGTCTGGCAGTTCCGGTTCTCCTGCTGGCTGTGGCTGTTTCGGCATGCAACACTCCCGGAAAGCCCGAGCAGGGCAATGCAGGAACCTCAGCGAAGCTCACCCGGTCTCCGGGCTATGACATGAAGCGTTTCGAGAAGGTGTACAACCAGGGCAAGAACCCCGGTGACGAGGAATCCTACTGCAGGATGTCCTATCCGGTTTTTTCCGGAAGCACTGCCGCAGAAGCGATCAACAGGACCGTCGAGTCGTACATCGCAGACAGTACGGCACTCAGCCCTTCAGAAGGATACTCGGGTCCGAGAACTCCCGAGGCTCTTGCCGGCAAATTCCTGAAGGATTTCGAAACGTTCCGGCAGGAGACGGATATGGGGCTGCCGTATCAGTTTGATCTCAAGGGTTCCGTATTGCTGAACAACGGGAACGTGCTCACCCTCGAGATGTCTTCCTATGCTTACACCGGAGGTGCTCATGGCATGGATATGACCGTCTATCTGGTTTTCGATGCAGCAACCGGCAGGCGTCTTTCCATCGCCGATGTCTTTGCTTCCGGTTTTGACGGGCGTCTCGGTTCCCTGATCGAAACCCGGTTCCGTCAAGAGAAAGGGCTGTCTCCTGACGAAAGGCTCGACAGCGAAAAGGGGGGACTGTTTGAAAACAGGATCGGGGTCACCCCGAATTTCGCGTTGACAGCCAGGGGCGTGCGTTTTCTGTACAATCCTTATGAAATAGCGCCCTATGCATCGGGCCCCGTCGAGATCGAACTGCTTTACAGCGAACTGGATGGATTGCTGAAACCTGAATACCGGAACATGCTCCGGGATTAGTCGCTGGCTTGTTCCTCTCCGGCTCGACCTTCAGATTTTTGCGCCGGTTAATAGAGTAATAATGGTGTTGTTGGGGCGGGTTTTTCTCCTTTTCTGCAGGATTGCTTGATTAACCGAATTCTTTTTCCTTAAATTCGGTTGTGTTTTCAGTACAGTTGTGTCCGTGTTTCGCCTGTTTCCTGCGAGAGGTCCATGTTTTGCATGATCAGGTTGCGGCCTTGTTTTTTCAAGCATGTTTTTCTTCTATGGCAAGTACAACAGAAGGCGGTGAGTTGCCTCATTTATCGGGCGATTCAAGTTTCAAAAGCCTTGTTTCCCTTTCACTTGCAGCTCTCGGTGTGGTGTTCGGCGATATCGGCACCAGTCCTCTTTATGCTATCCGGGAGTGTTTCCATGGTGATTACAGTATCGCTGTTTCCAATGCGAATGTTCTCGGTGTTCTCTCCCTGCTTTTCTGGGCGCTGGTGCTCATTGTTTCACTGAAGTACCTGACGTTCATCATGAAAGCCGACAACGAGGGCGAGGGAGGAATTCTCGCATTGACGGCGCTCATCATCACCCACAGCCGTAAAAACCGTCATGAACGATGGTTTCTTGTCGCCATTGGCCTGTTCGGAGCATCGCTTCTGTACGGTGACGGCATGATCACGCCAGCCATTTCAGTGCTCAGCGCGGTGGAGGGATTGCAGATTATCGCGCCTGCCTTCAAGGATCTGGTGATTCCGGTTACGGTCGTGATTCTTACCGCGCTGTTTTTCTTTCAGCATCATGGCACCGCAAAGGTCGGTTCGTTTTTCGGTCCCGTCATCACGGTCTGGTTTGCGGTGATCGGGCTTCTTGGGGTGATCGAGATTCTGCGTTATCCCGAGATTCTGAAAGCCGTTCTGCCGTGGTACGGATTCCGTTTTCTCCTGACGAACCACATACACGGGTTTCTCGTGCTCGGCGCGGTTTTCCTCTCGGTGACCGGAGCCGAAGCGCTGTATGCCGACATGGGTCATTTCGGAAAGAAGCCGATCCGCATCACCTGGATTTTCTTCGTGCTGCCTGCGCTTCTGCTCAACTATTTCGGTCAGGGCGCGCTGCTTCTGGCTTCCCCGTCCGAGTCGCATCATCCGTTCTATGCTCTGGTGCCTTCATGGGGGCTCATTCCCATGGTGATTCTCTCGACGACAGCAACCATCATCGCTTCCCAGGCCCTCATTACAGGGGTGTTTTCGCTCACACAGCAGGCGATCCAGCTAGGTTATTTCCCGCGGCTCACCATTCGGCATACCTCGGCAGGTCATATCGGACAGATTTATGTGCCCGCCGCCAACTGGAGCCTGATGTTCGCGACGATCGCCCTGGTGATCGGTTTCGGGTCATCGAGCAGGCTTGCCGCAGCGTACGGGGTTGCCGTGACGGCCACCATGCTGATCTCGACGGTGCTGTTCTACTATGTTGCCCGGGATATCTGGAAGTGGAACAAGCTGGGTACCGATCTGCTCATCAGCTTCTTTTTCATTATTGACCTGTCGTTTTTCGGGGCGAGCGCAAGCAAGCTGCTTCACGGCGCATGGTTTCCGCTCGTTATCGGCTTGTTCATCTTCACCCTGCTCTATACCTGGAAGCAGGGCCGAAGCCTGCTCCTGCAGCAGGTCAAGGACAGGACGCTTACCGTAGAGGAGTTCATCGAGAGCCTGGCGCTGCAGCCTCCGCAGCGGGTGACAGGTCAGGCGGTTTATCTGACTGCAAATCCCGATGTCATTCCCATCGCGCTCTTGCACAACATGCGGCACAACAAGATACTGCACTCCGAAGTGGCGTTCTTCCATTTCAGCACCGAACGAGTTCCAAGGGTGCCCAACAGCAGGAAAGTCGAGGTCATCAAGTACGGAGACGGCATCTACAAGGTGATCGCCCGTTACGGTTTCATGGAGTCGCCGAGCATCCGGCAGGTGTTTTCACTGGCCCATCACCAGGGCTTCCATTTCCGGCTTGAAGCAACGAGCTTTTTCCTGAACCGTGAAAAGATTGTCACCGGCCTGAAATCAAAAATGAGCCTGTGGCGCAAGAAGCTCTATGCGCTCATGATGCGCAATGCCATCAGTGCAACGGGTTACTATGACCTTCCTTCTGGCCAGGTCATTGAAATCGGCATGCAGGTACAGATCTGACGCTTATGGATTTTTCTTCTTTGCCCGAACTGTTCCGGCAGATCGCCGATCATCCGGTTCCCTCGATGCTTGTCGTGCTGAACCTGATTCTTATCGAAAGCCTGCTTTCGGTTGACAATGCAGCAGTTCTTGCCACCATGGTCATGGATCTTCCTCCCGCACAGCGTTCGGCTGCGTTGCGTTACGGTATCATCGGGGCCTATCTGTTCAGGGGGGTCTGTCTTCTTTTTGCCGCTGCGCTGGTGCAGGTATGGTGGCTGAAGCCATTCGGTGGTCTCTATCTGCTCTATCTTGTCGCGAAGTGGTGGCAGGGCAGGAAGACCGCGGATAGCTCGGACGACTATTTCGACAAGCAGGAGAATTGGTTCTACCGTCTCACGGTGGGAGCTCTCGGTACGTTCTGGTCCACGGTTATCCTGATCGAGCTGATGGATCTCGCTTTTTCCATCGATAACGTGTTTGCCGCCGTGGCCTTCAGCGAGAACATCCTCCTGATATGGCTCGGCGTGTTCATCGGCATTCTTGCCATGCGTTTTGTCGCCCAGGGGTTCGTGCTCCTGATGGAACAGTACCCTTTTCTGGAGACCTGCGCGTTTGTCGTGCTGGCTCTTCTCGGCGTGAAGCTGTCGCTTTCGCTTTTCGAGCATGCTTATCCTGCTTCGTATCTGGGCCGTTTTCTCGCCGGCCATGAAGCCGATGTGCTGACCTCTGCGGTTACGGTCGCGGTTTTTTTTCTTCCGGTGCTGACCAGCCTGCTCTTCAATGTGCCTGCGCGCATGCAGAAGGAGCAGGATATCGAGTGCTGACGCCAGCCTGTTTCCCGTGAAGGACGGTTTCCGCAGGGTGTTTCTCGGACTGCCGGCTCCTGCCGGACTGCAGGAGGCTGTGCTGCAGTCCAGATCGCTTTATTCCGGTTTTCCTTTCCGCTGGACTGCTCCGGAACATCTGCATGTCACTCTGGTGCCACCCTGGCAGTGCCCGGATATCGGGCCAGTTTGCGCGGTGATTTCGGAAACAGCATTGCGGTATCCGTGTTTTTCTGTTGTTTTCAATTCGCTCTCTCCAGGTCCGTCGCGGCGAAAGCCCCGCCTGCTCTGGGCGACGGCCAAAGCTCCGCTGCATCTCCTTCAGCTCAGGCGTGAGCTTGCCCTTGGCTTTTCTGCTGAAGCCGATCACGACTTTTTCCTGCACATGACGGTAGCACGCTTCAGGCCAGAAGCTGTTTCGGGAATTTTGCCGGAACCGCGCATTGTTTTCTGGCCTGGGACGTTCGACCGCATCTGTCTGTATGAGTCATTGCTGTATCCTTCGGGTGCAGTGTATCGCGAGCTGTGTTCTGTCCGGTTTGTCGAGGCATCTCGGGGGCGGGGGAATTGATGGTTCTTGCAGGATGTTCCCGCGTGCATCATGAAGCTTTCCCGGACTGCCGTTTCCCGTGCTTTCTCAGGAGCACCTGCAGGGAAGTAAATAAGATTCGCAATTGACAGGATTAATTCGTATCTACAGAACTGCATTTGAGCGCGTGGCGAAGATGCTAAGAAAGATCAGGTGTCCTGACTCTGCTGTTTTACAGATCGTTGCTGTCAACCTGTTTGCAAGGATTTTTTTCCTGCCGGATGAACTCTCCTTCAGATCATTCCTTTCCTGCATTGCTGCCACATCAGTGAATGCCTCGTGCATTGTCCAATAATTTTTTTACAGGAAAAGAAACGTATGAAGGAAGAAGAAAATGCCATTTCGCTGCATTTCAGCGATCTGGAGCTTGCCGAACCCCTGCTCAGGGCGCTTGAAGAGGTAGGCTACGAGAAACCTACGCCGATCCAGGCGCAAACCATTCCGCTGCTTCTGGACGGCCAGGACGTGCTTGGCCAGGCGCAGACCGGAACGGGCAAAACCGCAGCTTTCGCGCTCCCGGTGCTGTCGAATATTGTGCTGTCGAGAACCGAACCCCAGGCGCTGGTGCTGACTCCGACCCGCGAACTCGCCATCCAGGTTGCCGAGGCG
>Ga0233420_10000696_pt1 | contig 13643 bp, 14 predicted proteins | sample Watercolumn_Mata_4_FD_183009 | JGI IMG/M metagenome (GOLD analysis project Ga0233420, IMG submission 183009) | Freshwater microbial communities from Lake Matano, South Sulawesi, Indonesia - Watercolumn_Matano_2014_102_MG | ecosystem: Environmental > Aquatic > Freshwater > Lake | place...
CACACCGCTGCCGGGCGTCGCTGCGCCGATCAGGAAATGAGCCTGGTCCAGGTCGGTCTTGAGGACCTTGCAGTTTCGTCCCAGGGCCGTGAAATACTGGAAACGCTCCTCGATGGGAATCACATTCACCGAGGTTCCGACCACGCGAATCCAACCTCGCGCCTCAATGTCCCCCTGGGAAACGCCCGTACCGCGCAGCGTCTTGTGCAACTCATCCTGTGCCATGGAGCGGCGGCTTTGGAAGACGCGCAGGAACAGCCGCGATGCCGGTTCCGCCGCGTCGGGAGGACGTCGCTTGCCGTTCTCATCCTTGCCTGTCAGCAGGTCGTCCCGGATCAGGTTGATCCCAAGGAGCGCGTCCCGCACTCCCATGACCTGCCCGTCACCCGTAAAGACCTGACCATAATGGCGGCTGTAGAACTCGAGAGTTTTTCCCCGCAGGATGACCAAAAGATCCGATTCGGGAAGCTCTTTCCCGTGGGAATGCTCCAGAAGCTCCTTGAGCTGTGCCGCCTCATCCTTGACCCACCGGCGCATCTGCGCCCAGCTCGCGGCCTTTGGCTCTTCCGACCGCTTCCGGCAGACGTGGACGATGTCATATTCGATCTTCCGGGAACCAAACCCGCCGGCCGCGCTCTTGGTATCGTCGCTGCGGATCGGGTAGGTGGCCACGAGAATGTATCCAGCATTGAACAGTGCCTCGAGCACATTCACCCACGGCGCATCGTCGCTGTGGTGGAATGTGAAAGCCATGAGACCGCCTTGCTTCAGGAGCCGTCCTGCCTCGGCCCAGCAGGCGGCGAGCGTCTGCTGATAGAATTCGGAGGCTGGTTCCGGCCTGTAGAGCGGATTCGGGTCTTTCTCACCGAGTTCCTTGTTTCCGGTCAGTTCGCGCACCGTGGCGAGAATGCCGTTCGTGACAAACCGCTTCCGCTCGTAGTCCTCCCGGTCATCGGGATGTTCGACGGTGTTGTCCACGGCCTCCGCCGCATGGGGAGTCCGTTCCGGCTCGAAGTACTTGCGCTCCGGCATGCTGCGGTACCACTTGAGCAAGGGCAGGCGCATCCAGACATAAAAGAAATCGGCCAGGTCCGCATAGAATAGATTGTTTCCGAAGGGCGGATCGGTAATTACGAGGTCAAATTCGGTGCCGTCCAGCATCGAAAGATCGGTGGAAGAACCACAGTAGATATCGGCACCTGATTTCACGGGGTCCTGTGGAATTGCTTTCTCGGATTTCTTCTTGACGCCGTCATCCGAAACAACCACCAGTTCCCATGGCTCACTCACCCATTCCATCGCTTGAATGACTTTGACGGATGAAAATTGCCAATTCCCTCTTCCAAAAACATGAAACACACAGTTTTCAATGGTCTGCTGCTTTGGGTGAAAGTTCGCATTTGAGAACATAGGCGCAAGGATGTTTTGCTGAGAATTCCAGAAACAAAACATGTTCTGGTTCCGCAAATACTTCTGAAGCGCCCCCAGAGCCTGCTCGCGCACATCCATCGGCCATTGGTTATCCGGAGATTCGGTGATGGCGCGCATGAGCTGCGTATGCACGAGAAGCTGGCGCGGGTTGAACATCTTCCACCAATGCGTGTATCCCCAACCGACGTTGACCCCGCCATTGGCCCGCATCATGTAGGAATCCCAGCACTCCTGACGCGGCCAGTATTCGTTAAGATCGGTCTCGTTCCGGTCGGCCCATTCACGCTCGGCCATAATCAGCCGTTTCACATCGCCCGGCTCAATGGGTTTAAAGTAGCGGCCGTTGTAGCTGTACCCCTCGGCGTCACATTGCGGGCAGTGACATTGCAGGGCGTAGGCCGCCACGGGCGCGGTGTGGTTCGTGGACTTGACCGATTCGAGGATATCCTGTTTCTTTCCGCATTTCTGGCAGGTGAAGTGGGATTGCTGCGGCACAGTTCCCGTCCGCGTCTGAATTCGTGTGCCGTCGGCGATCACGATCTCTCGGGGTAGGCCAAACTTCTTGCGGTCCGCCGCGGACTCGGCGTCTTCCTCCTCTGGCATCTCTTCGTTTTCATCGGCTTCTTTTTCGTCCTCTTCGGCTATCTCTTCATCGGCCAGGCGGATGCGCCCGCGGACCTCGACGAAGCGCATGCATTCAATCCGCCCCTCGAACCACCGAGCGGTCATCTCCGGATCGGCCCCGGCGTAGCCACCCAGTTCCACACCATCATCGAGACCGGATGCGCCCTCCATCCACTTGGGATGAATCAGGAGATACATGTAGACATGGCGGCTCTCGATGCCGAGGTCTTTCTTTTTAACGTTTCCTACTTTGAACTCATAGGCGACCAGGCTCCCCATCTGCAGCATTCTGCCCCGGTGATCCTCAAGAACCTTCTTGATCTTTCCCCCGGCGAAGGAACTGCATTTCGGGCAATGCAAACCGGCCTCAGCGTTCAACTTCTCCAAGGCTTGATTTATCCGGTACTGCTTTTCCTCTTTGTTTCCATTGTTGTAGTCCTTGAGGAGTTGTGCGAATTCCTGGCTTGCCTCCGTGAAGCTTGGCTCGTTATCGAGCACGATGCGTTCGACTCCTGGAGCCATGCGCGTTTCGCCCAGCTCGATATTGAACTCATGACCGCAGAAGGGGCATGTCAAGGGAATGAAGTAGGCTGTCAGCTTCTTTTCGGCGATGACGGGCGAGCGGAATATCGGTGTGCGATGATTGCAACCTCGCGCATTACAGGGTCCGTGCTTGGCCCAGAAGGTGTAAATGATTTCCGGCCCTTCCCACCGGTACCGGCCGCGCTGGTCCGGCGAAATCTCGGCAGGATCGACGTTCACGACATTGCCAGTCTCCCGGTCCACCCACCGGCCCATGTGCCCCCGCGGACAGGTCGTCGTGTAGAAAGGCTGAACGATGGGTTTGACCTTGGCCTCGATATCCTCGAAAAGCGCTTTGACTTGTGCAGGATCGCTGCATGCAAGCTCGTTCTTCGTCACGAACCAGGCCACGGGATTGAGATCAACGCCCGCCATCTGGAAGCCAAGCCGCGCGCCTTCGACCAGAGTGGTCCCGCCGCCCATGAATATGTCGAGCACTCTTAGCTTGCGGAATGCGCCAGCCTTCTGGTGGTTGCAGTAGTAATGGTCCCAGACTCGTTTAGCCGCTTGGGATGGGTCGCCGGGTGCTTCCGTCGCGGCTGCGATCAACAGGCCTCGAAAAACGCTGGAGCGGCGACGGGCCCACCACTTGGACATCTGATAGATGGGTTTGCCAGCATTGCCTTCGATGTGGGATATCGCGCTGATGGGCACGATTGGAAAATCCACTTCCAGGCAGACCGGCGATCTACCCGGATCGCTGAAATCAGCGACCGGAAGACGGACGGCCTTGCCGAGGTTGGGTGGCTCGTAACCATTCGCCTTCTTGCGAGCCTTCTTCCCGGCCGACTTCTCGTCAGCCGGCGTTGGCTCCACTCCAAACAGATCGGTCTTACCGCTACTTATCATGCCGTCGCCCTCCTCGCTGCTGCCCAGGTAGGCACTCCAGTTGCCGCCTGCACCTCCCGGACAAAACGGGCTTCGTCGCTGCGGCTGTCGCTGAGATGGAGAAGGTGTATCTCCCTTGTCTTGCTCAAGTCCCACGCTTGCAGCGTCTTGATGCACTGATCAAGGCTCATGTGGCTGGCAAACAGCCGGTCGTTGATGCTGTCGCCGGGCTGCATCAAGTCGCGAGCATAATTGCATTCGATCGCTACGATGGTCGGCGGAAACGTGAATCGTACTGTGCTGTAAAAGGTGTCGATCAAAAACACGCAGGTCTCGCCATCTGATCCACGGAACATAAACCCGTGATTCAATGTGTCATGCCTTACCATGAAGCTTCGTACCAGGGTCGTACCAATTGTCTCGCCGTGCTGGTACATAGTTCCATACTCGACCGGTATCCCACGTTTCCGCAATTCCTCGGCAGTGCGTCCGTTGTAGTGGTCGCCATGTCCATGACTGACGATGCAAGCGTCGTAGAACGTCGGCGGCTTCGACAGGAGTCGCTGCATATCCCGGTACGGCAGGCCGCACTCGATGAGGATGGACGTGTGCCCGTCCTCGATGCTGTACAGGTTGCCGGAGCTGCCGCTGGCGTAACTGGTAAATTTCATGATGCTTTTGCTCTTTTGAGGTTATGAAAAGAAGTAGAACCATGCGAAACTTTCCATTTGCCAATTCAAGAATGCTTGATTTTGAATTGGCGATGGCTCGCTTGTGTTGTTGCAATCAAGGCAAATCCAATAATACTCAAATGTTGCCTTGTCGTAAGTTTCTTCGATTCTCAAGCTACCACAGCAGCAAGGTGCTATATTACGAAGTAATGATGACATTGCTGTATTTTTTATATTAGCGCTTACCCTTACCCTTTGATATAATATAATCTTTTTTAATTTAAATGCAAAAAGTTTTTTATTTACAGGTAAAAAAATTGCCGGGGCCCGCCCGGTCGGTTGGCCGCAGTAAGGCTTCGAACCTCGGCCCGATGCTGCCACCACAGCACCAGCACTCCTGCGGAGTCTCATCAATCCCGCAGGAAATCCGGAATGTCGTCGTTGGAGGCTTCGGGCAGCACCTCCCCGGTTGTGGTGTCCACAGTCTCGCATGATGTCTTATCCTGTCCCGTCACGTCGGTAAATCCGATCTCTTGGGTATTGGCGTTGGCGGCGATTTCCTGGGATGCAAGTTCTTCGCTCGTCGTCTCATCGAGTGCCGATGCAATGCCCTGCATCTCGATCGACATTATTCCGTAGTTTTTGATGAGGTGCTTCAGCACCGTAGCGGTAGCCCGCTCCTCAAAGTGGCTTGACCACACGCCGACTAATTTCCCGGCCTTTTTGCACTCGGGGTTGTAGCGGATAGCGTGAGACGTGATTTTCTCAATCGACCAGTATGCTGATTTTTTAAATCCGTTGGTCGTCTCAAAATAGGCGAAGAATCCGACGACCTTATCACTTTTTGCCGCTCCGTCAATATCAATCTCGCCGGTAAGCTTGCTGATCTTCCGCAGCTCGCCTTCGTAGACTGGCCCGGCATTCAGGAAGCTGTACTTACTGGTTCTCTGTGCAAGCTGCACTATACCTCGCCACCCGATCTGAAACTGAGGCACTGACACCCACTCGTTACCCTGCTTCGTGCTGTATGGCACAAGCCATGCAAACCCAAGATTCCTATTCAGTGGGAGGTCAAGTGTCGCAGCCTTCATTGCCTCACGCACCACGGCTGCGGCGTCACATTTCTGCAGGGTCTTGTCGCTCCCGTACAGGTCGAGCACGCTGGCCGTAAACAGTCCGGCTTTTTCTCGCAGGGTGTTCTTGATAAGTTCTTGCATCCCCCCACTTGCGAGTACCTTGTTCATGATACTGGCAGGGCCCACCTTGATCTGCTGCATCGCCTGCCGGTTTTCGTTGTTCTGTGTCATTGTCGTGTTCTCCGTTGTTGATGTTGTTGTTCCGGTATTGCTTGAATCGGGGAAGATTATTATATTGCAAATGTGTCGTTTGGTCATTCGCCCGGCCATCCGCACAATTTCCATTCCGCCCTTTCGGAGTCGCTGCCGGAAGGGCATCTTTTTTCCCGGTATATCATCACCTCCCTTTTAAGGTAACATAAGTGCATGCCGCCGCCTCGATCTCTTCAGCCGTCGGTTTCCTGCCTTGCTGCAGCCAGGCTTCAAGCTCTCCTCGATTAAAAGCTTACGCCGTTGATTGTAGAATTTTCCCTTGATAGTGGATCCCGACACACCGTATTGCTTCCCGATCTCAACACAACGATCTATTATTCCTGCGCTATCTCCACCTAAAGGAAATTCCTTGTTCAGAATCGGGAAAATCTCACGCTCGAACACCTCCAGAGGCAGCTTCACCTTCCGGCCTCGCTGCCGATCCGCCGCCGGTTCTTCAGCCTGCTTGGCTGACGCAATTTCTGGCTGATACTCGCCGGCAAGCCACTTTTCTGCCGCCTGGATATCAAGCAGGAAGCACACCCTTTCCCATTCGTCGCACCGAATACCCCAGCGCTCGACGTCGCTCTGTAACCGATCCAGATACCCCAGCTCATTGAGTTTGCTTTCCATGTCGGGTTCGCGACCTAAAGCCGCTCTGGCCTTTGATTGTATAACCAGGAACGAGAGCCCTTCCCGCAAATCCTCATGCAGAGCCTCACGCTCGATAAAGTTCCGTACTTCCGCCAGCGAACCGGACAGCGCAAACATCATATCATTCCATGATTTTTCCCTTTTGGCCGCTTCTTTCTCAGCATCACGAACAGCCTTTTCCAGTCCCGGCCTGTGCTCTTCAACCACATCGGCAGGGAGAGCGGGAAGACCCGGTTTTGGTCTGTCAATCAGATTGGATAGCTGTTGTTTCGCAAACTCCACATAGGTCTTGCCGGACTCCCACCTTTTCAGCATGGCTTTGTTTAAGGCCTGCTTCAGACTGGCCTCATTCGCTTTATATCCGCCCATTTTTTCGCCCTTGTTAAATGTCTGTGTCATTGTTGTGTTCTCCGTTGTTGATGTTGTTGTTGATTATGCTGTCAGAATGCTACCTCTGCCGTCTGAAGCTCGACGTGCAGCCGGACGCCGTGGTTGATTGCCTCATCTCTGGCAACCAGCCGAATGACCTGGCTTCCTATATCTGCAATCGGCATGGTCAAGGCCTCGGCGTTATCCACAAATACCGGGGCATGAACACCGTAGTGCTCAGAGAATACCTGCACGATCCGAATGCCTGCGAGGATGCGGTGCCCTGTATTGCAGTCGCCCCATGGTACCATTACACCTTCTGGAGACGGCACAAGGGTTTCGCATGTCTCAGCAATACCGCCGTTAATCTGCATATCGAAGAGTTTGAAGCTCAGTGGCGCAAACTTTGTGCTGACCTCCTCGGTCACCCGGCTGACTCTCGCTCGGATGAAGTCCTCCATGGTGGCGATCCTGCTGTCCAGCGCGTCCAGCTCGATTCCAAGTGACTTTTTCCGGTCTTTCAGCTCCGTCACACGCTCGTCCTGCTGGGAGGAGAGTTTCCGGTTTGCCGCCGCTTCGTCATGCGCCCTGATTCCAGCCTGCACCATCGATATTTTGTCGTCAATGCAGGATACCTCTGTTGGCACTGCTCCCGGCGATTTAAGCTCGCGCTCCAGCTTCGCTATCTCGTCGTTCAGCTCGCCCATGTCCGGGGGCTCCGGCATAGGCACCGCATCCGCCCCGTCCGTGATCCCGGTGATTTCTGCGGAAATGCGGGCGATCTCCTTCTCGATCTTTGGAAGACTGACCTCGATCTCTTTCACTCTCGCTGCCTTTGCCTTTCCGACCTCCTCAATGCGCGATACGTTCGCTGCGGCAGTTTCGAGGCGCGCCTTTTTCATCTCTGCCGCCTGCGCGTTGTCATCAGAAAGAGGCTGGCCGCATGTCGGGCAGTCCTGAGATGTGGCCTTGAGTATCTGTCTGTTCAGTCTCCAATCGGCAAGAAGCGCTCGGCGCCGCTGATGCAGTACCATCAGCTCGCGGGCAAGTAAGTCTTGATCCGCTTTGAGCTGTGCTAACTTGATCTGTAGCTCGCCGGCTTTGTTCTGGATTGATCGTATCGTATCCTCGGCCTCGTGGCACTTGATACGGTGCTCGTTGGTGATGTCGGCAATCTCCTGCCTCTTTGCCGCGATTCGCTCCCGGATGCTGCTGGTATCGCCCGCCATCATCGCTGCACGGCTATTCTGAAGGTACGTCAGCTTCGCGGTAAGCTCGGCATAGGCTGGAACTCCGGATGGCGGCATACAGGCGAGCTCCGCAGGCTTTGCGTCCTCGGCTTCGGTGATCCTTGCCGGCAGCTTATACAGCTCGTCATTGATCTTCGGACGCTGGCTGCGAAACATTTTCAGCGTGTCATCGAAGCTCCGGTTCGCGCACCAGCCCGGAATCTCGCTGAACCGGTCGTCGCTGACGATGATTTCGTAGTCCGAGATGGTGCCAGCAACCTCAAGCAGGAGTTTCCGGCGATCCTGCCACTTCATGGCGTTAAAGTGAGTGATTGAGGTGATCAGTCGGAACACGTCTTCCCTGACCAGCCCGGCGATGTAATCCTTGTACTCGGACTCTTTCTTCGGCACCTTGTCGATGTAGTAGGTCGTCTCGTGACCGCCGAACTCAGGCGTCTGTGAGCCTCGTTTCTTCGTCCACTTCTCCTTCATCACCTTGCAAAGAGTAACTGTGTGACCGGTTTCCGGGCCACCTGCTGGCGCGCCAGGATCGATGCTGAGCGCTGCATTGACGCTGTGCTCCATATAGTGCACTTCTTCGCCGTCCGGCCCGATCGGTTTAACCCCGAAGGAAGACTCTCCCGCCTGGTTCTTGTTGAAAAGCAACCAGTTCAGCGCGTCGGCGATGACGCTTTTTCCGGCACCGTTCGGCCCACTGATTACCGCGTTCAGGCCGTCAAACGTGGCTGAGAACTTGCGAATACCCTTGAAGTTCTTTAGGTCTATCCCTTGTAACGTGATTTTCATGCTTTTATCGATCATGATCAGCCCTCCTGCTGATGATGCCGTCACGGTCCATGATGTTCCCGTCCGGCAAGACTATTGTTGACTGCAAAGCCGACGCCCACTCATAGTGTCTGGTACGCCAGATGGCCCTGATAATTCGCTGTAATGCGTTCATGTTTATGTTTCCTTTGTTATCGCCATTATTTGGCTGAATAAACGATAGATGTTGATAGTATTTGTCGATAGATTTTACTAACTGATAATAAATAAATCACTTAGTAACAACATCTTTCCGCGGCCTGCCTACTCTGTACAAGCGTCGGCGTTTGTAATCATGCACCCACTCGCGCAGGTGTTCATCGTCCGCATATCGCCCACGGGCGACGCGCCGGATACGATTCAATCGGGCCGCGCGAAGGATTGTGGCCGCCGTCGGCTCTTCGCCTTTAGGTGTTCTTGCCATCATCTTTATCTCTGGTAGTGTTTTATTTTTCACGTTCTGTTTTTTTTGAGGTTATTGCTTTACTGTTCGTCCTTGCGAACGATCCCTACAATATCGACCAAATCCATCACGGCTTCGAATACTTCCCACGCATCTAAGAACGAATCCGCCAGAAAGGTGAGTCCGTGGACAGTCTCGGGGGAATCTGGTTTTTTCCACATTACTAAATACTTGTTTTGCACTTGTTTGTTGTTTAAGTGTTTTCAGATATTTCAGTGCTTATACTTACCTTCTGATATAATATAATCTTTTTTAATTTAAATGCAAAAAGTTTTTTATTTACGGGTAAAAAAAAATCCGGATTGCTCACGGCAGGTCTTTAGCATTCATTCAGCAAGTCTACGATCATCTCGCGCCACCGCTGGCTGTACAGCCAATTTCGGATTGTCCCTTATACCACCTGTTCCAGGCCCGGACGATAGCCGCCTGCTCGTGATACCGGGCATAGTTTGTATTCATGGTCTGCAAAAGATTTGTCATGGTTGCACCCGCTTGCAGAGTGTCAAGCGGTGCAGGCTCGGCCATATCTGTTGGTGGTGCCGGGAATCGCTGCACCATCGGCACGGATGTAGAGCACCCAGCGAGCAGCAAGGCCAGTATGATTATACGATTCATCTTGACCCCCTTGCAGCTTCATTGTGCAGCGCGATTGCGGTTTCTGGAATCTGTATCCGGTCAAAATCCTGTTTGTGCTCGACGATCCGAACGGCAACATTCGATGCGTGTACTGTCACCGCGTTTAGCTCCGCCTGCTCTGCCTGCCGTATAGCCATCGTGAGGCTGTCGCTTCGGGCTTCGGCCTGGTGCATCTTGATCTCAGCTGCCTGTATTTTAGCGAGCCACTTCGCTGATGAGTCTGCACGACCCTTGAAGTAGGCTCCGAAAGTGATGGCTACTGATAGCCCGGCAGTTATCGGCAACCGGTAGGGTTTGAGTAGGCTCAGCATGATCATGCCTCCGGAGTCGCAGCGTTCATCATCGCATAAAGCGCTGTCCCTGCCGCGACTATTGCGGTGCTGTCTTCCCCTCTAAGCATAGCGTAAATGATAGCAATGATCGATATCGCCAGCATCGGCAAGCTACGCTGAGTTGATTTTTCCGATAGTCGAGCCTTAATCCATTCGATAGCGCTGTTCATATTATTATCATTTTATATTTGCAAGTTCAAAGTGCATTCTATCCAGCTTTTTCCATGATCATCCCCACACATACCCTGCGTCAATGAAGCACTTCACAAAAGCTTTCGAGAGTGTTGGTGGATTTCCCGTGCGATTCCAAGCGGCGTTTACGTCAACTTCGTCTGTGGTAATCATAACCCATCATATTCAGTTTTTCGGTCGATGCATTCTTTTGCGTTGAAACACACAAAGTCCCGCATAAAGTCGTAATACTCTTTCGACCCGTACTTCCCCAAAAGTTGCCCCTCTTTGAACTTGACGTATGATGCAGCAAACCAATGCGTCCCACGGGCTATTCCGTAGAAACCAAGCCCTGCTCCGGACAGAATCGCTCCGACATCATAGGCCGAGTAACCAGAAGCCGCCCCAACAATAACATGAATCCCTGTTCCAAACAAAGCCAAATCGCCGGCTTGCCGTAGCCCTTCAAGAATCCGCTCATGCATAATCATTCCTCCCAGGCCATGTTTGTGCGTTCTTCCCTTTTTATATGATACTTAATTTATTCGACTTCCGCGAATATCACCTACCGTTATCCACGTCACGTAACTGTTGCCGTCAACAGCCGCTCCAGCCGCCCCACCGCTTCCGCCGTCGTGCTCGCCGAATTCGAGGTTATTATATGATCTTGCGCCAACGCTTCCAGGCTGTCCGAGTGCCCCGCCGGTTCCGCCCGCTCCGCCGTGGCCAAATCCGGGGAGATAGCCGCCGACGCCACCACCGCCACCATTTTCATACCCGCCAGTATATCCGCTGGCGTGCCCGCCGCCGCCAATTCCGGGGAGATAGCCGCCTCCGCCGCCGCCACCACCGCCGCGCCGGAAAGGAATTTCAATATGCAGCAGCGCGCCGCCTCCGCCGCCGCCACCACCACCGCCGCCGATTACCCCGTTGTTTGTTATCGTGACCGGATAGCGGGTGTACAATGCTGTTCCGCCCGGGTATCCATTATACCCTGTTCCGTGCTCGTAATCTCCGCCGTCGCCACCGCGTCCACCAGCGCCAGAAATCGCGCCGTTGACCACGATCTGTATATTAACGCCTGACACCCACTCATTGCCTACGTCTACATGTCCGGATGTCGTCGCTGAACCTATTGTGCGTCCAACTCCGATCACAAATGTCACTGTCTCGCCAGTTCCCGGCGCCGGATAGCTTTTTCGGTATTCCTCGTAGAGCGAAGTAACGACCTGATCTGTGTCGAATATGACCATATTCTGTAACGGCTCACTCCCTTCGTATGCATACCACAATAGTTCTTGCGCTGTCACGTCGGTGTAATCTGTGCCCGGCGACAACTCGATTATCTGGGCATATGCGGTATCCTGCGCGCCGGTCTCGTCCTGCAATTGCGGCATAGAGATCCCGTACCGCCCGGCCTGCATAAGCTGTCCTTTGGAACTGCCTGTCCTGAATATGCGGCATTCAAACTGCCTCGGAGGATCACGATACAACGACAGTACGCGGTATCCGAGTTCTTCCGCAGCCGGTCGGTTTGTGCGAGAAATGAACCGGCCATAAATCTTTTTCACTCTTGGCTCCCCGCCGTAATCGGATTCAGCGTCCGGGTCTGTCACCAGTACGCCTGCATAGTAGTTTTGCGCGTCTTCCTGTTCCTCCAACGGGTTGATGATGCCATAATATACATAGACCTGCGATACCCGCTTCTCGGGCTGCGTCTTCACGTCGAACGAATTCGACACAATGACGTTTTCGTCGTAAACCTCGACGCCCGCGTCAAGCTTTCGTACTACGTCGAGTTTAATAAGCTGCGTTACGTCGTCGCTAAAAACAGTAAGGCCGAAATGTCGAGACATTGCATTGATCAGCTCTCGTACTCCTGTAGGCTTTGCGATAAGGCCGAACGCAAGCCTGCCGATAAAGGCTGCTGATTTCTGCTGCCATTCGGCAATCGGTATCCGGTCGGCTGTGATGGCCGTGTATCCGGTCACAAAATCCGCAATTGCGTCAACCGGATCAATCCCGGACCCAGAGGCAGACACTTCATAGCACACTTGTACTATGTCGCCACTCTTGTGGCCTACAGCTTCCGTACCCCATAACCCGCGCTCAACGAACGTACAAACGTTGCCCGACCGCGTCACTGTTGCTATCTCCTTGTTCCCGATGTTTGCCGTGAAGCTCGTAGGGTAATCATCATTGCCGACGCCGGACGGGGTCAGGGTGAACGATGTTGCTGTATTGGTAACATCTGCAAACAACCGTCCTTTGCTCATCACCGGACACTGCGATTTATCATCGTCGGCAAGTTTCAAAACATCCTTTGCTACGATGGTGACTTTGCCGGAAGTTGACGGGCCCGTAATGCTCTCGATTATATAGTGTCTTGTAGTCATTGCGGATAGGGACTGATCTGCTCCGCCGACAATATAGCGTAGCCCCGCCCCCGGCATGTACGGGAACCGCGCCTGGAACTTACCCCAGAACGTACCTCTTTTGTAAGGATCATATCCCCGAGATGACCAATACGGATCACATGCGGCGGTGCTATCCGGGTACGGATGGTCTTGTATCGTGATGGTTATCTGAGCTCGTACACCAAGCCCATCTCCAGGCGCAAGCTTTTGCGCCCGATACCGCACGGATGATAGCGACGGAATGGCGTCGATGTCGGATCGCCCGGCGGCATCTGACCGGCACAGCCTAATTGTTGCCGTCTCCTGCGTGTAGTTTTCCCGGTCTTGGCACGTCTTCAGGCTGTTGTAGCAGGCGGCCGTCACAAGCCCGGCGGCAGTACACGGGTGGTGCCCAAACAGCAGAGAGCAACAAGGAACATCGATCTCTATGTACTCGTATACTTTCATGCTATGGCGTCAAAACTCATTGATATTTCCATATACTCTTTTATCCCTGAGTTTTGCGGAACAGGCGTCCTTTGCAGCCAGCAGTACGCCACCTCTTCCGGGTAATCGTCATGTCGCCAAGCATAAAAAAACGGCACTTTTTCCCCGCTATGTCCAGACGCCGCGACGACAAACGGGTCAAAAACCGAGCGATACCATGACGGAGAAAGATTTCGCAAAGCGACACTTCCTGAGTACGTCGTTCTGGTTGTCACGCTGCCGAGATACTGCCCGTTTTGGCTCATGCCTTCGACCGTCTCGACGTTGCGCGACAGGTTTACAGGTGACACTCCGCCGTAAACGTTGTGCGGGAGCTGAGTAATCGCCCCAGCATACATCACGGCAATCTTTGGGGCATATTGCATGGCTGCACTCAGACTGAAAATTTTAAGCCTGACGGCATGAGCCTCTACCTGATCGAGTCGCAAGAGTATTGGCGATGCGTCGCGGACAAAGAAATACGACCCGGTGTCTACCCAAGCCCCGCCCGATTCCGCCTGGTATTGCACAGCGACATAAACATCAGCTAAGTGCAAGTTGTGCCCGGCTATGCCGATATAATCAACCGGCGCGCCGTTGGCCGTTACCGTCACATAC
>Ga0233420_10000697_pt1 | contig 13637 bp, 10 predicted proteins | sample Watercolumn_Mata_4_FD_183009 | JGI IMG/M metagenome (GOLD analysis project Ga0233420, IMG submission 183009) | Freshwater microbial communities from Lake Matano, South Sulawesi, Indonesia - Watercolumn_Matano_2014_102_MG | ecosystem: Environmental > Aquatic > Freshwater > Lake | place...
ATGACGGCGAAGTCAGCACTGACAGTACGCCATTCAGACCATGAGCCTAAGCAATTCCTGCCCCACATGTCGGGCAATTCGGGTTCTTCGGCAAACGAATGCGTTGCCAGTCCATGGCGATGGCGTCGAACAGCAACACCATGCCGCTGAAGACATAATCCGTCATGGCAAGAATTTTAATCGCCTCCAGGGCCTGCATACTGCCGATGATGCCCGGAAGTGGCGCAATCACGCCGGTTTGCGAACAGGTTTCCCCAAGCTCCTCGAGCCCTTGATAGAGACAGTTATAACAGGGAGAATCGCCGACACCCGGATGAAATACGACAAGTTGCCCCTCAAATCGAATCACGGCTCCGCTGACCAGCGGTTTGCCTTCTTGAAAACAGACGCGGTTGACGGCGAATCGGGTCGACACATTATCGGAGCAGTCCAGCACTATATCCACATCCTTGATGACTTGTCCCAAACCCTCAAGGCTCAATCGTTGATTCAGGCAGGCTATCTTTACGTCCGGGTTGATCCGCAGCAGCACACGCAAGGCCGATTCCGTTTTCGCGAGACCAATGCCGGGCGTGTCATGAAGTATTTGGCGCTGTAGATTACTCAGATCCACATGATCGTAATCGTTGATGAGCAAATGACCGACACCGGCAGCCGCCAGATACATGGCCGCCGGGGAACCCAATCCGCCCAGCCCGACGATGAGCGCACGCGACGCCAAGAGCCTGGCTTGTCCATCGATATCGATCTGGGGCAAAAGAATTTGCCGGCTGTATCTCAATAACTGGCTATCCTTCATCTCTCGTGCATCTCCGCCTGTTTCTTGGTCTCGAAGCCACACTCATAACCACCGAAAGGCCTTTTAAGGCGCACATCCGTGGAATTCGGGACCAGTGGGGATCCTTTCTGTAATATCATTGCGATTCAAAACTCAGCCAAGACAACCTCTATGACCTGGATACTGGCAATACCCATGATTCTGATCAGCGCCCTGGCCAACGCGGCGGAGGAGACGCCCATACCGTTACCCGATCAGCCAGACCTACCCGCTCCGATCCAAAGCGGCCAACCCATGGAGCCCGATGTCACCATCATACGTCGCGGCGAGGAAACCATTGAAGAATATCGCATCAACAACCAGCTTTACAGGGTTAAAATCACGCCCGTCATCGGCCCGTCCTATGAATTGATCGATACTAATGGCGATGGAAACCTGGAAGTTCGTCAAGGGGACAATCAGAAGGGCATGAACATCAACAAGTGGGTGCTGTTTAGCTGGTAAGCCCCTTCACGTCACGAACCAGCGGGAACGCCGAACCGCGTGTTCCCTTCCCAACAGCCGGTCTTCCATAGACACCGACAAGGACTTTAAACCTGGAAACGGCAGTCGACCGATTCATCCGATACTTACGTGCCCGCGATGACTAAAAATTGCCTTGTGATTGGAGCTCGCCGGATGGGTAAGGCCGCTGCGTGCCCGAGCGCACGGTTCCCGAGCCGCCTGGCGGCGTTGCTCCTCCTGACAGGGGGCTGCCCTGCGCGTCGTCGCGCCTTGCCGGACAGCTCGGGAACCGCACGCTCGAACACGCCCAACCGCCGTTTCGTAGGTTAAAGAGCATGCCTGACAGCGCTCGTCTGGAAAGCCTGCTGCGCGCAGGGCAACAATCACTGCTGCGCGGCGGCCTCAAGGGACTGGAAAAGGAAAGCCTGCGCCTCTCTGTCACGGGACGAATTGCTCAAACCCCTCATCCTGCCACCCTTGGCTCCGCTCTGACTCATCCCTGGATTACCACCGATTATTCCGAAGCCCTGATAGAGCTGATCACGCCGCCATTTTCCAAGATCGAGGACACCCTGAATTTCCTGGGTGACCTCCATGCCTTTGTTCATCAGCGGCTGGAAGAAGAGGTTTTGCTGGCCACCTCCATGCCGATCGGGCTCGATGGTGACTCGAGCATTCCAATTGCTCGCTATGGCCACTCGAATATCGGCATGATGAAGCACATTTATCGCCGGGGACTGGCGCACCGGTACGGTCGCACCATGCAAGCCATCGCCGGTCTGCACTACAACTACTCCTTCAACGAGGCGCTGTGGCCGACACTTCAGGATTTGGAGCGGAACAGACGGAGCCCGGCGCAATATATCGCCGATGCCTATTTTGGGGTCATACGCAACATCCACCGGCATGGATGGCTATTGATCTACCTGTTCGGCAGCTCCCCAGCCATTTGCAAATCCTTCTTTAAAGGCCGTGAAGCGCTGGCCACGAGGTTTACCGAACTGGATCACGACACCCTGTATCGCCCTCATGCCACCTCACTGCGCATGAGCGACATCGGCTACCGGAATGATACTCAGACCAGTCTGGCCATTTCGTTCGACTCGCTTGAAGATTACGTTGAGAGCCTAGAAAGGGCAATTCTCCAACCCTATCCAACCTATGAAAAGATTGGCGTCAAGGTCGATGGAGTCTATCGCCAACTCAACGCCAATATCCTCCAGATCGAAAACGAGTACTACAGCGCCGTACGTCCCAAACAGGTGACTCGATCCGGCGAGAAACCAACCTTGGCCTTGAAAAAACGGGGTGTACGTTACCTGGAACTCAGGGCGCTGGATTTGATCGACCTGGCTCCCGAAGGTATTACCCGGCATGAAATGCGGTTTCTGGAGATCTTTCTTCTGTTTTGCCTGCTCACCGAGAGCCCGCCACTGGGGGAGAAGGAAATCACCGAATGCAATCAAAACAGCCTGGGCATAGCCTGCTGCGGCAGAGGCGAGAGCTTCAGACTCATTCGACAAGGTAGGGAAATTCCCTTGAGCCACTGGGGCAACGAGATTTTCGAATACATGCTTTACATCGCCGAAATCCTGGACGAGGACACACACGACACCGGCTATATTGACAGCATCAAGAAACTGAGGACATCCATCATGGATTCGGAAGACACGCCCTCCGCGCGGGTACTGAAAACGCTGCGCCAAAATCATGAGAGCTTTGCGGCATATGCACTGCGTCTCTCGAGCGAACATGCCGGCTACTGGCGGAATCGTGCGCTCGAGGTGAACCAGACACAGGAATTCAGGCATGAAGCTGAAGGTTCCTGGCGCAAACAGGAGCAGATCGAGGCGTCCGATAGTCTCTCGCTGGATGAATTCCTTCAGCAATATTGGCTACAGACCTGACGATAAAGGCCTGCGCCGGCGGATCGCGCCTGACAATCACCCAAAACCGCCCAAGAAAAAGGGCGGACCGGCAACGCCGGTCCGCCCCCTCCTCGAGCCTGAGCGACTCGACTCGCTTTACTTCAGACTTTCCTTCGCAATAGCATCAAGCTCTGAAGAAACCTGCTCGCCAACCGAGACACCCGTTGCCGTGTCCCCTTTTTGGCAGGCATCCTTTCCGGTTTGCATCACATCGATGGCTTTCTGAAGTCTGGCGCTGGCAGCATTACCCGTTATTTCCTTGTAGTGCTGTTTAGCCTGTTTGTAATGATCAGTGCATCCTTTCGCGTCGCCAGCCTTGGCCGCTTCTGTTGCGGCTTTCACTTCCTGCTGGGTCAGACCAAAGTGCTCCTTGACGCCTGCCGCATTCTCAGCGGCGAAAACATTGCCGGCTGCCAGAGCCAACAGAGCGCTGCTCAGCACGGTGGAAATCTTGCTCATTTTCATGTTTTGTATATCTCCTCTGGCAGCCATTGCAGGCAACCAAATCAATTGTCAAATAACCCGGTTGATGAATGGGCCAGAGCCTTCAACAACCGGGTTGAATAGTAAAAGAGTTCGTTGTGCTTGTCATGCATTATGTTCAAGCTTATCAGTAAAAGGTCCGTTGAGGAGGTTAATGGTCCTGATGCCGTTTCTCCATTCAGACTTGTCGCGAGACGATATGGGCAAGCCATGCGCCGGAAAGCTTCTCCTGGACGGAGTTTTGCCGCAACCGCGCCTGTAGATTGGGAAAGTCGACCCGATCCAGTTCCTGGTCCTGGTTGTAACAGGAATAAACGAAATATTCCTTACCCGTGTCGGGTTCAATATGCTTGCACAGACACTGGGCGCAGACACCCTTCATCATGCATTGCATGGGCGAGTTGATCGATCCGATCGCCAGATGATGCGGCTTGATGTAAGGCTTCAGGACGCCGAATCTCGCGGCCTTGACCGCCGCCATCATGCGGTCGGAGCCGATGACGATCATGTGATCGACGTCATCGAGGTGAATCGGCGTGGCGCCCAATTCACCCCTCGCGTACGCCACCATGGCTTCGACGATGTTGCCGACAAAGGTCTTGTCTTGGGGACGGAGCACCGGTATCGGTTCCGCGCCCGGCATGGGATCCACCGACCAGACCACGACATCCGAGGCCGCCTCGATATCCTTGACTTTGAAGACATCCTCCCGCTTTCGATACCCGGCAAAATAGATCACCTGACTGCCGGCGGCGCGGAGCGCCTTGCCGATGGAAAACAGCACGGCATTGCCGAGTCCGCCACCCAACAGGGCCACTGTCTGCCCCACGGGTATTTCGGTGGGCGCGCCGGTAACCCCCATGACGATAACGGGATCGCCGGGCTTCCAAAGCGCCAGCAGGCGCGACGAGGAACCCATTTCCAAAGCGATCAGGGATATCAGGCCCTGCTCCTTGTCGACCCAGGCGCCGGTCAAGGCCAGGCCCTCGGCCACCAGGACCGTCCCATCGACCACGGGTGCCAAGGCCTCGAAATTCTGCACCCGGTAAAACTGACCCGGGCAGAAATGCTTGGCGGCCAGCGGCGCGCGCACGATCACCTCGATGATCGTCGCGGTGATCCGATTGATCTCGATGACCCGCGCGAGGAGCCGATCATCCAGCCGCGCCTGAAAGCCACGCAGAGCCTGATGGCGATCGGCTTGAGCCGATGGATCGAGATGGGCCAGTTCCTTCTCGTACAGCCGCGTGATGTAGGGGTAGCCATCCTTGGCGCTGGCCATGGCCTTGACCACATTGCCGGCATACACGGGATGGTTGTCGCCATAGAAAGTGATGAACTTGCCATTGCGACTATAGGAGGTGAATGGCGCCGGCCTGCCGATCTTGACCCCAGACACATCATTCACTGGCACCAATTCCGGAATATCGCCCAACCATTCCGGTTCATGGCGCTGATAGAACTTCTTGTCCATCTCGAAGGTGTCCGGGTGTTCGGACTCGTAGATGGTGTTGGGCGACGTTCCGGCGGCGACGAACAGGCTACGCAGCGGCACCTCCAGTTCGCAGGCGCGCTGCCATTTTCCCTCGACCCTATCCAGCTTCTCGAACCTGACGGCGCGCAGGTGGCCATGACCATCCTCCAGCGCCTCGAGCGGATTCATGCCGGGCGCGAGACGAATGCCTTCGTCCAATGCCTCGGCGATCTCCTCGGCATTCTGTCGATAGGCGGGTGAATCCTCGATGCCCTTGCGGTAGAACAGCGTCACGCCGCCCCAGCTTTCCAGCAGCGGCAGGAAATTCGGCGGCTCGCCGGCCATCTCGGCGCGCTGACGTTCCGCCTGAATGGCCCGGCCATGGGCGAGAAATTCATCCAGGATGACCCGTTCTTCCTCGTCGTACCAGCGGCGAACGACCTCCTCCCCTTGCAGTGCGGAGAGCTTCTCGTAGCGATGCAGGATTTTCTCGACCTGAACAGGATAATAAGCCAGCGTTTCCGTGCAGGTATCGATAGCGGTCAACCCCCCGCCGATGACGCCGGCCGGCAGGCGCACCTGCATGTTGGCCAGGGAGGATTCCTTGGCGGCGCCGGTCAACTGCAGACCCATCAGAAAATCGGAGGCCTTGCGAATGCCGCGAATCAGGTTGTTCTTGATGTCGATCAGGGTCGGCTTGCCGGCGCCCGAGGCAATGGCGATGTGATCGAAGCCCAGATCCCAGGCCTCGTTGATCGTCAGGGTGCCGCCGAAGCGTACGCCGCCATAGATACGGAAGGTCCGCCGACGCAGCAGGTTGAGATAGATGACCTTCAGGAAGTTCTTGTCCCAGCGCACCGTGATGCCATACTCGGCGACTCCGCCGAAACCCAGCATGATGCGTTTGTTCAGGTCCTCGTAGAGTTCACGGAAATCGCGGATAGGCTGCGGCGGGGTGGTGGCGTCGCCGGCCAGATGAGCCGGCAGGGGCTCGATCTTGAGGCCGTCGATGCCGACCACGCCGAAACCCTCGTTGAGGAGGTAATGCGCCAGGGTGTAACCGGCCGGCCCCATACCGGCGACCAGCACGTTCCTGCCGTTATAGGGCAGGGCCGCGGGGCGTTTGATGTTCAAAGGATTCCAGCGCGTCAGCAGGCTGTAAATCTCGAAGCCCCAGGGCATGAACAGCACATCGGTCAGAACATTGGTCTCGATCTGCGGGATATTGACCGGCTGGGTCTTCTGGTAGATGCAGCCCTTCATGCAGTCGTTGCAGATGCGATGTCCCGTACCGGGGCACAGCGGATTGTCGACAGTGATCAGCGCCAGCGCGCCCAGGTTGTCGCCCTGGCGTTTGACGAGGTGCATCTCGGAAATCTTCTCTTCCAGCGGACAGCCGGTGATGGTCACACCCAAGGGGTTGACCTTATAGGCGCCCTCCTTCTTATTGCGCATGCCCTTCGAGCACGAGTCGGTATCGCGGTCGTGGCAATAGATGCAGTGATCCACCTCGTAGAGAACGCGTCGCTCGGGGAAGCGCGGGTCGGTCAGGCCAAAACCGTCGCGGCGGCGATGATGTTCCTTCGGTCCGGTCCAGACCTGGTAACCATCGATCGGAAGCAGCTCATGATGCACGAGATGGGCGAAATCCGTCTTGGCCGGCGTCTTGAAACTCATCCATGACGCCACCTCCGGCCTGAGCTCGTCCCGGCGAGTCGCGGCAAACGTCCAGCGTCCCACCACCTCATTCAGCGCGGCGGCCAGGGCCTTATCGTCGCCGGCCAGCGCTTCGGCGAACAGTAACGGTGCGGATTCGTGAGACATCAACCGTCCGCGCAGGGTGGCGATCACGGCCAGCGCAGCACCCTCGGCCGCCTGCTTCAGAGCCATCGCCAACCCCGCAATCGCCGCTTCACGATCGGCCAGCAACCGATCCTCATCGACGACAGCGCCCACCAGCGTGTCAAAACATAGGCGCAATTCGGCCAAATCCCAATTCGACGGATCCTCCCCCTTGTAACGGCTGGCGGACTTGGCGACGACTTCATTCTTGTAGGCAAAAACGGTATCGAAATCGGCTTGGATCAGCGCCGCCTGAGCCTCACGCTCTTGCTCGACGCCAAATAAACGAGCCACAAACCCGCCAACCTCCGGCGCCATGCTCACCAGAAGGTCCGAAATCGCTTCCGGTTTCATACCTTCGCCAAGCGATGATCGATAGGCCTCGAACTCGGCAAACAAGCCAGGGCAACGAGCGGCCAGGTCGGCGTCGAAATGGCCGGAAAGATCCTGGAGGCGTGCGGGATCGTGCAGGTCGGCGTAGGTGAACCCTGGGATACCCAGGTTGAGCGGAGAGGCTTTGGTCATGGATGTCATCGTCGCGGAAGATTATGAAGGCGGCTTCATTGGACAAAGGACTGCACTGCAATGAAGCTGTAACGAAAATGTTTCGATTCTACCGTTTTTTGCGCTTTCAAGCCGATTTCAAGAGACCTTCGGTACCTTACCGGCAAGCATCGCGATGCTCTTGTCGCTCGTATATTAGCGTGAAAGTCGCGCGGGAGGCGCGCTCCAAATCGCCCTCTCCCAGCGGGAGAGGGCGGGGTGAGGGAGAACGGTCATGGCGTCCGCCACTTTCATGCCTGTGGGGTGGCGGGCGCCATGACCGTTAGGGTATCGTAAGACTCGACACCGCCAATCGGGATCAGGCGGGGATTAAACACCTCTTGAGTTGACTGAGAGCTTGAGAGGGTGATTGGTAATGGAAAAGCCCTTTACGCCACCCTCCTTGTTCAAAGGAAAGGAATTGCTCTCATAGTGGTTATCCGGACACTCTCAGGGAATCAGCTCTTCCACATCCCGCGAGGCTCTCTCGCAGGCGGGCACGGCGTCGATCAGGTCTAATTTCAGTTGGATACCCACATTCTCTCCTGAAAGCGTTTCGGAGACGACCTCGTTGAGCGGTTCACAGGCCTTCACCATTTTCTTTTCCGCCGTCGATAGACGGTAATCGTCGTGCGGTTCCTGCTCACCGCGAGCATCGGAGGTCTCCATCAATTCGCTCATGACCTGATTGTGATAGCGGAAAACATGCTCCACATACTGGGAAAACTCTTCCTCGGTCATGACAATTTCCTCCCCCGTGCTTTTGTGGGTATGGATCATGACGCATCCGCTCAACAAAAGGATCAGGGGTGCCCATGACCCTCTCATGGGAAATCGGGTCGGACCCGGCAACAGGCGGAGAAGGCGACTCATAGGCTCGAAACTCGGAAGGGATCAGGCTGGCGTCATGGGTATGGCGCAGACTTAGGGGTGGTGAGCCGGAAATCTGGGCAGCCTGCGCGCGATAACCAAGGTCATCAACAACACTATACCGCCTAGAAAGAAAATGGTCCGTGACGTGCCTACCCCAGAGGCCGCGGCGATGGAATAAGCCCCCATGCACACTAGAATGGCGCCATTCTGGAAGAAATTTTGCACGGCCACCGCGCAACCGCTACCGATTCCCCGATGTCCGATATCCTGAATGGCGGCATTCAAGGGAACCACGAACATGCCTCCGCAGATACCGATGACCAGCAGGACCATCTTGGCCATCCAGACATCCTTCACGCCGGCCAGCCATAGGAACAGGACCCCCATCAAGTAAGCCGAAAAACGGGTACGACGCACGCGGTCGAGAGGTATCAACCGGGGCACCAGACCGGCGCCGATGACGATGCCGATGGCTATGAAGAAAGTCAGATCGGCGATATCGGAAGCGGAATCCGCATGCAGGACCTCCGGCGCCCAGGCCACCAGGACCACCCGCAAGGTTGCCGCGCAGGCCCAGAACAGGCTCAGCGACAACAGTATAAGCCGAGCGCGATGCGAACCCAGCAATGAGTTCATCCAGAGCGCCAGATCGCCCCAGGGAGAGCCGCCGCCGGAACGATGCCGCATGACCGTACCCGGCAACATCAACGTGGCAAGGCCCGAAACCAGGTAGAGCAGGACGACCGCGATCAAGGCCAGCGGTATCGAGAAATCAGCCAGCCGGGCGCCACCCACGGTTCCGAACAGAATCGCGGCAATCGTAGCGCCCTCGACCCAGCCATTGGCCCGGACCAACTGGGTCGCCGAAGTCAATTCCGGAATGATCCCATACTTGGCGGGACCATAAGTCGCGGCGCCCACACCGATCACGGCATAGCCCAGCAAGGGTTCGAGGCCGGCATAAATGGCCAGCCCGCCCAGACCTTTGAGCAGGTTCGCCGCCAACAGGATGCGCGACTTGGAGTGACGATCGGCCAGCCTGCCGACCCAAGGAGTCAGCGTGACATAAGCCACCAGAAAGGCGCTCTGAAGAGCGGGGATATACCAAGCGCCGCGCTCGCCACCCTCGACCAGGGTCATGGCGATCACGGTGAACAGAATGGCGTTGTCGCCAAAAGCCGACAGGAATTGCGCCAGGACCAGGGTGGGCAGACCGCGACTCATTGCGCCACGGATCGGTTGACCCGTTGGGCGAGAGCAGGATAGTCAACCTTGCCCGAACCCAACAGCGGCAATTCCTTGGCGTGAAGGATGTCACGCGGCGAGTAGAGCTCGCTGTAGCCCTGCTCTTGGGCGGCCTGTGTGAATTCCGACCGTTGCGCCGCCTGGTTCTGGGTCACCAGGAGGATGCGCTCGCCCTTGCGCTCGTCCGACAGGGCGAGGGCGGCATGAAGGTGGCCAGGCCAGAGCTTGGCCGCGATTTCCTCGATGGCGGTCAGCGAGACCATTTCGCCGCCGATTTTCGCGAAGCGCTTGACGCGGCCCCGAATCGTCACATAGCCATCGCCATCGATCTGGACGATATCGCCCGTGTCATACCAGCCTTGGCCAAAGCGCGAAGAGGGGGATTCGAGGTGACCGGGGTTGTCGGGACGCAGGTACCCCAGCATGACATTCGGCCCCGCCACATGGAGCCGACCGCCCTCGCGCACGCCGGGAACCTCCTCCAGTTGCCAGTCTATGCCCGGCATGAAACGGCCGACACTCCCCTCGCGATAAAACATGGGGGTATTGGCCGCCAGGATCGGCGAGGTTTCGGTCGCGCCATAGCCCTCCAGCACCCGCAGTCCGAACTTGTCCACCCACAGGCGACGGGTATCGTCCTGCAACTTTTCCGCGCCGGCAAAGACGTAGCGAACGCTGTAAAAATCATAGGGATGGGCATGCTTGGCATAACCGGCGAGAAACGTGTTGGTGCCGAACAGGATGGTCGCGTTCAAATCGTAGGCGATCTCGGGAATGATGCGATAGTGCAGCGGCGAGGGATAGAGGAAAGTTCGCATTCCATAGAGCAGCGGAAGCAGGGTACCGGCGGTCAAGCCGAAGGCATGGAACATGGGCAAGGCGTTCAGGATCGTATCCTGCGCGTTCAGGTCCAGCCGCGCCGCCAACTGCTCGCGGTTCGCCAGCAGGTTGCCATGCGACAACACCACGCCCTTGGGTTCGCCTTCGGAGCCGGAAGTGAACAATATCACGGCGGGGTCGTCGGCGCGCCGGCGATCCCGCTCCCGGTACCAAAGAGAGGCGGTCAGCGACCTCGTCAAGGCCCGCAGCTTGTCCAGGCGGCTCACCGAGGCGGCCAGTTCCTCCAGGAACACGACGCGATGATCATTCGCCAGCGCCTCCACCGTCGCCTCGAGCCGGGCATTGACGACGAAGCGCCGCGACGTGACGAGCATCCTGATTTTGGCCGTGCGGCAAGCCGAAGTCAGATTGCGCAAGCCCGCGCCAAAGTTCAACATGGCCGGCACGCGCCCGTGCAACTGCAGGCCCAGGAGGACCGCGACCGTGGGATTGGCGTTCGGCAACAAGACACCGACGGCTTCGCCGACCCTGGACCTGGCGGCCAATTTTTGTCCCAGGGCCAAGGTCAGCGCGATCAAACGATTATAACTCAGCGGCTTGCGCTGAACGTCCTCGAGCAATCGATGCCCGCCTCCGTGGATGCGGCGGGCATCCAGCAAGGCGGCGAACAGGGTTTGCCGGTGATTGCCGGTTTCGAACATCATATCGCTCATGATGTCGGTCAACATCAGTCCCATGCGGTGACGCCGGTCGTGCGGATCCGCGCTGGCCAGGTGCATGAGATCGCGCGGCGCCAGAATGTTGAGCGTGATCGGAGGGAACCAGCGCAAACGGACCACGCCGTGCAGACGGGAAACGGGTGTGTACTGGGCGCCATCGATGCGGATCGGCAAAATGGCCGCCCCGGAGCGCTCGGCGACCATTGCCGCGCCATCGTAGACCTTCATCAAGGCCCCGGTGACCGTGATCCTGCCCTCGGGAAAGATGACCGCCTTGCGCTCACCGCGCAGATAGTGAGTCAGCGACTTGATCGACAGCGGCTGCTGCGGGTCCATCGCGAATACCCGGGCATATCGCAATGCCGGCCGGACCCACCACTTGCGGGCGATGTCCGTATTGATGGCAAAGGTGACTTCCTCGGGCAGGAATGCCCAAAGCAGGATGGGATCCAGGTAGGAGGAATGATTGGCCACAATCAGAACCCGATCACCCGCCAACGCGTAATTTTCCATTCCGATGATTTTGACGCGGAACAGAACCGTCAATAGCCAACGGACCAAGTTTTTCATCATGCGACGACTACCTCCCGTGGAGCGCATAGCTTACCAGCACGACCCTTTTCATAAGGACCCCTGCCCGGTTTTCACCCGGGTCGCTCTCCTCCTGTGGCTGACCCTGGCTCTATTCGGATGCGCGACCGATGCCGGCCGCATGCCCCAGTGGACCGCCGCGCCGCTGCTGGCTCGTTCGCATTTCGCCACCGCCGATGGCGCGATTCTGCCGGTACGCACCTGGTGGCCCCAGGACGGTAAACCCAGGGCCATTATCGTGGCCCTGCATGGTTTCAACGACTACGCCAATGCCTTTGCCCAACCCGGCGATTACCTGAAAGCTCGGGGTATCGGCGTCCTTTCCTACGATCAACGCGGCTTTGGCTTGTCGCCCGGTCGAGGGCTCTGGGCCGGAACGGAAACCTATAAGGCGGATTTGGCGGCGGTGGTCAACCAGATCCATCGGCGCCATCCCGGGATACCGGTTCATATTTTAGGCGAGAGCATGGGTGGCGCGGTCGCCATTGCCGCCATGGCCGGACCCGCGCCGCCGGATGTCGCCAGCCTGATACTGTCGGCTCCGGCCGTCTGGTCTCGCTCGCTGATGCCCTGGTATCAGCGAGCGTTACTGGCGCTCGTGGCATCGACCCTGCCGGACCTCGAGCTGACCGGCAGCGGCCTCAAAATCCAGGCCTCCGATAATATCGAGATGTTGCGGAATCTGGGCCGCGACCCGTGGGTCATCAAATCGACCCGGGTTGAGGCCATCGAGGGTCTGACCGACCTGATGGACACCGCTCAGGCCCGAGCCGGAGAGATTGGAATACCGGTATTGGTCCTCTATGGCGCGCGTGACCAGATCATTCCCAAACCGCCCATCGAGGCCATCCTCAAGAAACTGGCAACGGTTCGCTCCTCGCGCTGGGTTTATTATCCCAAGGGTTATCACCTGCTGCTGCGGGATCTCAACGCCGGCCAGCCGCTGGCCGATATCGCCGCCTGGATCCTTGACCGCAACGCCCGGTTGCCTTCCGGCTATGAAGTAAGGCAAGGGGTGAACTGAGAGCTTGTGAATAAACCCCGGCCGCGGAAAAGCCAGGCCGCGCCGCCGATTCCATACCCCCATTCCATGGGGGATGAGCATGGCGATCGCCTCGGCAACGCCGGCTCAATTCTCCTGGAGAGTCAAGCCTCGGCCAGGGCCGCCGACGAACGACTGGCCTTCTTGCGTTCGTGTTCCAGCAGGAGTTTCTTGCGGAGCCGGATGGACTTGGGCGTGACCTCTACGAGTTCATCGTCGTCGATGAATTCCAGCGCCTGCTCCAGGCTCAGCTTGATGGGCGGGGTCAGGAGGATGTTTTCATCGCTGCCCGCGGCGCGGATATTGGTGAGTTGCTTGGCCTTGGTGGGATTCACGACCAGATCGTTATCGCGGGAATGGATACCGATAATCATGCCTTCGTAGACCTCGGCGCCATGTTCGATGAACATGCGTCCGCGTTCCTGGAGATTGAACAGCGCATAGCCCAGGGCCTTGCCGGCCACCATGGAAATCATCACGCCATTGACGCGCTGACCGATGTCGCCTTTCTTGATCGGGCCATAGTGATCAAAGACGTGATAGAGCAGCCCGGTCCCTGAAGTCGCCGTCATGAACTCGGTTTGAAAGCCGATCAGGCCGCGCGAGGGAATCATGTATTCCAACCGTACCCTGCCCTGCCCATCCGGTACCATATTGAGCAAATCGCCCTTGCGCTCGCCCAGTTTTTCCATGACGGCGCCCTGGTTGACTTCCTACACCTCGATGGTAACGAACTCATAGGGCTCGGAGAGCTCACCGCCGATGTCCTTGATGA
>Ga0233420_10000698_pt1 | contig 13622 bp, 9 predicted proteins | sample Watercolumn_Mata_4_FD_183009 | JGI IMG/M metagenome (GOLD analysis project Ga0233420, IMG submission 183009) | Freshwater microbial communities from Lake Matano, South Sulawesi, Indonesia - Watercolumn_Matano_2014_102_MG | ecosystem: Environmental > Aquatic > Freshwater > Lake | place...
ATCTGGTGAATTCGGATTGCCTTCCCTTCGACGAGCACAGGCTGGAACGCCTGGATACCGAGGCGGTGCAGCGTCGGGGCGCGGTTGAGAAGCACCGGATGTCCGTCAATGATATGGTCGAGAATGTCCCACACCTCGGGACCCTTCTTGTCGACCATCTTCTTGGCGCTCTTCACCGTCTTCACAAGTCCGCGCTCGATGAGCTTCCGGATGATGTGCGGCTTGAAGAGTTCCACTGCCATGTCTTTTGGCAAACCGCACTCGTGCAGTCTGAGCTCGGGACCGACCACGATCACGGAACGGCCTGAGTAGTCAACACGCTTGCCGAGGAGGTTCTGGCGGAACCGACCCTGCTTTCCTTTCAGCATGTCGGAGAGTGACTTCAGCGCGCGATTGTTGTCGCTCCGCACTGCATTCACACGCCGGGAATTGTCGAGCAGCGAATCGACCGCTTCCTGCAACATCCGCTTCTCGTTGCGGAGAATGACTTCCGGCGCCTTGATTTCGATGAGTCTCTTCAGACGATTGTTCCGGATAATCACGCGACGGTAGAGGTCGTTCAGGTCCGATGTGGCAAAACGGCCGCCTTCGAGAGGTACGAGGGGGCGAAGTTCCGGTGGAATCACCGGAATCACGTCCAACACCATCCACTCCGGACGGTTGGGAGCACTCTCGTCGCTCTTGCGGAACGCTTCGATGACGCGCAGCCGCTTCAGCGCCTCTGTCTTCTTCTGCACCGAGGTCTCCGTCTTCACTTCTGCACGGAGCTCCATTGCGAGCTCCTCGACGTTGACACGGCGGAGGAGATCCTTGATGGCATCTCCGCCCATTTTCGCGATGAACTTCTTCGGATCGGAGTCCTCGAGGTGATGGTTGTTCTCGGGGAGAGATGCCATGATCTCCAGGTACTGATCTTCGGTGATCAAATCCTGCTTCTGGATGCCCGTCGTACCTGGGTTGATCACGACGTACGATTCATAGTAGATGATCTTTTCGAGCTCTTTGCTCGAAAGACCGAGCACATAGCCGATCTTGCTCGGAAGCGACCGGAAGTACCAGATGTGGACAACCGGAACGGCAAGGGCGATGTGGCCCATTCGTTCGCGGCGGACGCTCTTCTGTGTCACTTCCACGCCGCAACGGTCGCAGGTAATACCTTTGTACCGGATGCGTTTGTACTTCCCGCAATGACATTCCCAGTCCCGAACCGGTCCGAAGATTTTCTCACAGAACAGTCCATCCTTCTCCGGTCGGAACGAACGGTAATTGATCGTCTCCGGCTTCGTCACCTCGCCGTGCGAGCGGGCCAGAATCATATCAGGCGATGCAAGGCTGATCGTAATCTTGCTGAACGACTTTCTTGCTGCTGCGTCGCTTGATGTAAATGGCATGCTAAACCTCCATCAAACTTTTGAATTATTCCTGCGCTCCTTGCGCAGTGATCTTCAGCTGCTGCGTCGGGACCGGCCCGTCATCACTCAATCTTCACTTCGAGGCCGAGGCCCTGGAGCTCACGAACAAGAACATTAAACGACTCGGGCACGTTCGGCTCGGCGAGATTGTCGCCCTTTACAAGCGACTCATAGACCTTCGCGCGGCCAACCACGTCGTCCGATTTAACGGTAAGGATTTCCTGGAGGACGTGCGATGCGCCGTATCCTTCGAGCGCCCACACTTCCATTTCTCCAAACCGCTGTCCACCAAACTGCGCCTTGCCTCCCAACGGCTGTTGCGTGATGAGGGAGTAGGGCCCGATCGACCGGGCGTGGATCTTGTCATCCACCAGGTGGGAAAGTTTCATCATGTAGATGTAGCCGACGGTAACTTCCTGATCGAACGGTTCACCGTTCCTGCCGTCGAACAGCACCGACTTCGAGTTTTCGCTCAAACCGGCCTTTTGGAGCTGTTTCTGGACATCTTCCCAGGTTGCTCCGTCGAAGATCGGCGAGGCGTATTTCTCTCCGAGCTCGTGTCCAGCCCAACCGAGTGCCACCTCAAACAGCTGGCCGAGGTTCATACGGGACGGAACGCCCAGAGGATTGAGCACGATATCAACGGGACGGCCGTTCGGCAGGAAGGGCATGTCCTCGACGGGGACGATCGTTGAGACGACGCCCTTGTTTCCGTGACGGCCCGCCATCTTGTCGCCCACCGACAGCTTCCGTTTCTTCGCAACATACACCTTTGCAAGCTGCACGATGCCTGGAGCAAGCTCATCACCGAGCTGAATCTTGTTCTTCTCGTGACGATAGAGCTCTTCGATCTCACTCAGCTTCTGACGGTAATTCTCATAGATCTTGACAACAACGTTGTTCTTGCGCTTGTCGTCGATCCACTCCTGGTTGTAGTCGAGGTTGTCAAGATTCTCGATCGACTGGAAGGTGCCTTCCTTGATCCCCGCTCCGCTCCGAAGGACGACATTCCCGTCCTTGTCGCGGATGCCGACGGACTTTTCGCCGTTCAGAGACTGCTCGAGCTTCTTCGCAAGCTTCTCCTGCAGTTCCTTCAGATCCTTCCGGCGGGCACGATCGAGCGACTCGAGACGTTTCTTGTCTTCCTTCTTGCTCTCCGTATCCTTCTTCTTGCGGCTGAAGAGCTTCGTCGCAATGACGACACCCTTCATTCCCGGAGGCGCCTTCAGCGACGCGTCCTTCACATCGCCCGCCTTCTCGCCGAAGATCGCTTTGAGAAGCTTTTCTTCCGGCGTCGGATCTGTTTCACCCTTCGGCGTGATCTTGCCGATCAGGATATCGCCTTCGTTCACTTCGGCTCCGACACGGACGATGCCGTTCTCATCGAGGTCCTTTGTCGCTTCCTCGCTCACGTTCGGGATTTCTCTCGTGAGTTCCTCCTCACCCCGCTTCGTGTCGCGAACCTGCAACTCGAACTCTTCGATGTGAATCGATGTAAAGACGTCTTCTGCAACAATCCGTTCGCTGATGATGATGGCGTCTTCGAAATTATACCCTCGCCATGGCATAAAGGCCACAAGGACGTTTCTGCCCAGGGCGAGTTCCCCGTCGTTCGTGGCGCACCCATCGGCGAGAACGTCGCCGCGCTTGATACGGTCACCCTCGTTGACGAGAGGCTTCTGGTTGATGCAGGTGTCCTGGTTCGTGCGGAAGAATTTCGTGAGCTTGTACTCCACCCGGCGCTTGTCATCGAAGCTGACAATCGCTTCTGTACTGTTCTCGTCGATGTCATATTGCACGATGATGCTGTCCGCACTCACCGAGTCGACGACTCCGTTCCGCTCGGCGGCAATAATGGTGCGGGAATCGCGCGCCAGCTTCTCTTCGAGGCCGGTGCCCACGATAGGTGCGTGCGGCGTCAGGAGCGGCACGGCCTGGCGTTGCATGTTCGAACCCATGAGGGCGCGGTTTGCGTCGTCGTGCTCGAGGAACGGGATGAGCGCTGCTGCTGCGCTGACGATTTGGTTGGGGGCAACGTCCATGTACTGGATCTTTTCAGGTTCAGCCAGGGGGTAGTCGCTCTGGTATCGTGATTTGATGCGATCTTCCTGGAACCGTCCGCGTTCATCGACGGGCGCGTTCGCCTGGGCGATAGTCACTTCGTCTTCCTTCTCGGCTGCCAGGAATTCGATTTCTTCCGTCACCTTGCCGTTCTTCACACGACGGTACGGAGTCTCGATGAATCCAAAATCATTGATGCGGGCATGGATGCAGAGCGATGAAATAAGGCCGATGTTCGGACCTTCCGGCGTCTCAATCGGGCAGAGACGTCCGTAGTGCGTGTAGTGCACGTCGCGGACTTCGAATCCCGCACGTTCGCGCGTCAAGCCGCCCGGGCCGAGGGCCGACACACGACGCTTGTGCGTCATTTCCGCCAGCGGATTTGTCTGATCCATGAACTGCGACAGCTGGTTCGTTCCGAAGAACGCATTGATGACGCTTGTAATTGTGCGCGCGTTCACCAGGTCCTGCGGCGTGATCGTCTCGCTGTCGCGCAAATTCATGCGCTCGCGGATCGTACGCGTCATTCTGGACAATCCGACGTTGAACTGCTGCGCCAATTGCTCACCGACAGTCCTCACGCGGCGATTCCCCAGATGATCGATGTCATCGACGGTCTTCTTGCCCTGTTGCAGATCGATGAGGTATTTCACGATCGCCACAATATCTTCTCTCGTGAGCGTCGTGACGTCTTCCTTGATGCTGACGCCAAGCTTCGCATTCATGCGATGGCGGCCGACATCACCGAGATCATACCGTTTCGGATTGAAGAAGAGCCGGTCAATGAGATTCTTCGCCGTGTCGAGATCGGGCGCTTCGCCGGAGCGAAGTTGAGAGTAGATTGCTTCGAGGGCATCCTCTTCTGAACGCGACACGTCGCGCATAATCGTATTGGCAATGACCGAACCGTCCGTCGCCTCCGACTTCAGGAATCGGATCTTCCTGATCTCGGCCTTCTTGAGGTGCTTGATATGGTCTTCGGTCAGCTTCGCATCTTTGTTGATGAAGATCTCACCGGTCTTCTTGTCGAACACGTCGCTGCAGATGGTGCGGCCGAGATACTCCTTCAGGTTCACCTTCGTCGCATCGACTTCTTCCACAAGCTCAAAAAGATTCAGAATCTCGTCGTCCGACGAGTAGCCGAGGGCGCGAAGAAGCGTCGTGACCGGGAATTTCTTCTTCCGGTCGATGTACGCGTACATCACATTGTTGATGTCGGTTGAGAATTCAACCCATGATCCGCGGAAGGGGATGATACGCGCCGAATACATCAGCGTTCCATTCGGGTGAACAGACTCGCCGAAGAACACGCCCGGCGACCGATGCAGCTTGCTGACGACCACGCGCTCAGCGCCGTTGATAATGAACGTGCCGCGCGTCGTCATGGCGGGAAGATTTCCGAGGTAGACTTCCTGTTCTACCGTGTCGGTGAACTCCTGGCTTCCCTCCCGTTTCGAGGAGAGGCGGAGTTTCGCTTTCAGGGGAACGGAGTACGTCAGGCCGCGTTCCTGACATTCGACAACGGAGTATTTCGGTTTCTCGACGTAGTATTCCGTGAACTCGAGGAGAAAATTCTCCCGCGCGTCCATGATCGGAAAGTTCATCTCAAAGACCTGCTGAAGACCGAGCTTCTTCCTACGATGCGGCGGAATATCTGCCTGAAGAAACTTGTTGAACGAGTCGATCTGGACGTTGAGCAGGTCCGGCGTCTCGATCACCGAGGGAATGCGGCCGAACGAAATTCGACCGTTTGAGCCATTGGATTGGTTCTTCAATTCAACCACTCCTTCTGAAATTGTTGAATTCACCCACCATCAAACCCCGCACACACCTTTTGTACGGACGAAGAAACCTGCGAAATCTCAGCAGAAACGGGGCCCCTGACTGCTGCGCTCTAAAGATAGCTCAAGCCGATGGCTCGCTCCCGCAGGAACGAGAGATCCATCGGCTTTGAGACGTTCGCGATATGTCGGAATCTTCGTGCTTTGTGACATCAGAGAAAAAGAACAGCTCGAATGAGACAGCGACGTGGCATTACTTCAGATCAACCTGGGCGCCTGCTTCTTCGAGTTCCTTCTTCAGCTTCTCTGCTTCTTCCTTGTTGAGGCCTTCCTTCACAACTTTCGGGGCGCCGTCAACGAGGTCTTTCGCTTCCTTCAATCCGAGCCCGGTTGCTGCACGCACAACCTTGATCACATTGATCTTCTGGGCGCCGGCATTCTTCAGTTCAACGGTGAACTCCGTCTTCTCTTCGGCCGCGGGTGCCGCACCAGCTGCTGCGGGAGCAACGCCGGCCATCATCACCGGAGCTGCCGCCGTGACGCCGAATTTTTCTTCGAGGGCCTTCTTCAGCTCAGCCGCCTCGAGGAGTGTAAGCTTTTCAATTTTTTCAACGATTTCTGCAACTGCTGACATGATGCTTCTCCTTGATTAAGAATGTTCAAACTTGATATTCTGGTCAGGCGGCTTTCTTCTTTTCGATGGCGTCGATCACGTTCACGAGATCTCTCATCACCGCGCCAATGGCGCCGACGATGCCGGAGATCGGTGCGTGAATGCTCCCTACCACACCGGCCATGAGTTCTGCACGGCCCGGGAGTTTGGAGAGCTGATCGAGCTGCGACCCGTCAAAGACCTGTTTCTCGAGAACGGCAACCTTCAACTTCAGCTTGCCAGACTTCTCGCTGTACTTCTTGATGATCTTCGCTGGTGCAATTGCGTCATCGTAGCTGAAAGCGATCCCTGTGGGCCCAACCAGTTTTACGTACACGCCATCGTAGCCGGTGACCTGCTCAAGAGCTTTCCGCGCCAGCGTATTCTTCACCACTTTGTACTCGATGCCGCTCTTCCGAAACTCACGCCGGAGTTCAGTAGCCTCTCCGACCGTCAACCCGGAAAAGTCGGCAAAGTACATCGCGGACGCGCGAGAAGCCTTGTCGACTATCTCAGCTACGATCGCCTCTTTGTCCGATCGGTTCATGGGTACCTTTCACAGTTCGAATGTGTATCACAACATCAGCCGGACATGACTCCGACTTCTGAAGGCCGATGAGAAGCCCCGATCTCTCGGGCATCGGACTTCGGTGTTTGTTCAGATGGAGTGCGTAAGTTCTTTCCTTAGTGCGCCGCAACTTCACTGCGATCGATGTGGACCCCGGGTCCCATCGTGGTCGAAATTGCGATGCTCTTTATATACGTCCCCTTGGCCGTCGAGGGCTTCAGGCGAACGATGGTCGACAGGAAGGACTGGATATTCTCTACCAGCTGCGTCTGTCCAAAACTCGATTTCCCGACCGTCGCATGGACGATGCCGGCCTTGTCGACGCGAAATTCGATCTTGCCCGCCTTCACCTCTTTGACAGCCTTGCCGACTTCAGCGGTCACTGTGCCGCTCTTCGGGTTCGGCATAAGGCCGCGGGGGCCGAGGATTCTGCCAAGCTTTCCAAGCTCGCCCATCACATCCGGCGTGGCGACGATGACATCAACGTCTGCCCATCCCTGCTGGATCTTCTCCAGGTAGTCCTGGAATCCAACGTGGTCAGCGCCGGCAGCTTTCGCCTCTTCGTCCTTCGGCGGCTTCGCGATCACGAGCACGCGCACTTCCTTGCCAATCCCATGTGGGAGGGCAACAGTGCCGCGCAACGCCTGATCGGCCTTTTTCGGATCGACACCGAGGCGGACGGCGATGTCAACGCCTTCCGAGAACTTTGCCGACGCGGTTTCTTTCACCTTCTGGACTGCCTCGGCGATCGTGTAATTCTTCTTCTCAACTTTCGCCGCGACTGCTTTGTAGCGTTTGCTTCGGGTTCTCATACCAACAATCTCGCTTTCGTACACGTCTTGTTATTCTTCAACCGTAATGCCCATGCTGCGGGCTGTCCCGGCGACCATGCTCATTGCCGCTTCCACCGAGGCCGCGTTGAGATCGACCATTTTCATTTCGGCGATCTCGCGCACCTGCTTCTTCGTCACCTTTCCCACCTTATTGCGGTTAGACTCACCGGAACCCTTTTCGATCTTCGCAGCCTTGAGCAACAGCGTCGCGGCCGGCGGAGTCTTCGTGATGAAGGTAAACGACTTATCACTGAACACCGTGATAATGACGGGGATGATCAGACCCTGCTGATCCTTCGTCTTCGCGTTGAATTGCTTGCAGAACTCCATGATGTTGACGCCCTTCTGACCGAGGGCCGGACCGACCGGTGGTGCCGGATTTGCCTGTCCCGCTGGAATCTGGAGTTTGATGAATCCTGTTACTTTCTTTGCCATAAACGATCACCCTCTTTTCTATAGAAACGACCTGCAGTTACACAACCTATTTTTCAAGCTCTACCTGAGTGAAGTCAAGCTCGACCGGCGTCTTTCGGCCGAAGATGCTCACCATGACCTTCACTTTCATTTTTTCCCCGTTCACTTCCTGGACAAATCCGGAGAAGTTGTTGAACGGACCTTCCATCACCTTCACAGGATCTCCGACGCGGAACGGAATCTCGACAAGCTCCACATCCTCTTTTTCTTCCATCTTTCCGATGAGCCGGCGCACTTCGTCAGGCTGCAGCGGAGCAGGATTGTTCTTGTCCGGTACAAATCCAAGCACCGACGGCGCCTCAAGGATGAGGTGATTCGTTTCCTTGTCCAGGATCGCTTCGACAAGGACATAGCCGGGGAAGAAGTTCTTCACTTTCGCCTTCTTCTTGCCATCCTTCACCTCGATCACCTTCTCCGACGGGATCATGACGCTCGTCAGGCGATCGCCGAGATTCAACCGCGCGCTCTCGGATTCAAGATAGGCCTTGACCTTTGCTTCGTGTCCCGAGTATGTCCGAACAACATACCAGCGTTTCGTCACTTCGTACGCCCTTCCTCAGATTACAGAATTGCCTTCAGGGCCGCTGCCAACAATGTGTCGACACCCCAGGTGAACACGGAGATGATTACGCAGACAATGATGACGATCTTTGTCGACTCCGCGAGCTCCTCGCGTGTCGGCCACGTCACCTTCCCCATCTCCTTCACAACGTCATTGAAAAAGTTTATGATCTTTTCTTTCATCGCTGACCACGTCTTCTAAGAGTGTGTCTGAATCCTGCTTTTGTACTTTCAGGTGCACGTCGGGAGGGACTCGAACCCCCAACCTGCGGTTTTGGAGACCGCTGCTCTACCAATTGAGCCACCGACGTAGGTACCTCATCGGCCGGCGGGCACACGACCATCTTCGATCTGTCCCGCCATCCGTCTTCATTACTTCGTTTCTTTGTGGGGTGTTCGCTTGTTACACCAGGGGCAGTACTTCTTGTACTCCACACGTCCGGATTGCTTCTTCTTGTTCTTCGTGGTGCTGTAGTTGCGCCGTTTGCAGGTCGAGCATTCTAAAGTGATGATATCTCTCACGATGATGTACTCCGCTAATGATCAAAAAGCCTGTTCGTTGTTGCAGTGAGCTTGCGACCGGGATTGAACCGGTGACCTCTTCCTTACCAAGGAAGTGCTCTACCAACTGAGCTACGCAAGCAATTTGATTTCGGATTGCAGATTGCGGATCGATGACTGGCACAGCTTCGTTCCGAAATCATCAATCTGCAATCCATGAGCTCCTTCACGCCACCACAGTCCGCAATCCGAAATCGCCAATCTACAATCACTGAACTCTCACCCAGCTTCGAGCGGGAGACGGGACTCCCCGCCTGCCTGACGGCAGCCGGGCAGGGAACCCGCGACCAATCCCGCCTTGGCGGGATGACTCTACCAATTACCGTTTCCCTTGCAGGATATCGTCAAGGTGCTTTCCGATGCCCTTGAGTGACTTTAGATACTTCTCTCGTCTCACAGCATCGCCCCGCGTCTCAAACTCTTCCACATGAATCAGTTTCCACGGTTGATGCCTTTTCGTCCAACGTGCCCTTGGACTGTTATGAAACGCTATCCGCACCTCCAAGTGCTCTGTTGAACCAACGTAGAACGAACCATCCTTCTCGCTCGACAGAATGTAGACGCTGTAACTCAATCTTCCCGATGTAGTTGCTTTGCCAAGAGAGCGGGAGACGGGACTCGAACCCGCGACCAATCCCGCCTTCGGCGGGATGACTCTGCCAATTACCGTTTCCCTTTCAGGATATCGTCGAGGTGCTTTCCGATACCCTTGAGTGACTTTAGATACTTCTCTCGTCTCACAGCATCGCCCCGCGTCTCAAACTCTTCCACATGAATCAGTTTCCACGGTTGATGCCTTTTCGTCCAACGTGCCCTTGGACTGCTATGAAACGCTATCCGTTCCTCCAAGTGCTCTGTTGAACCAACGTAGAACGAACCATCCTTCTCGCTCGATAGAATGTAGACGCAGTAACTCGAACTTCCCGATGCAGCTACTTCGCTATGAGAGCGGGAGACGGGACTCGAACCCGCGACCAACAGCTTGGAAGGCTGTGACTCTACCAACTGAGTTACTCCCGCATTTGACCGTGGATTTTGGATTGATGATTGCAGATTGAACACTGTTGAGCATCTCAATTCTGCATTCCGTAATCCACATTCCGCAATCGGTTCGTGGGCAGGGAAGGATTCGAACCTCCGAAGGCGTGAGCCGTCAGATTTACAGTCTGATGCGTTTAACCACTTCGCTACCTGCCCAAGTTCCTCCGAGAACTCATCCTTGAGCAAGATGATTCTCGCGACAACAATTTTCACCACGGACGAACGTCGTCACACACATGTTGACATTCGTGCGCCTTGAGCTGGCGGGCGGATTTGAACCGTCGACCTGCTGATTACAAGTCAGCTGCTCTACCAACTGAGCTACGCCAGCGGACAGACGTGCCCCCACTGCATATCGTTCTTCGAAAAAAACTGAAACAAAAAGACGATTGCAGCCTAGAGAATCTAGGGGAAACGCGTGGAACTTTAGATTACTAATTTAACAAAAATTACCTAACAGTCAACGGCAAACACCAGAAAAATCAACACGTTACGCGATTTAGGGCTTCCCCCCTTGGATCCCCAATGTGGCGTTTTGGAGCAGTGATTTGGCGGGTTGGAAAGTGGGATCTATCAGCAAAGCGTGCTCTGCACAATAGAGCGCATCAGAGTGTCGATTTTGGCTCAAAAACAGCATTCCTGTCGTCGTGAGCATCCTGGCATAAAGACTTTTCATTCCCTTCGTGAGCCTTGTTTCCAGAGCCGACTTCCGATAGGAGACGTCGGGCCTTTTAATCCTGACGCTTTCGGCATTCTGAGCCAATCGAAACATCAAACCGCTTGGGATCCTCATCAGGTCGGAACCGAACTCCGCTTCAATCTCAGGTCCGACGTACACAGGTCGGTCCGCTGCTGACCTACGAATCAAATCATTGATCATCTCAACGTACGTTGCTTCAATCACAGCCGGGTCATACGGCCGATCGTGCTCGAACTTGTCCAGCTGAACAAGAAACGCATCGATCTTCTCTTTCGAACGCTCGATCAACCATGGAAAGCGACGCTCAAGATAGACAAAGTACCACGACCTCCGCAGGAGTTCTTTGTCGATGATCGCGACGTCCGGACGTTCATGGTGCACAAGCTGGAAGTAGAGCGAAGGAGAGACAAAGTAGTCCCACTGATACGTGATGATGAGACCGTTCGGTTCAATGCCCGACATCGTAGTGCGAAAATAATCTTCCGTGAAGAAATTATCAGATTCGTTCACCGACGCGCGATTGTTGATGAATTGCAGAGTCGGAGCAGACATCAACACGATGACAGCCGCAACCTTTGCTATTCCTTTCCACCGCCGCCAGGCCATCTCAAGCCCCGCCGCAAGACCATAGAACACGAATACACCGCATGACAGATACGCCAGAAGAAAGTACGAGTCTATGTCATGGATGTCGTAGTTGATCGAATACGCAACGCACCCGACGAACGATACAGCGAAAAACCAGAACATCGTTCGTTCCGCCCGGAAGAGCTTCACAAGACCATACAGTGCAGCCGCAAGTACGAGCCAGTTGAACTCCGACGGGAGATGATCAAGAAAGTATGAAAGCTGTTTCGAGGCGCTCTCAAAACCTGAGAACATCCAACTGCGATACTGCTTGCCTCCAACGTGCCAGGCAAACCGCTCCAGCGTTGCCGGATACCCCCATTGCACCGGAGGATGAGCAAGAGCGCGAATCGGGAGATACAGATATACGCTCAACCCGAGTGCAAAAAACGGCGACAGCTTCAACCCTCGTGTCATTGATCCGCGGTTGAGTCCATAAAGCCTGATGTGCAGCAGTACGAGAGCCGGTATGAGAAGGAGCGACGTAAGATGGTTTGCGAAACTCAATCCAAACAGGAACGCTCCGGCAATTTGCAGTCGCGGAATTTCTTCTGTGACAGACGTACGGGGCTCGGAACTCTTAAGGAAAAGGAGGATAGTCAGGAGGATAAGCAAAACGTGGAGAGCATACACTTCGACCGTGACAGATTGTGCCCACACTGTCGTGCTGAAGGCAAGCACAAGAGAAGCAATCCCTGCCGCTGACCGGACCAGGGAGTGGTCACGAAGTCCTGCCCTCCGCCCGATCACTAATGCGATGCAGGAAAAAACTCCCACCGAGAGCGCAACGACAAGGGCGGACAAGCCGTTCAAAACAACAACCTGAACATTCCCAATCGAGAACCATTGCGCGACATGGGCGACCAGTGTGAACAGAGGATATCCAGTCGGATGAGCAATCCCCAGCACGCAGGCAACTGCCGCGAGTTCGCCCGCATCGATAAAGGAGACGGAACGACACATCGTCGTCATGTACGTGACGAAGGCGACAATGACGACCGACACCGTCATTGCCCAATCTTGTGTATTGGGTGAGCGCCACTGGAGCTTCATCGCGGAATGGATGCTAGAGTTTTCAAGAAGAGGCTTCTGTTCTCTTTTCGAATCTTCATTGCGACATCAAGCAACCGCTTCGAGGAGCTCAACCCCATCGTTGCGGCGATAGGCTGGAGACGATCCGGTTCGCCGGGGAGCACGAAATCCTGTGTCTCGGAATTGAGTCGAATGGCGAGTTCAAGTCTACGCATCCATTCGAGATGCGACACGATCTTGGCGGCAACTGGCTTCCTGAGCTTTGCGGAACCAGCGAGGATCTCGACAGCCTCGAATGTATTCTGGCACATTGTATCTTCGACTTCTCCGCCGAAGCGAAGCTGTAGAGACTGAACGAGGAACTCAAGATCAACTAGGCCACCGACCCCGACTTTCAGATCTGCGAGCGGTGTACGTTTCGATCGCTCCTCGGCCATGCGTTGCCTCATCGTCCTGATTTCCTTTTTCCCGCCCGGCGGGAGCCCGCTCCGAAAGGCGTAATGTCGGAGAGTCTTCAGGACCCTTCTGCCAAATGCCTCATCACCAGCCAGAAACCTCGCTCTAATGAGCGCCTGTCGCTCCCAAAGTGAAGCGCGGTTCGTCAGGTATCCGGAGTAATATCCAAATTCAGTCGCGAGCGGGGCGTTTTTCCCTTCCGGCCGCAGCCGAAAATCAATTGCGTACACGCGCTCCAGCTCCATCCGGATCTTCCTGCCCAATCCGTTGACTGCTCGGGCTCCAGACCCGTCCCCTTGCTCCTGATATACCATGAGAAGGTCGAGGTCTGCGCCAAGCGAGATCTCCTGCCCACCAAGTTTCCCCAGACCCAGAAACGCAACCGGGGATCGGCCGAGGTCAGGCGAGGACTGGATCTCCAGCTCAACAACCGAAAGGAGGACCTCCTCTGCCAGATCACTCAGTTCCCTAGTACACTTTCGAATGTCTATCTCCCCGGAAAGCAATCGGATCACACTTTTGAACTCGTTGTACTGCTTATATCGCGCCAGATCACTCTGCATCAGGAAGGACCATCCACGACCTGCACCGAGCACATCCTCTGACCGACCCACGAGGGCTTCGAACAACAAAGGCTCGCGCGCAAGAAGCAGAACATACCTGGAACTCCTCGAGCAGATAAGAAGAATCAGGTCGAGAGCTGACTCACTTCCAGCGGCCTGTGCCAACGCCCGCTTGATGGGTACAGATTCAGCCAGAAGGCGCAAATGCTCAAGACACTTGTCGGGCGCCCCCCAGCGGCGGACCGCTTTCAGCAAAACGCAGAGTTGGTTCTGCATCCCGAGCGCTGGAATCTGAGAACC
>Ga0233420_10000700_pt1 | contig 13597 bp, 13 predicted proteins | sample Watercolumn_Mata_4_FD_183009 | JGI IMG/M metagenome (GOLD analysis project Ga0233420, IMG submission 183009) | Freshwater microbial communities from Lake Matano, South Sulawesi, Indonesia - Watercolumn_Matano_2014_102_MG | ecosystem: Environmental > Aquatic > Freshwater > Lake | place...
TCTTTTAGATTGTCGGCATCCCTCTGCAGCCTGGAATATGCCGGGAAAGTCACCTTGGTGACACTGTCAACCACTAACCGAAACGGGCTATAGGCCCACCGCTGGGCCCAGCCCCAGTAGCCAATACCTGCTGGCCCAACCAGACCAGAAAGAAAAAACGTTAGTAAATCGTCTTTAATTACCGCCAAAAAACTCTTGCCTTGGAATTTAACACCATATGATAATAGGCTTCTGGCTCTTTCAAGGCTTATGGTGAAAGAGATTTTCCATGGGGAAAGCCAAAAATATATCGGGACGCCAATTAAGGCGGATAGAAAGACGGCCCCACTATACGATCCAACTCCGGCTCCTTTCCAAGCCAATAAAACGACAACCAGATTGAAAGTCAACGCTTCGACTATTTGGGGGATAATCTGCCGGTCGAAGGCCAATTTTCGTTCCATCAAAATAGAGGGGATGCTTTTTAGTGAAGAAAAAAAGAGACTGGCCAGGAGGGCATAATAAAGCCAAACACCCTGGGCATCCAACCCTGCCCACCTTTGAACTACGGGGGTCGCAATTAACCCAATTGCAATAGCCACAACTACCAAAGCCTCCTGGATTGTAAATACAGTAGCCAAATCCGTTTGATCAGGATCTTTTTCTTTTTGAATTAATGCCGCCCCAAAGCCCAAATCGGTAAACAAATTGAAAATTCGCGTCAGGGCGGAGACGATAATATACACCCCGATTGCCGCCGGGTTTAGAAATATCCCCAGCAAGAAAAACGCCACTAAATTAACGACCTGCAGCACCACCGTCCGCCCTGTCAAAGCAATTATGCCCCTCACCGCCCTTTTCTTCACTTCCTCAAGATTCATATAAGACTCAATAATCAAAGGAATCCTAGGATCATTACGCCTGTAAAAGCAATTCCAGCACTAATTAGTTTTCTGGAAATGTTATCTTTATGTCTAATAATAAAATATTCAACTAAAATTATAAGGAAGACTTGGGAATTATTGATGGCATCAACCCTCCCGACTTCACCCCCGACTTTATATGCACTAAACGTAAAGAAGTTATATAGAAAATATCCTATGCCAGATATTAAAATTGGTCTGTAGTATTCAAATCGAGCGTTTTTAACCATATCAATAACCGCTTTTGGGTTAAACAAAAATCCGAAAAATGCAACGAGAGTGAACACCCAAAATATATAAATAATTGGGTCAACCGACTGTACGATTTTCTTATCCAGAGTATAGGCTATCCCGAATAGAGCTCCGGCGACTAAACCATAAAAATGGTTTTTCTCTAAAGACAGGTTCTTAACGTTTAAGCTAATGATTGCTAACAAAACAAGAACAATTCCCAGCACTTTGTATAGATAAATGCCTTCGTTGAAAAAGACCACCCCCATGGAAGTTGAAACGACTGTAGAGAGGGAAACAAAAATCGAAGAAATACTTATGTTATTAACTTTAAAACTTCGCAGGTAAAATATCATCGCAAACGAGGAGATGAGGGTGACAAGAAGAATAAACGGAAACGTATCAAGCAAAAAAACTGTATAGACTCGAGCTTTTAGGCCTGAAAAAAATATTATAGGAATAGTTAAAATAGATTGGATTAAAAATGTCAAAACTACGCTGGTTCTTTCATCAAAATACTTTTTGGTATGCAATAAATATTGCTGGGCTAGTTCAGCTAGAGCGAGCACTAATATTGAAAGTAAGCTAAAAGCAAACCAGGTCATCTTGAACTAATGTAAATCTTCAGGCACAAAACTATCCATTTCGATTTTACTTCGTTGATTCGAATCAACAATTTACAAATATTTATCTGGAAAAATGCCGTTTTGCTCCAAAACTAGATTATAGCGGTGTAAAAATACCTCTTTCACTTCGGGAAGAACAATTTTCTTTTCCCAATCAGTCCTTACCTTCTGAATATTTTTCTCCATTAATTCGTTAATGGGCCGGTTAGGGTTCTCGTAGAACCAGATTAAAAAAAACGGGCCAATTAAATGAGCCGCGCCGTCAGCAGAAGATACAATTTTTACTTCAATTAAGGCTGTTTCGAGATATATTTTTTCGTCAATAGCTTTCACCCCAACAATCACCTGATCAATAATTTTTCCCGGTAAGCCAATTTCCATCAATTTCTTTTTACCCACTATCAATGTCCCGTTATTATCCAGCCCAAGAATCTTTCCCAAATCATGAAGCCAAACAAGCAGTTTGACTAGATTTCGATCGGCGTTGGGATAAAGGTCACATAATTCCATCGCAATCTTTTCCACAATTTCTAAATGGTACTTGACGTACCATTTCGAATGGACAAACTCAGACTTACTAGCTAAAAATATAACCTCTTCCCTAAACTTTAGTATTAAATTTTCCATACATGGGCTTAATCGCAAATAATAATAGCAATCCGACGGCGGCAATAGATATAAAGTTCCCCGCCATTCTGGTCGGCGTATCTGTAAATTTACCCATTATCTCATGATTCCCGGGCGGGATAGTAACGGTGATCAATTTATATTTATTATCATCAGTAAATGGCGCTAGTGCCGCATCAACCCAGACTTTCCAACCAGGAAAATTGGTTATCCAAAACTGCAGAGTTGCACCCTGCAGTGACGCTCCGGTCAGCCTAAAACGATCAGGCTGGAAATTTTGCTGATTAACGCCAAAATCACCAGATATAATTTGGTATTTGAGCTTTGAAATTTGAGACTGAGTTATATCCACCCCCGTGGTTCCGTTTTCTTGAATTTTGGTCGCGATTCCCTTTGGCAAATACTCAAAAGAAGTTGAACTGACGCGCCACTTAATCTCACGGTCACTAGTTAATTGGTCACTTGTCACTCGTGGCAGATATTCGCGCGGCTGGAATAATTTAAGATTGGTCCAAAAAAGTAGACCAACCAGCACCACTAGAACAAAACCAGAAAGGAAACGGTTTTTAATAAAAATAAATATTGAACCGGCAAGTAGCGAAGAGAACAAAGAGGAAAAGATCAAAAACCGCCAAGGAAACTGGATATACCATAGGGGCGGGATAACATCCCATATAAACCGGGAGTACTCCGTCGTCATAAAAACACTTAAGACAAAAAACAGAAACAACAAAACCGAAATTTTATATCTCTTAAGTAATCCAGCGGCCAGGGCCAGGCCCGAAACAATCAGGTGTAGTTTTCCCAGTTTAAACGGCATGCCGTCAATACAACCCGGTAGAGACGCCCCAAAACCCCAAGCACTGTCCCAAAGTTGGTTTGGACAAACAAAATGTAAGCTATAAGCGGCTAAATCTTTAGTCAAAATCTGATCTACAAGAGTAAATTGCTTTTCATAAAGAGCGGGCATCCAAAAAAACGCAGTCAGCGCGAAACAAACCGGTATGGAGACGAGTAACGATTTCTTATCAAGAACCAAGGCCCAAATGGCATAAAATCCCAAAAACGGCAGGAAGGTTAGATTATGAGTTAACATCAGCAAGGCCAGACATAGACCTGTTAGAACTGTTTTCTTTTTATAACTAAACAGCAATATCAGCGGCAGCCAGACAAAGGCGAAAAGTTCCGATAGGGCTCCGCGGACGTAAGCATCGACGGTGTGATAGGGCGCGTAAACATAAAACAAAGCGGCAGCTATCCCACCCCACCGGCCAAAAAACTCTTTGGCCAAGAAATACATCGCCAACCCCGATCCCAATATAGCCACGGCCCAAACTAGTTTTATCGAGTCCAAAAAATTAAAACCAATTAAGTGAAAAACCTCTCCCAGGTAATAAACCAGAGGTGGATAAAAATTAAACAGCGGGTATCCAAGCCCAAAACCAAGATTTTCAACCCACCTTACCGGAAACTGGCCCGCCCGCAATGCTCTATCCAGCTCAAACAAACGAGTGATCTGCTGATCATCATGGAAAGCAAAAAATCCGGGGGCAAAAAGGGGTCGCAAAGCCCAGAAAGAAAGAATTATAATAATGACCAGTGGCCAAACGGCTTTTTTCATTGCCAGCGATCATTATAGCAATATTCCTTCTAGGCCTAGCAACCCGTCTCATCGGAGGACTCGACACGATGCTTTTTACTTACGACCAGGCGCGGGACGGATTTGCCGCCAAAGAAATTCTTTCTGGTAATCTTAAACTTACCGGCCCACCCACAGACATCCCAACACTCTTCCACGGACCGCTATTCTACTATTTTCTCGCTTTCCCCAGCCTTTTTACAAACGGCGACCCCAGGGCCTTTTTACTCGCCATGATTATGGCTAATACCCTGACTTTAATCCCCCTGAGCGTTCTTTTTTTTAAATCCTACAAGTCAAAATTTGTAATTTTTCTTTCCCTAGTTTTTTTCGCAATTTCATTCGAAATGACCTCATATGCCCGATGGGTTTCTAACCCCGGGCTAGTTATCCCTTTTTTTGCCATTTGGACTTTTGGTTTGGCAACAAATAATTGGCCCCTAATTGCTTTAGGCTTAGGACTTTGTATTCAGTCACAGTTTTTTATGATTTATCTTCTACCCCTTACTGCTATTTATTACTTTGTTTTTAACCCGGGGAACAAAAGGCTTCTTAGTTCAGTAGCGATACTTGCCGTTATTTTATCTAGCTTTTTTTTAACCGAATTGAAGTTTAAATTTCAGGGCTTGATTGGTCTATTCAAATTTTTCTTCACGGAAAATACCGGGCATTTTAATTTAGCCAGCCGATTAAGCCACTATTTTGAAAGCCTGGCCGCACTTTTCACCAATAACCTTATTCCCCAATGGCCAACTGTTTCGATTCTCTTGGGGGTAACTCTTGTCATTGCTGGGCTCAGAAGTAAAATCGGGCGCCTGGGGATTTTTCTTTTGGCCGGCCATTTTTTAGTGTTTATCGTTTCTAATACTATGCATATTTTTATTGGGGTGGGGATGGGAATAGCCATAATATTGCTGTTGACTAACTTTATAAATATCCTGGTAAATAAATCAAAAGCGCTAGCCTTGCTCTTTTTCTTGGCAATATTTTTTGCAAATTTCCGAACCATTTATCAAAAACATGCCATTGATCAAATTTCATTATTTAAAGTTCAACGGGGAATGATTCTTAAAAATCAAATATCTCTCATAGCTAATACTTACGAACTTTCTAAGGGACAAAAGTTTTCCATTAATGCTTCGACCAACCCGTACCGCTATCCCACAGCCTGGGCCTATCTTTATAACTGGTATTCCTCGTCTAAAAAACTTGACTTGCCTTTCTATCGCGGTCTGACCGCTTATTCGTTCGCCGGTCAAAATATATTCCCCATGAACAACCAAAAAATCGATCATGAATTTTTGATTGTGGAACCGGAGGTTGGAGCCTGGGGAACCCTCAGCAATAAAGTCATTGAGGACGAAAAAACCAGACATAAACTTAAAGAGGAACTAAAATTTGGACAAATCACTCTACTAGTATTTTAGGGGCCAGCATTAACTCCTGGGGCACAGCCGGAGCTAACTTGTTAGGATGAAATTTTCTAACCTGAACCCTAATTCCCGCGAAACGTTTTTCCTCTATTAAATCCGATAGTTTGTCCTCCTCGTAAATAGTTTTCGCCACATAAACATCGGGGATCCCCGACGTTGGCTCCAGAATCAAAAATCGTAAATCGGTATCAAATTTTTTGGGCGGCAAATTTCCCAAATATCCCGTTTGGTCTCGACCATGCCAAAAAGGTAAATATCCGAATTTTGGTTTACCGTAAAATTCGAATAGATAAGCCCAGTTAGTGTTGATATATAACGGATTGGTTAATGAAGTGATAATAAACGGCTGGTTTTGGGCTCTTATATACATATAATCAACCGCCTCTTTACAGGCAGACAGAGTAATGGCATGCTGGACCGAGACCGGCGAATATCCGTTGTCCAACCACTTGCGGTTATACCCAAATTGGGCCAGAAAAATTAACAACCCAACCAATATCAACTTGGGATATTTTTGTGTCGCGAGAATAAAAAAATAGGAAAACAAAAGAATCGCTGGGGCCAATGACGGCGCAAAAACGAAGGCGGAACCAGAAATAGCGCTATCGACAAGCTGAAATATCAAAATGTTTGCTAGCCAAATAAGTAAAAATATGACCGGCTTTTTGTCGATTTTAATTTTATGAACAATAACTACCATCAGAATTCCTGTGATAACTATCACGGCCAAAAGCTTTGGCACGGGTAACAATGTCATAGTAATTAAATCGAACATCCGGTCCCATAATTTTAAAACTGCCCCGCTGGCGGATAACCCTGTTGGGGACTCTTTATTCAAAAAAGTTAAAATTGCCAAGCTGGTTCTCCCGCCAAATTTTAAATCTGACAGAACAAAAGTCGCCGTTCCTGCCAATCCCCCCGCGGCAAAACCAACGATATCCTTCCCTCGTCGCTGCCATTTAAATAACCATAACATTGGAAGCACTAGTAACCCAAAAACCCCAAAAGCAATATTTGACTGGACTAATAGCCCTAGGAATAATCCTGCTAAAACGGCCATAACCACACCCGGCTTGGAGAAATATGACCACGCGAAAAATAAAAATAACGGCGAGAAATAAAGGGCCAGCATGGGGTTGGACATCCAGCGGGTGTAAATCTGGAATAATGGCGATAACGCTATAAACGCGACCGCCAACAGCCCCACTTTAGGATTAGAAAATAATCTAGTTGCCAATAAATAAACCACCGGAAGGCTGAGAAAACAAAAGAAGACGAAGACTAGGGAAACTACAGTTGGATTTCCCTGGGTAAAAAAATAATGAATCGCCAAGAAATAAAACCATAAGGCGCCATGATAGACGCCGGGAATATCGGTAGCCGGGCCAATAATTTTTAAATCGTGATTATGCCAAATATTGTACGCCTCAAAAGCATCCCTGGCCTGGTCGTAACCCCACACGACCTGGTCTCGCCAGCCATAAATAGCCAAGCCCAGAGCGAAAATAATTACCAGTAAAGGAATTACTTTTGCCATCGTTTAATAATTACTGTTTTGTCCGGCATTTCTTTTTGCCAAACGGTTTCGTAATCTTTATCTGGCGTCTTGTAATGAATAAAATCTTCGAGCACAGCCTGGGATGTTTCTGGAATAATTAGATAAGCTAGCCGCGTATCTTGCTTGTGATTTGATAGCCATTTGAACAAATAATCATATTCAAATGTGTAAATACTTGGGGAATACGCATAAACAATAAAGGACGAGTCTTTAGCATCCGCGATGACAGCATTCGCAACAGCTTTTTTACTAGCTAATGACGGCACCGAGATAAAATTTGCGCCAGGATCTGATAAAAAATTTCCTACGTGCCGGCCGAATAAAACAAAGGCCCAGACGGAAAATACCGTCAATAAAATTTTAGACCGCGACATCAATACACCCATTAAAAGCAAAAAAAGCGTTTCCATACCGATAAAATAATAATCCCAGACTGGATTCTTGGAAGTATAAAAAACTGTGAATAATCCCCCAATGATAAAAAACAAAAAAACGCTCAGGCCGTTAAATTTCGTCCGAGTTAACAAAACAGCCCAGATTATTCCCACAACAATTTTGGACACTTGCAAATATCCCGCAGGAATGGATAGCAGCCTTTCCAAAATTTCGTTCTTTAGTAGCCCGGTTTGCCCTACCGAGGCGGAATTATAAATGGAAGCGTTGATAAATGCCGTCGAAAACGATTTTATTTGGTTATAGCCATGACGGGATTCAAAAATTATAAACGGCAAAAAAACTATTAAAACACCAGTCAAATAGTAAATCAATTTTTTAAAAGAACGGTCTTTGAGTAACCACGAAATTCCAAAAAGAGCCGAGACGGATAGAAGGGACACAACTCCAAAAGAAAGATGGAAATTTAAAAGCATTGTGGCCAAGATTCCTGTGAGCAATGGCCGTTTTAATATTCCGTCAGCAGCCAGATATGCAAGAGCTACCAAAAAAATTGGTACTAAATACGGCTGCCAGATAAATGTTGAGTAAGAGGAACCATAAGTGATCATAAAAATAAGCCAAATTACAGCCGCGGCCCAATGGCCAATAAATTTGCCCAACTTCCAAAGCAGAAACGTGAAAATCGTGAAGTATGGCAACAACACTACGAACAAAGAGCAAAACCGCGGGTCTTTGGTAAATATTAAGACCAAGGCGTTTAACCACAACCAATAGGGGCCATAGAAAACACCAGGGATTCCCCCGGGGGGGCCAATCAGAGAAATTTTATTTAAATTATCCCAGGCTAAAAGAAGGTCTCTAGCTGGATCAGACCACCAAGGAATTCCCCCCAACCAAACGCTCCGAAAGGACAATGATAAAAAATAGGAATAGACGGCTACAAAAAATAATTTACCGATACTTAGGCGATAAGACATAAGCCTGAATTGATTTTAACACCAGGATCACGAGGATTATATTGCGTAAGAGTAAAGCTATAAACACCCAAGCGTGATCCCAGCTTTTATAAAATACCCAGTAAAGATCCTCGTAATACAAGGGATAAACTATTTGGGTTAAAACCAGAACCGCACAGACCAATAACAGATTGCTAATAGGAAACTTAATTAGTGGGAGCAGAAAAAAAGACCAGAGTAAATACTGCGGTGAAAGCACGTTAGAAACAACGATCAGGTAAAGTAAGACTGTAGCAATAACCTCAAATCTAATCTTGGTAGCAATATTTTTCCGCTTGATATAGAGTAGAACATAGAGCCCGACCATAAAAACCATCCACATATAACGGAATAGGCGGTCCCGACCCATGGTGTATTGGAAAGATAAACTTAAAATTCCATTGGTAAACTCCACCCAGGGTGCCGTTGAAAAATTGAATCTGGCAATAAGAGTAAGAATTGTCCCCAAGACAGATTCAACATGAATTGACTTGGAAAAATTGTAATTAAAGCCTTCAATCAGTGATGTAATCGTCTGACCTGATAACAAAAGATACCCTACTGCGATACCGATAGACCCAAGGGCCAACCCTAAAATAAAACCGGAACCTCCCCGCAAATTTTTGGTGACGAGGAGATTTAGCCCAAAATACGGAATTAAGAAAATCGGATAAATCTTTGTACTTATGGCTAGCCCAAAGACCAAGCCGCTGATCAGATAGCTTTTTTTAATAAAAAAAATCGTTCCAGATATAACCAAAAGAATGGGAATCAGATCATAGCGGAAAAGCATAATTGGGCCAGCGGACAACGAAATTGGAACCCAAAGCCAGCCGGTACCGAATTTCTTATATAAGAAAAATAAAAAGGCAAGGAGACAAAGATTAATAGATGCCAGAACTACGCCAAAGTTATTTCGCCCCAGAATTTCTATCACCCCGAAAAAAAGATTTGCGCCAGGCGGATATAAAAACGCCCGCTCAAAACCCGGAACGTCTCGATGTTCAAATATCCGAATAGCTATCGAACTATACAGCTGTGGGTCACCGGAAAGATGATGGTACCAGCTCCGCTGAAAAAAACCCATATATAAAAGAGCACTAAAAACGATTACCAGAGCCGCCCAGGCTTTTAAATCAACTTTCATAAGAAAATTAATAAAATCACGCTTAATATCGAAGCTAGGTCGGCTGCCAGCCGAAGCGGGGTCTCCCCAAAGGAAATGTGCAAGTTGTCCAACCTAGAATCGACCAATAATAACCCGTTGTCCGACGGCTTGACTTCTAATTCTCTTTCGCCGGCAAATACTTTTACGCCTGGAAAATAAACAGTATTTATTTCAGCATACTTTTCGTCTAATTTTTGGCTTTTGACTTCTGCCTTATGACTTATGGCTTGAGTAACCCATTTAGGCATATACTCGTTCTGAACAGTAGTCGTGTCGTCGTTAGTAACATAATAACTTTCCGGATGGTATTGACGCTCGATTTTCGGCCACGATAACAGAACAACAACCAGTATAAATGCAGCGAGTAGATATTTATTAGCAACCCGCAATAAATACCCTGTCAAAATTGAAGCGCCGAATATCGTCACCGCCAAATACCGCCACGGGAATTGAACCAATTTGGGAAGCGGTAATATTTTCCAAAATATCTCTGAAACAGGAAGGGCAAAAAATAATGACCCAACGGTAATTAAAAAAAGGAAAGTAAATTTCTTTTCGTTGATTCGAATCAACGAAATAATGATAATCATAGGAACGATCGGACCCAGGACGGCCCAAAAATTATTCGCGGTCAGCCAGTAATCCCGAAAATTTGACACGGCAATCTGCCCAGCCTTGGTAAATTGCAAATCGTAAAGGGCAGGAAACCAAAACCATGCTGCCGCACCGGCAGAAAGACCAAGGTACAAGATACAAGTTATAAAATTAACTTTCTTAACTACTAAAAAACCAACTATTACTGGCAAAAACAAAAGAGCTATAACATTATGGGAACATATTAACGCCGCAGTAGTCAGGACAGCCAGAGAAACATTTTTTTTGTTTAATAGATAAAAAATTAATGGCGGAAAAATAAAAGCAACCATTTCGCCAAGTGATCCGCGAGTAAAAAGGTCGAAAATTTTGTAAGGGGAATACGAGTATAAAATTGCTGCCGCTAACCCAGCTTTTTCGCCCCACTCGTCTTTGACGAATAGATACATAAAGAGGCCGGAAAGCAATACCGACAGCCCGAAGATTATTTTTACAGAGTCGACGAACCCAAAGCCAGTAAGATGGATAACAGAACCAAAATAAAATGGCAGCGGATATAAAAAATTGGTTACCGGATAACCATAACCGTGATTAAGAGAATAAATAAACCGCACCGGGAATTGCCCTTGGCGAAGAGTATCAAAAAACCCCGCTAGTCTTACAACCATCCACGTCCCGTCATCGCTTACCCAAAACCCCGGTTGAAAAATGAGCCATAATAGAGGAGTCAAAAGTAAGAAAAGTGCTCCTACACTCCAAAATCTTTTCATTAATCTAAATATACCTCTTTCCGATGTTTGACGCGATCTACAAAAATAGTACCGGACTTAACGAAAAAGGCAATCCGGTAATCCCCAACCCTAAAGCGATGGGTGACAGGGGGCAAATTTACTAACGATTTAGAGAATACGAGAGGATTTTCTTGTATCGAGAAAAAATGGACATTTTTTAGAATGCGGCTCTGTAAGTCTTTAGGTAAATGTTTTAGATCATCTGCACCATTTGGGGTAAATTTCACATCAAGCATTTGGAGTCTGCGTTATTTGGGAAATGTCCACCCAACCATGCTTCTGAGCATCTAATATCGAACTTTCCATCTCCCGAACAAATTTTGGATTAACTGGAAGTCTTTCCTCGATAACATCAATTATCCGACCAGCAAAATTGTCATAACCCTCGCGGAGATTTTTCGACTTTTTCTCAAACTGCTCGTCAATCGCCGTTAACAGAGAAATAAACGTGTCCCGGCCGAAAAAGAAGCCCACTGGCAGGCCCCGATCATCCATCACCACCGACGCTTGCCCAATTAGTTTATTAGCCTTAGCATCTCTTCCAATGAACTTTTTTACCGGAACTAATCTGTTCATGAAGAAATTATACCACTAGATACTAACTTTTGGCGCAGTATATTCGCATCTATAAAAAGCATTGTCGCAAGATCTACATTACCAGCAACGTCCAGGTTTTTTTGATCGTCGTCAATAAATAAAATTTCACCAGCCGCGATTCCGGTTTCCGAAATAGCTTTGGCAAAAAATTCCCGGTCTGATTTTTTGACGCCCAACTCGCAAGAAACGAATTTCCTATCGAAATGATCTTTCAGTCCAACATTTTCCCACAAATCAGCAGCGCGATATTTTTCGTTATCAGTGGCCAGATGACACCTAACCCCTTTATTTCGTAACCTGGAAACGAGACTCAGGACTTCATTGTCAGTTTCCCGCTCTGCCGCAAACCAGTATTCCAATAACTCATCGACAGATTTCATCCAGCCCCACTGGGAGAAGTATTTAGGCAATATTTCCTTAATGTCTGCCTTTCCTGTAGCACTAAGTTGGTAATCACCCTTGTAAAATTCCGTTAAAACGTCGGGGGAGATTCCAAAATCCGTGGCATATCGGGCACTAAACGGTGCCATTCGTTTCTTAATCACTACCCCATCCGCATCAAACAAAGCTACTTTGATCATTTTGGACAAAACGGTGTATCTCACTTATTCTTCCGCTATTTTATACTAGTCGCTGTTGGTGTAACAATAATTTAATTTTACTTTCCAAATCTTGTAAGTCCTTTGTGGCTGTGTTCCAAAGAATTTCGTGGTCGATTCCAAAATATTCGTGCAAAACTTTATTTCTCATACCGATAATTTCAGCCCATGGGACCTCTGGATAGACTCGATGAATTTCATCAGGCAAATTTTTGGCAGCCTCACCAATAATCTCGAGATTTCTTATTACAGCGTCTACAGTCTTAAAATCCTGAATAAACTCAGTGTATGTGCTTACTCCGATATAATCACGAATCTTTCCGATTGAATCTAAAATGTCTTTGAAATATTGATCAGGTTTTCTCTTAGACATACGTTACGTCACGAAGTATTTCGTTTTTAAGCAATGGTTTTAGGGCCGCCGGGGTAACTAAATCTACTTTCATTCCCACAATTTTCTGCAGATATCCTTCCAGCTGAATAAACTTGATAAATCCCGGTGTCTTGGTAAATGAAACCAGAACATCCAGATCGCTATTAAGATTTTCCTCGCCTCGGGCTACCGATCCAAAAACGCCAATTTCAGCCACACCATAACTGGCTCGCAGATATGGCAGATTTTGTCTAATAACAGCTAGTTTCTTGGCTAAAATCTTCACCGTGCCTTCATTATCCTATACCCAGTAAATATTAGCAAAACAATGTATTTAGCTAATTACTGAAATTTGACTCACGGGAGACCAATTTTTCGACAAAAAATTAAGTAAATCTTTCACTTGTAGAGCCTCCATATCATGAACCATCCGACCGGCGGATTTATCCCCCCATTCCAATTTATCCACTATTAAATAACCTCTTCCTAGAGAATTAATAAAATCTACTGATTCCCATGGATTGACGATCTCGTCAACAGAATTTTCAGTATCTCCACAAGGAACTACGGCAATAAAACTGATCTGCTCCGGTATTGTCCGAGCATTTTTATTTATCTCTTCGTGTGCCCGGCCAAAAATAACAGTGTTTAGGTTAGCGTCTCCTATTAAAACTCGCTCCCGGGCCCAATCAGTATTCAAGTGATCATGCCAGATTTTTAGAATCGAACTTTCGTAGTTCCGCACTCTTCCAATTGAGCCCGAAAGCGAAACCACCCTATATATCTTTTCCGCTAGCTTAGGTTGGGAAACAACAAATCGCTGCAACGATTTTATCAGCGCTAGCGGTCCAAATGAGTGACCACAAAGTACAATCTCGGAAAAATGTGTGGATAATACTTCTAGGGCAATTAGTGGTTCTGTCAGCCAATCAGCTATCGTGCTATCTCTTCTGGTCCCAAGTACAAGAAGTCCCCCTGAGGGTTGCAGGTTTTGTCGTTGCGGACAATTTATATAATCTCCGGCGTATTTTCCCTGGACCAAAGTCCCTGAATTGCGAGCCAAAAATA
>Ga0233420_10000701_pt1 | contig 13589 bp, 17 predicted proteins | sample Watercolumn_Mata_4_FD_183009 | JGI IMG/M metagenome (GOLD analysis project Ga0233420, IMG submission 183009) | Freshwater microbial communities from Lake Matano, South Sulawesi, Indonesia - Watercolumn_Matano_2014_102_MG | ecosystem: Environmental > Aquatic > Freshwater > Lake | place...
ATAAAAACATTTTTGCCTTTTCTTGTTGAAAATCTTTTGCCGTCGCTATCCAAATAAAGCCCATGGTCTATATGAAAACAATTTTTTGCCCAGCCATAGCCCATTAACTCGAGAATCTTGAAAATCTGCTTGAAATGGAGCTTCTGCTCTGCTCCAACTTCATAAAGCATCTTATCAAATTTATATTTACTGAACCTATCAATTGCTGCGGTAAGGTCTCTTGTTGCATATAATGTTGCTCCGTCTGATTTTTGAATAAGGCAGATTCCCAGCCCGAAATCATTTAAATCAATAATTTTTGCGCTCTCGCTATTCTCCAGCAAGCCCTTTTTCTCTAGTTGCTTGATTGTTTCGCCCATTTTGTTATTGTAAAATGATTCTCCTGAAATAACCTCAAAACTTACATTAAGCTCTTTGTAAATTTTGTCAAATTCCTTTATGCTCATTTCCTTGAATAATTTCCATAATTTTACAGCTTCCTTGTCTCCATCCTCAAGTTTTTTGAACCACCCTCTTGCTTTTTCATCAAGAGAATCGTCCTGATTTGCCCTTTCATAAAGCTTTTGCAGATGATTTATTGCGTTCTTTTTTAATTCCTGGGGCTTGCCCCAGAGCTTATATGCCTCAATAAGTTTTCCAAACTGGGTGCCCCAATCCCCAAGATAATTTATTTTTATTGCTTTATATCCTAAAAACTTAGAGGTCTTTGCAATAGAATTTCCGATAATTGTTGAGCGCAAATGCCCTATTCCAAATGGCTTTGCTATGTTCGGAGAGGAACAGTCTATAACAATATTTTTTCCTTTTCCTTCTGTTGAAGAGCCGTATTTATCTTTTTCTTTCTGAATTTTTTCTAAAATTTTTATTGCTAAATTCTTCCTGTTTAAAAAGAAATTAACATATGGCCCAACCGCATTAATTCTTTCGAATTCCTCTGATTTTATTTTTGACGAGAGGTTTTTTGCGATTTCTGCAGGGCTTTTCTTTTGTATTTTTGAAAGCGCAAAACAAGGAAAAGCGTAATCTCCCAAACTTGAATCTTTTGGAATTTCAATTAAATCTAAAATCTCTCCCCTGCCGAGATTTGTCTGTTCTTGAATAATCCTTGCAATAAGCTCTTTCATGATGATAAAATCTTGAAAGAATTAATAAACTTATGCTTTGGCTGCAACCAAATTGTGGCCGCAATCCATGCAGAATTTGTCTCCTTCATTGATAGATTTCTTGCATCCTGGGCAGTTTGCTATTGGAACGATCATTTTACCCCCGCATTGCGGGCAGAATTTTTGGCCCTCATCCCCTCCGCGGCCGCAGCTAGAGCATTTTGGAGGTGTTTTTTTTCTTTCAATGACTGCCTTGTACCCCAATTTTCCAGAAACAATTTTAGAATACGCATCTTGAATAGTGCTTGCGTCCTGCCATTTCCTGATGTCTAATGAGCTGCCCATATTTTCCCCTTTTTTATTTTCGTGATTAAGATTATTGGAATGAGTTTATAAAGATTATGATGATTGTTGCCGTCGGAGGGTTAAGCCTCTAGGGAGATTTGAACTCCCGACCCCTATTATAATAAAAGATAAGCAATTTTATTTAGATGGCGTGGATTTGAAAAACCAATATTTTGTAAAAAGAGTTTGGCATTTTTTTCTCCATTTATTTGAATTTGTTCTGATTCGCTCCAATCCCGATACCCCCCTTTTCGGATGTGGCATGAATGAGGTATTTTATAACTCGTCAGAAGAGCTCTTAGTTGAGCAATTAGGGGCTTGCTTACTGAGACATAATTTATTCTAACATAAGGTTTTTTATAACTTTTTCTCTTATCAAAACCCACTCCTCCATCGGTATTAAACATTCCTCTTAAAAGAGCCTTGACAAACTTTTCTTCACTTTTTAAAATTTCGTTAGGAATTTTTACAGTATAACATTTAATCCCGGGAGGTATATTAAATCTTTTAACTAATAATTTGAACATATTTTTAGAATAAAGATTAAAATACATCCCTCTGGGACGAATTACAATTTTGGGGTTTATATTAAATAGATTATAACAAATTTTAGAGAGATTATTATAATAATCCTTATCTAGGATTTTATCTCCTGAGATTTGAGTTTGATATAATTTACCGTATTTATTAGTGCAACCATCTCCGATAATTACTCCCAAGAATTCACAAAGCTCTTCCGAAAGAGGCATATTTATATCAAAATTATATTTTAGCCAAGTTTTCTTTCTCCCTTTATACATTTTGCCACTACGTCTGCCCATATCAAAGTATTTCTTATTAATTTTATAAGCAGAGATTCCTCCTTTTATTTGCCCCCAATTTGATTCTTTTTTTGAAACATTATCTAAAAACTCTTTCTGCTTTTTAATTTCAACCAAAGAAAGTAAGGTATTGAAACGCTCTTCTGATAAAAGTATTTTTCCTTTTCGATAATTATCCAACATAGATCTGTTTGTGTTTATTCTTGATGCAATTTCGTTCCAGGTTTCTTCTGAATGTTGTTTTATATTTGCAAAAAATGAAGAAAGGAGCCTTGGATTATTAAACTGTATTCTTAGCATTTATAATTAAAGGCCAACCTATATTTATATCTTACCTCTGAGCTAATAATACATTAAAATTTAATAGAAAAGCTTCCGCCGGGAATTGAACCCGGGACCTCCGCATTACGGGTGCGGCGCTCTTAGCCAACTGAGCTACGGAAGCGTTCGTAGAGGCCAATGGGGCCATAGGGGCTTGAAAATTTAAGAAATTGAGAGTTTATAAGCTTATCAAAAACATTTATATGGGAGATATTCTTTGATTAATTATGGCTCGAGTTCAGGCAGAAAAAAGGCCAAATTGGGGAATTTTGGATGTAAGATATTCATTCAGCAGGACAACACCTTTGTTTTGGATATTGGTTATTGCGGTTATTGCTATCTTTGCGGGAATTATATTTAAATTTCTGAAAATTTTTACAGCCGTTGGCTTAACTACCTTCTTGGTTTTTGCTGTTTTTGGGGCAATTGCCTTATGGTTTGCGATAAAATATTTATTTGAAAAATAGAATTTCTTCTGGGCTTATTGGCAAATAGGGGCGGTCAAAATATATTCTTTGAGATTCAAGGTGAGCACAATAAGCTATTTCGAGCCGCATTCTTTCTTCTAGATGCAGATTTTGCGAAAAAACCACTTTTAATTTATGTCTTGGAGGAGAAACGGTTCTTAAAGCGGTCAGGAAATCACAAATAAGGGGTTCCATTGCAAAATAAACTCCTCTTGTGGGAAGATTTTCTATGGGCAATGCTTCTCTGAAGAATTTGGCTAGGGGGCCTCTTGCATCTACATAAAACCTTTGATGGTTGCTTCTCTGTTCTTTTCCAAGTGTTAGTTTAAGTGCAGGCATAGTATAAATCTTCTTAAGAAGAGAAATTCTATTTGCCGGGGGGTTTTTAAATCTTGCTAAGGTATTTTTCAAGCATTGCCAGAAGGCTTTTAAAGGGCTTATTTCTTTTTTATATATGAAAGAATGCAACAGAGAGGATATGGGGCTTGGGTGTGCTATGCCTAAAGAGCATTTTGAAGATTCAAGACCCGAGAATTGTTATGGGGGCAGGCCATTCGGCCTTAGATATGGGATAGGAAAGTATCTATTTTTTACTGGCGTTGTGCTTCTTGGTTTTAGTGTTGGTCTTGGATATTTTGAAACAAAGATTGGAGATTATTTCTTTGGAGAAGATAAAACTGTAAACATTCGGCAGGAGAGTTTAAGAGAAATTCCAAAAGATGGCGGATTGATTTTAGCGGCTAATCAAAACTAAAAAAGAACCTTTATTCTATGCTCAAACTTTTTACATTTGATTGAAAGTTTCAGCATGCTGAAACTTTATGGTTTTGAGCAGTTTAGTATAGAAATAATTAGAAAGTATAGAAAAGTAAAGAGTTATGGGCTCTAGGGGGTGGAGAATTTATGATTTTTCTGAGGTAGAACCCTAAATATTCGCATTAATACCTTAAACTCCTCAAAACGGCGCTTAATAGCACTTATACGAACTGGTGTTTTTAGCTGTCAGTAGCGGGGTCGAATCTTATATTACTATGTCTTGCACAAATATTCTCTGAAGCAAGGTATATGGTGTTAGAAAAAGGGGTGTAGCGTCTGTATGCTTCGCGAACTAGTTGTTCGTACTTGCCTTGCTGACATGTTAATTCGCTTGTGCGAATACGTATCGCGCCATCTAATTGGGTTGGAGGACCTTCGGGGGGAAGGAAACCAATATAAGTCATCCTGTTCGTCATGTCTACTGCAGTCAATGTTCTTGGAGGTGTGCTATTGGTAGTTGGATTGCCCATGAAGCACGGAAATAAATAGGGTATTTAAAGATTATTGTGGTTTAAACAAACTGCTAAAAGATGTTGGAAATGTGCAAAAGATTGAGCTAAATAAGCGGGAATTAGGAGATATGGTGTTTTTATGGGTTTGGGGCTTGTAAATCTGTTCCGTCAGGTGTGAAAGACGAGCTATCTTTATCAATTATCTTTTTTAACAAATTGGAAGCTTGACCTCTTAGATCTTCTTCAATTAATACCCTTATCGGAACTCTTAAGGCACAACCCAATCTGATTAGAGATTTTATTGTATAGTCTGACTTTATTGCATTTTCACCTGTTAATTTAGATACATATGAAGCATCAAGGCCCGCAAGCTCAGCTATCTCTCTCTGAGTTTTACCTGAAAGAGCAATTAAATAGGAAAGGTTACTAGCAATTCTTAATTTTGTTGTATCTACTTTTTGCCGATATTCTGGTCTGTCTTTCATAAAAATCTGATTAGTGGGGGGTATTTAAATGTTACCACTTAAACAAACTGCTAAAAGATGTTGGAAATGTGCAAAAGATTGAGCTAAACATCGTAGGATCAAGGATAATTAGGTTTGTGGTCGGGCGCAACGCGCCTTCGGCGCGTAATTATTTGAGGCTAATGTTTTATGAATTCCGGCCGGATTTTTTGGAAAATTGACCAAAAGTGTTGAAAATCTGTGAAGGAGGTTAAAAAAGTGCTCAAAAAGCAGAGATATTTTTATATATCTGTATGATTAAATTTAAAGTTTTTGAGGATTAAGCGAACTTATGTGCTTATGCTTTAATTTTATAGAAACGCTAGAAATATTGAGCTGTGAGCTGGATAATACCGAAAGCGATAAGGTATATGCCTATTGCCCATCTGAGAAGTTTTGGAAATGCAATAACAAAAACCCCAAAAATTATGGCTAAAACCGCTAAAATTGTTGTTGAAATTAACATTATGAGATTATTGAGCTGACCGAGTTTAACTAGTTTTCTGTGCTGCTGTTGCTTCTCTTTCTGAGACTTCAATATCTGATAAATGATCTGCTAATGGACGAGAGATTTGCCGACCTGTTGATAAATAAGTTATGCTAATATAGGGGGTTGTTATTGTTGGGCCATTTCCGCGGATTTCCCAAAGGGCTATCTCTGGACGCACAAAATATATACCCCCATTGCCCTTAAAATATCTTCCAGCAATGCCTCCGACAAGGATAAACTCCCTTAATGTTTTGGGCATTTTAAAGAATGATTGCCTGAATATTTAAGCATTTGTGTGCCTATTAGACTATTTTCGCTATTCCCTGAGAATCTTAGAAGTAATGAAGATTGCTAGGACGCCTGCAAGGGTGATTGCCAGGGCTGTATAGGTTTCGCTGAGATATTGATCCTTTGGAACATCAAGAAAACGGGCTATAAAGCTCTGAAATGTGTCAAAAACTGCCTCTTTCCAGGCAAAGGCTACTGTAAAACCTATGGCTGCAACCAGAGCTAGCCTAATTTGCCTCTTAAATTCCTTGCGAAAAGACCGCTTCGTATCAAAAATTTTCATAAAAAGAAAAATTAGATAACTTTGGGCTTATTTCCTTCTTTTTCGGTAGTTTCTTACTAACTTTCCGATGCCTACAATTAAGACGCCTGCGGCTATAAGCCAGTCTAGGACGTCGATTTCTCCTCCGACATCGCCAAGCGCATTAATGTTCAGCAGAGGAAGCAACAATAGGATACCAAGTATTGTTACAACCCAGGCCGTTAATTTTGCCATTTTATACCCCCTTTTGTTTAATTGGTGATTTAAGTGATAATCTAATTAGGGAATTGGGGTTTTTATATCTTACGATTGCTTTAAAATTAAATAAATTTGATGTAAAAAATGCAATTTTGCACACTTTTTGTGCAAAATGCGCTGTCATGGTGGTTTTTTGCATGATTTTTAGGGTTTTTGAGGTGGTTTTTTGCACGCTAAACGATGCTAGAGGCGCCTAAAAGTTTCAGCTCTTAAGTTTTTGTGATTTTATTTGGGTTTTTGGGTGTTTTTAAGGCTTTTTCAAGGGCATTTTAGGGTGTTTTTGAGTGTTTTAAGCTGTTCAAACAGCTGTTTGTTTGCAATATTGGGGTGTTTGGATTTTTTAAGTGTGTTGTTTAGGGGTGTTTGGCTGTTTAAATTTTGATTATTTTCTATATTCATTATCGACGATTATAAGGCTTATAAACGCAATATTTAAATAGTTTGGGTGTTTGTTTAAAAGTATGTTTGGCTGGCTTTTTAAAAAAAAGGAAAATAATATTGAGGAAGAAACTCGAAAGGGGTTTAATTTGGTTAAGAGGGATTTTGAGGCTGTTGGAAAGTGGATTAAACACCTTGATAGGCAGGATAAACAGCTGTTTGATATAATTAGTTCTTTAAATGGTGAATTATCGTCGATTAGAGAGGATCTTGAGGGGTTTAAAGAGGCTTTTGAAATGGATCAAGAAAGTGAAAAAAACAAACAGCTGTTTAAGAAAATGCCTGTTTTGAGCAAACAAACAGCTGTTTATGGTGTTCAAAAGGCTGTTCAAACAGCTGTTCAAACAGCCAATTTTTACGAAATTTTAAAGAATTTGTCTAGTAATGAAAGGCTTATAGTATTTACGCTTTTGAATAGTGAAATGAAGCTAAGTTATGAAGATTTGGCCTTGCTTTTAGGGAAAGAGAGAGCTACATTAAGGGGGCAAATAAATGCTATAAAACAGAAAAGTGAGGGTTTAATAGAAGAACTTATAGAGAAAAATGGCAAAAAAAGAGTGTTTATACCTAATGAAATTAAGGAAAAACTGCGAAAATACGCAAAAGTGAGAGTTAAAGGGAACAAAAAAGGCCAAAAAAATGATAAAGATGAGGAAAAAATAGAAGATTATGCTCAAAATGAGAATAGTGTGGGGTGAGGGATTGTCAAAAATGATGATTCTGATGATGGAAATAAAAACATTGTGAGAGTTTTGGTAAAAGGGCTCTATAAGTCTTAATAGGTTCAAAAACAAGGCTTATAGCCTTTGGCAAGAGAAATAAAAGAATTAGCTTGTTGCAGTTTTTATATTTATTCGGTTTAACGAAAAAGTTATTTTATTTAAATGCTGGCTATATGCCTCTAAGCTGCATTATCGTCGATAAAGTTGCTATTTTTTTAAGATCTTTGGATATTGAAAGGCACACTTTTTTGTTGTTTTCCTTGGTTTTTAAGATTGGGATGCCCTTTTTTATGATTTTTTGTGTGTAATCCCTGATTGAAGATTCTGATAGAGTTAATTTCTGTGCCAATAAGGGGTAATCTGCAATTATGCCTTGCTCTTCAAGCCGGTATATTGCTGAAAAAACAAGCATTTCCTGGTTTGTTAATCTTTTAAATTTTAAACGAACTTCTTGCTTAATTTCATCTAAAGATGAAAGAATTTGGGAAACTCTTTGAGTTCTACCAAAATATGAATTATCGACTATATTTGGTGTGTTGAGTGTTTGTCTGTCTGTCTGTTGGTTTGTCTGTCTGTCTGTTGGAACCCCTTCATTTCCACTGGAGATTTTATTATTTTGGGTTTTTAGGCCGTATTGGGCTATTTTATTAAGTTCGGTTAATTTATCTGTTGGATTTATGCGTTGGATTGACTGATTTTCTTCGGTAATTTGCTGAATTATTCGCTGATTTGTCGGTTGATCTGTTGGTTTGTCTGTCTGTTGGTTTGTCTGTCGAGAAGATTGAGTGGATTGAATAAACAATTTGATTTCAACAAGATCATTTTTTATCTCTTGAATCTCTTGCTTTAGAGATTGAATGTCCTGCTTTGCCTTCTGAAATGCCTCTTTTATAGGGTCTTTTTGTTGCTCCATTGTTTTGCTGAAGCATTGAACAATTTAAAGATTTAGGTGTTATTGTTGCCTTTGCTGCTCTTTTCCTTGCCTATATAAATTAAGTTCCTGCTTAAAACAAAAATCAAAATCCGAAGGAAATCCATTGATAGTTAATTCTCCGTTCCTACGGGCTGCCCTGGCAGTTATTAATTGTATTTCGTTATAAGACAAACCCTCTAGATTTGGTAGCTCTTGGCCCATAAGATTTGGAGCACATTTTATATTATAAAGATTATTGTATAGAAGATTGGTGCTTTTTGTAAATGTCGAATGCCTCGTTTGAAAGGCGCCAGCGCTGTCTTCGGAGATAGTCGCTGCCCTGAGAATTCTTTGTTATTTCAATGACGAGCTTCTTGGTTTTTAGCTCTTGAAGGAGGTTTTTTGTAAATTCTTCGTCTCTGGCTATTTCCTGGGCAACATCTGAGGTAAATTTGGCTTCTGGGGAAATGCTGAACAAATAATAAAGTATCTGCTCTGCAATTTTGTCTTTCTTTTTTTGGGATATTTGGGGCATTGTTCTTTATAGCAAGAGCTTTATTTATGGCTTTCTATGGTTTCGATGGGTTTAAAAATAGGGGCTTTTTGGTTTAATCATGGGTATGGTGGGTTCTGCAAAGGACAAATATTGTGATTGGAGGAAGGCTATGAGGGAGATTGCTCGCGAGGTAAGGGCAAAAAGGGCTCTTCTGGAAGATCTTAATTGGTCTAGAGATTGGGTCATTGGTAATGCTAAACATCTTGCAAATGGGGCGATTGACGCTGGAAGAAGTTATGTTTCTTTAGATGAAGGGATATTTCTTGTTAGGGCGGATATTGAGCACCTGAGGGCAAGCAGAAGACCTTATAACTTATTGTGCGCCCCGTGCGTAATATTAAAGAAAGTTTTAAGGGGGCTTAATAGGTCTGTTAAGAAGTTTGAAAGATTTCTTTGCTCCATTGAGCCCGATTCTGTTCATCCGTTGGTTTCCAGCCAAATCTTGTATTTTGGAATTCCGAATTATGCACCTAGAAAAGAAGAGTTTTATATTGGACAAAATCCGCAAAATTAATAAGATTTAAAAGAATTGTAATGGTTTGTTTGTTCTATTTATTATGGTAGAGATAAAGTTTATTGAGGCAAATAGCGACAAGGAAGTCAAAGATATTCTAAATCCTCTTGTAAAAGAGTGGTTTTTTGGCAAATTCAAGGATTTCTCATTGACTCAGCTTTATGGGGTAAAGAATATTTATGATAGGAAGAACATTCTTGTTAGCGCGCCAACAGGGGGAACTAAGACCTTAACTGCATTTCTTGGAATAATTAATTATCTTGTTGATTTGGGAATGAAAAATGAACTTGAAGATAAGATATATGCGGCTTATACAAGCCCATTAAAGGCACTTACAAATGATATTTATGTAAATCTGATTCAACCGCTGGATGAAATAAAGAAGCTTGCAGAGAGTAAGGAGATTAAGATTCAGGAAATAAGAGTAGGATTGAGAACAGGAGATACAACAACTGCGGAAAGAGCGAAAATGGCTAAAAAAATACCTCACATATTGGTTACTACACCTGAAAGCTTGGCAATTGTACTAACAACTCAGAAATTTGTGGATAACCTTCGGGCATTGGAATTCATTATTGTGGATGAGATACATGCGATGACTAATAAAAGGGGCGTGCAATTAAGCCTGGTTTTAGAAAGGCTTTGCTCGATAAGTGTTATTGACCCTGTGAGAATTGGGCTTAGCGCGACCATTTCTCCACTTGATGAAATTGCAAGATTTTTGGTGGGCAATGGCCGAGATTGCTTAATTGCAGATGTAAAATTATTGAAAAAAATTGAAATTGGGCTTGATTTTCCTGGGAAAAACATACTTGAAACGGAGGAAGCTGAAAATCAAAGGCTTTTGTACAAATTTTTAGACGAACTAATACAGAAACATAAAACTACATTGATATTTACAAATACAAGAAATGCTGCTGAAAGAATCGTGCATTATCTTGACTATCATTTTCCTGGGAAATATGTGGGGCTTATTGGAACGCACCACAGCTCAATGAGCAGGGAGAAAAGATTTGAAATTGAAAACGGGCTTAGAAGGGGCGAGCTTAAGGCGGTTGTTAGCTCAACATCGCTTGAACTTGGCATTGATATTGGAAGTATTGATGTTGTTGTGCTTTTAAGAAGCCCGAAATCTGTTTCAAGGGCGTTGCAGAGAATTGGAAGAGCGGGACACAAGCTCCATGAAAATCCGAAAGGGGAGTTTATTGTTCTTGACAGAGATGATTTGGTTGAATGCGGTGTTTTAATGAAGTCTATGATTGAAAAGAAGATTGATAGGGCTGAAATACCTAAAAACGCGCTTGACGTGCTTGCTCAAGAGATTTTTGGGATGTGCATAATGAGGCAATGGAATGAAACCGAGATGCTAAATATAATCAGAAAAAGCTATTGCTACAAGGATTTAACAAAGGAGGACTTTTTATCCGTTGTGAGCTATCTTGCTGGAGATTATGCATTAGAGCACAGAAATGTTTATGCAAAAATCTGGTATGATGCTGAAAAGAAAATGCTTGGAAAGAGGGGAAAGCTCGCGAGAGTTATTTATATGACAAATATAGGAACAATTGCTGAAGAAGGATATATAAATGTTGTAATACAAGGAACGCAGCAGAATGTTGGAAAAATCGACGAGCCATTTTTAGAGAGAATGAAAAGGGGAGACATATTTGTTTTAGGTGGAAGCAAATACCAATTTCTTTACAGCAGAGGAATGAAAGCGTTTGTAAAGGCAAATATTTCAAAAAATCCTACAATTCCTTCGTGGTTTAGCGAGCAGCTGCCCCTAAATTTTGATGCTGCGCTTGAAATAGGACATTTTAGAAAACTTGTGAAAGAAAGAGTCGAAGATAGGGAAAAAAGCGTTAAATTTATTCGAGAATATTTATATTGTAAAGAGCATGTTGCCGAAGCAATCTATGATTATATGAAAGAACAGAGCGAGTTTTCAATTTTGCCTGATGAAAATTGCATTTTAATTGAGAAATTTAAAGAAGATAAAGAATATTTACTGTTTCACAGCATGTTTGGGAGAAGAGTAAATGATGCTCTGGCAAGAGCTTATGCATATGCTGCTGCAAGACTTAGAATGAGAGATGTGGAAATGGGAATAAATGACAATGGTTTTTTTATTTCCGGAGAAAAACTTGATGAAAATAAAATTCTTGCGACCGTAAGAGCTGAAAAACTTGATGAAATATTGCGGCTTGCCATAGACAGAACCGATGTGCTGAGGAGAAGGTTCAGGCATTGCGCAGGAAGAAGCTTGATGATACTGAGGAATTATAAAGGAAGAGAGAAAAGTGTTGGAAGACAGCATGTGCATTCCGAATTCTTGCTTTCTGCTGTAAGAAAAATAAGCGAAGAGTTCCCCATACTTAGGGAGGCTAAGAGAGAGGTGCTTGAAGATTTGATGGATGTGAAGCATGCAACACAAGTATTGAAAATGATTGAAGATGGAAGAATAAAGATAAAGAAGACAAACGCCCCCATTGTTTCCCCGTTTGGGCTAAATTTAATGATGCAAGGAAGAAGCGATTTAATTAAAATGGAAGACAGAGTTAAGTTCCTAAAAAGAATGCACGAACTGCAGGGAAAAGTTATTGAAGGGAAGAAAGAAAAATAGGAGAATATAATAGATATATCTTATAATAATCTTGTTTTTAAACAAACTGAGCAATTAAATGTAATGAAAGAAGACGAAAGAGTTATAATAATAGCAGATTCTCAGGGCAGGGGGTTTGGTTTTGCGAAGGAGGTATATAATTACCTGCTTAGCAAGGGGCAAAGAGGGTTTATTGTTGAGTTGACTGATATTTTAAAGACAAAATTCAGAGATGGAGAATTTAAAGTAAGAATAAAAGACAATGTAAGAAGAGGAAAGTGCTTTTTTATACATGATGCAAACAAAAACCCTTGCGAGTGGCTGGCCGAACTAGTATTTGTTTTGGAAGCTATGAGCTTTTCTTCACCGGCCGAGATAAACGTAGTTCTTCCTTATACAAAATTTGCAAGGCAGGATAGGAAAGATGAGTCTAGAGTAAGTGTAAATACTAAGGCTCTTGCTGATGTAATTTCACATTATGCAGATAGGGGCATGACTGTTGATTTGCATGCACCTCAAATACAAGAATATTTTTCAATACCTTTTGACAACTTGTATAGCTTTCCAGTTCTAATATCTTACCTTGTTAGGAACTGCCCAAGCATTTTGAACAATCTTGTTTTGGTGTCTCCTGATGCGGGCGGGGCAAAAAGAGTTGAGTCTTTACAAAAAAGGCTTAGTAAAATAGGAATTGGAGCAGAAATGGGAATATGCTATAAAAAAAGGCAAAAAGAAAATGAAGTTGAGGAAATTAAGATAATGGGGGATGTCGCAGGTAAGAATTGTATTATTGTGGATGATATAATAGATACCGGGGCAACTTTTGAAAAAACTGCAAAAGTGCTAAAAGAAAAAGGAGCCAATCAAGTTTATGCATATGCTGCACACGGCATCTTCTCTGAAGGGTTTGACAAATTTAAAGCAATTGATAAATTAATAGTTACGGACAGCTTGAGTAATGAGAAAAATGAAAAATTGGAGATAGTTCCCCTTGCCGAGCTTTTTGGGGAAGCTATATATCGGACAATTGTAGGGGAATCTTTAAGCAGCCTATTTAATTAGCAAAGCTTATTAGTCTTATTTTTAAAGGTTTTATATGAAAGAATATGAATTTATAGGGAAATGTCTGCTTGTTGAAGTTTGGGGGAAGAAGATTCTAGCGGTTGGAGACCTTCATTTAGGATATGAAGAGGCACTTAACATTACAGGGGTGTTTGTCGGGCGCAAATTGTATGATGAGATGATTTCTGATTTTGAAAAAATATTTGAGAAAACAGGGGGTGTCGATGTTGTTGTGCTGCTGGGTGATGTGAAGCATTATTTTGGCGAAAGCTTAAAGCAGGAATGGGGTGATGTTTTAAAGCTGTTTGATTATTTTCTTGAAAAGAAGAGGGTTGGAAAAATAATTGCCTGCAAAGGGAACCATGATAACTATCTGAAAACAATTGCTGGAAAGAGAAATGTTGAGGTTTTAGATTTCTTTGTTGCTGGAAATTTTGCATTCTTGCATGGAGATAAAGATTTTGAAGGGATATATGATAAAAAAATAAAATATTGGGTGCTTGGGCATGCTCATCCTGCACTAACTCTGCGAGAAGGAGCTAAAAGCGAGAGGTATAAATGCTTTCTTGTTGGAGAATATAAGGGAAAGAATGTGCTAATTGTGCCGAGCTTTTTTGAGGGGAATGAAGGGACAGACTTGAGGAAAAATGAGTCTG
>Ga0233420_10000704_pt1 | contig 13574 bp, 14 predicted proteins | sample Watercolumn_Mata_4_FD_183009 | JGI IMG/M metagenome (GOLD analysis project Ga0233420, IMG submission 183009) | Freshwater microbial communities from Lake Matano, South Sulawesi, Indonesia - Watercolumn_Matano_2014_102_MG | ecosystem: Environmental > Aquatic > Freshwater > Lake | place...
TTTGCTTGACAAGCTAATGTGGTTCGACTAAAATGCCGACACGAATTTTCGCCAAGGTAGCTCAGCTGGTAGTAGCACGCGACTGAAAATCGCGGGGTCCCCAGTTCGATCCTGGGCCTTGGCACTCTCACATGAAATCCTGCCTCGCTGCAACAAAGAATTTAATTCTTTGCATCCGGCTCAAAAGTATTGTGGTGACGAGTGTCGCAGGCAGGCGCAACTTGAACAACAACGCCAGTGGTATTATCAGCACCAACCCAATCCATTAGCCGACTCCTCAACGTGCGCTATGTGTGGCGTTGAATTCAAACCTCAGTCAAGCCAACATCGCTACTGCCCCCAATGCAGCGAAACGCTTCAAAAAGAACACAAACGGAAGTTTACCCAGCAGTACCGAAACGAAGGTCGTGAAGATCGCTCGTCGTGATGATTTGGAAAATCTGGTTGTATTGTGCGAAACGCATCACATCGGGTCTGGCACAGGTTTTCATTCGCTGGGCGCAGAAGAGTTTGAGAGACGGTACGGCGTGCAGTTTAAACCCAAGCCTTGACAACCGTCTCACTTTGAGTAAACTTCAAATATAACGCGGGCTTAGTTCAGTTGGTAGAACACCTCCTTGCCAAGGAGAAGGTCGAGGGTTCAAGTCCCTTAGCCCGCTCAGAAAAAGCAGATGGCAGATAGCGGATGGCTTATCCACACAAGTCGTTTGCTATCTGCCATTTGCTCTCTGCAAAATAATGGCGACGTAGCCAAGTGGTAAGGCAGAGCTCTGCAAAAGCTCCATTCGGCGGTTCAAATCCGCCCGTCGCCTCAAATAAAAACGAGTTTGCCATGACCGGCAAACTCGTTTTTATTTCATCGTTAGTTAGGCTGGCTCAGGCTTTAGGGGCAGAGGCAAGCACGGTTGGGTCAACTTGTGAAGCAAACTGTTTAAAGTTTTCTACAAACCGTTTTGCCAAGTCTTGCGCCTTCGCGTCATAGCCCGCTTTATCTGCCCAAGTGTTGCGCGGCTTGAGGACTTCGGCGGGGACGTGCGGGCAGGAGACCGGGATGTGAACGCCGAAGATCGGATCCACTTCGGTGGCGGTGTCGTGCAAACTTCCGTCGAGGATCGCTGTGACCATCGCCCGCGTGTGCGCGATCTTCATGCGATGACCGACTCCGTACGGGCCACCACTCCATCCGGTGTTGACCAACCACACCGTTGCTTTGTGATCAGAAATTTTTTTCTTGAGCATGTCGGCGTAGACGTGCGGATGATGCACCATGAACGGCGAGCCGAAGCATGTCGAGAACGTGGCTTGCGGTTCGGTCACGCCGCGCTCTGTTCCGGCAAGCTTGGCGGTGTAGCCGGAGAGAAAATAATATAACGCTTGCTCCGATGTAAGTCGTGAGATGGGCGGCAACACTCCGAAAGCGTCGGCGGTGAGGAAGATGACGTTCTTGGGATGGCTGCCGAGTCCGGAGGCAACGTGATTCGGGATGTAGTGAAGCGGATAGGCGGCGCGGGTGTTTTCAGTGATTGCTTGGCTGTCGAGATCGAGTTCGCGAGTCTGATTATCCATCACCACGTTTTCTAATACTGTGCCGAACATACTGAGGGTGTTATAGATTTCGGGTTCGGCTTCGGCTGAGAGTTTGATTACTTTGGCGTAACACCCGCCTTCAAAATTGAAAACGCCGTTTTCGCCCCAGCCGTGTTCGTCGTCGCCGATGAGTCCGCGCCGGTGATCGGCGGAGAGAGTGGTCTTGCCGGTGCCGCTGAGACCGAAGAACAAGGCGGTATCGCCTCGTGTACCGACGTTTGCCGAGCAATGCATTGGGAAAACATTATCCAACGGGAGTAAAAAGTTTAACGCCGTGAAAATTGATTTTTTGATCTCACCCGCATAGCGCGTGCCGGCAATGAGGATGGTGCGTGTGGCAAAGTTGAGGACGATAGCGGCCGTGGGTCCGGATGGCGGCATCCGCGTGCCGTGCCGTTCAGGATCAGGATGAAATTCGGGAGCGTGCAGAATAGTGAAGTTCGGTTCAAAATCGCCCAACTCTGCGGCGTAAGGGCGAATGAATTGGTTGTAGGCAAAAAGCGTGTGCCACGCCGATTCGGAAATGAGGCGCACATTTAAACGGCGCGCGGGATCGGCGCAGGCATAGAGATCGCGCACGAAGAGTTCTTTGCTGTTGAGATAGGCTTTGACATCTTGCTCAAGCAAAGCATATTTTTCCGGCGAGAGGGCGCGGTTGACTTTGCCCCACCACACTTTATCTTCGCTGGATGATTCTTTGACGACAAACTTGTCTTCGGGCGAGCGTCCGGTGAACGGCGATGTGAGGGCAAGGAACGCGCCACCCGATGTGATCTTGCCTTCGCCGCGTTGAATGGCGATCTCCACAGTTTCAGCCGCCGAGGGATTCCACGTTTGTTTAATTCCGCTGAGACCGAGATTGATAATGCCGTGTTTGCTGTGGGTCATAGTGATTCCTTTTGAGAGAGAGTTTTAGCAAAAAACGTAAACAGGTAGGGGCGAAGCATGCTTCGCCCCTACCTGTCCACCTGTATCCCTGTGTTCCTGCCTACCTATCCTTCAACACTAGAACTTCAACGCACCCATCGTCTCGCGGATGATCTTGACTGATTTATCCGCCATGGCTTTCTCGTCGTCGGTCAGCTTGAGTTCGATGATCTGCTCGACTCCGTTCGCGCCAAGTTTGACTGGTACACCAAAGCACACATCGTTGAGTCCATACTCGCCTTCAAGTAAGGTTGAGCATGGCACGATCAATTTCGAATCGAGCAAGATGGCTTCGGCCATTTTTGCCAACGCCGCGCCGGGCGCATAATACGCGCTGGTGCCGAGCAAGTTAACGATCTCGCCGCCACCCTTGCGCGTGCGATCCACGATTGCATCCAGTTTCTCTTTAGACATCCACTCGGTGAGCGGCACACCAAAGACGGTAGAGTAACGCGTGAGCGGAACCATTTCGTCGCCGTGACCGCCCAACACAACGGTGTGAACGTTCTCAACTGCCACGTTCAACTCCATCGCCACAAACGCCGCGAAGCGTGCCGAATCTAAAATGCCTGCTTGCCCCACGACCCTGTTCTTGGGCAGTTTAGATTGCTTGAGCGCGAGATAGGTCATGGTGTCGAGTGGGTTGGTGACAACGATCCAATTTGCATTGGGAGAGAGAGGCATCGCTTTGGCGATCACGTCTGTCACCACCTGCTGATTCGCGCCGACCAGATCTTCACGGCTCATGCCTTGCTTGCGCGGCAAACCCGCCGCCATGATGATGATGTCTGAATTCTCGGTGCCTTCGTAGTTGCCATCGGCATTGCCGCGAATTCGAGAGTTGTAACCCACAATGGGTCCGGCTTGAAGCAAGTCCAACGATTTACCAACAGGAATTGTTTTGGCGATCGGCGCATCCACCAATACGATGTCACAGATGCCGCGTTGAGCAAGCCACAGCGCGCACGACGCGCCGACATTGCCCGCGCCAACAATAGTAACTTTACGCATTTACTTCTTCGCCTCCTTTGCAGGAGCAGCAGCCTTCGCCGCAGGGGCAGCCGCTTTCGCCGGTGCAGCACCAGGCTTCGCCGGTGTAGCGGCTTCACCTTCAGCGCCTTCTTCAAGTTTCTTGCCCTTCTCAACAACTTCCACTTCGCCAGCCGCAACTTCCGGCTTCTCGGTTGTAATTTCTTCGAGTGAGGCGTAGGTCACACGAGCGATCATTTCGTCGCCGTGTGAGATCATTTTGATCTTCGGCGGCAATTTGATGTCGTTGACATACAGCGCGGTGTTAATTTCTTTCAACGGTTCAAGGTCTACCCGAATTTCGCTGACCAGATCGCCGGGCAAACATTCAATTTCGATCTCCGGCAAACCGCGCACCAAGATACCGCCGAGCGACGTGACGGCATACGCATTGCCGACCAGCCGCACAGGAATCTTCACGCGCATCAAGCGATCCATTGCCACTTCGTAAAAATCTACGTGCAAAATTTCATCGGTGATGAAGTTGCGCTGCACTTCGCGCACCAATGTTTTGTGCGTAGCATCCTTCACCGCCAAGTCAATCAAGACCGTGCCTTGAATACGGTTGATGGTCTTGCTCGCCTCGCGGCTGTTAAGTTGCAGGGCAAGCGGCTGCTTGTCCGCGCTATACATCACGGCGGGCAGCAATCCGCTTCGACGCAATGCGCCGAGCCCTTTTCTGACGGTCGTTCGGTGCTCAGCCGTCAACTTTGTTGCTTCCATTTCTTAAATCTCCTTTTTCTATTTTCTGCGCCACAACAGGCGCAAGAACAAAATTACACCAACGGCGATTCCGGCTGATAGCCCCATCAGCACCGCGCCGCGTGCATCTAACACAGTTTCCACATGCCCATTTACATTGCGGGCGATTAACATAAATGACCGCGAGCGATTCATCTGCACGTCATCGGCGATGATCACGCCAGCGCCGGACGAACTAATTTCCACCGCGTCAGCCACCACCACACCCACCCCGCTTTGCCGCGCGGAAACCGCCTCACCGCGCGCGGCGATCACCGCACTTTGAGCCGCCTCAATCGTGTCGGCGTCGGTCATATTGATCACGCTGAAGCTCGCTTCTAAATGATTCGCCTGCACCCAATTCACCGCGCTCTGACTCACCCGCGCCGAATCGGCGCGAACATCACTCACGGCGCTTTGATGCAGGTGAACAACATCTGCTACGACTTCCGGTTGTGCGATTTCTGCGGATTCAGTCATGATCTTTACTTCAAACGTGGATTACTCTCTTACGAGGGCGGGCAGATTATAGCATAGCCACTACATTTTTGATTCTTAACTGCCCGCATCCGGCGTCAATATCAATGCCGCGCCGCACGCGCACGGTGCAGGGAATACCGGAAGCATCCAAGATATTTTTAAATTGATCGACTCGCTCGCGCTCGGAAGCCGCGCCAGCATAATCGTGTGTGGGGTTAAGTGGAATCACGTTAACGTGGCACATCAACTTTGGGTTGGAGAGAAGCTTAACCAAAGCGTGCGCTTGCTGTGCGCCATCATTCTTGCCTTGAATGAGCGCCCACTCAAAGGTGATGCGGCGATGTGTTTTGGCAACGTAGTCACGGCAGGCTTGCATCAACGCTTCGAGCGGATACTTCTTGTTGATCGGCAGAAGTTCATTACGAAGATCATTGGTGGCGGCGTGAAGCGATACGGCAAGATTCACTTGACGGTGTTCATCGGCGAATCGTTGAATCATCGGAATCAAGCCGACGGTGGAGATGGTGATGCGGCGCGCGCCGAAGTTAAAGGCTTCGGGATCGGTGAGGCGGTCAACCGCTTGCAGAGTCGCTTCGTAATTATGGAACGGTTCGCCCATGCCCATAATCACAATGTTGGAGATCTTGTCGCCCTCTTTATAGAGATCGCGCGCGAACCACATCACTTGCTCCACAATCTCGCCCGCGCTGAGGTGGCGATCAAAACCCATTTGTCCTGTGGCGCAGAACACACAGCCCATAGCGCATCCGGCTTGGGTGGAGATGCACGTCGTATGACGATCACGATAGCGCATCAAGACGCTTTCGATCTTGTGCTGATCGCTAAGGGCAAACAGAATCTTATTTGTGCTGTTGTCTTTAGATGTTTGGTTGATGACGGGTGTGAGGCGCGAGAATTGAATCTCGGCGTTGAGGCGAGCGCGCAAATTCTTGGGCAGGTCGCTCATGTCGTCAAACGAGCCTGCCATGCGTTGATACGTCCAGCCCCAAATTTGTTTAGCGCGGAAAGGCGGCTCGCCCCACTCCTTGAGAACAGAAGTGAGATCGGGTAATGAAAGTTCAAATAGTGGATTCACTTCTTCGCCATGATCTCGGCGAGGTGTTTTTCGGCGAGCCGCTTCAACGGCGCGTCGCCTGAAATATGCACGACCTTCTTGTAGTCGTCTGCCGCCTTCGCCAGATCGCCCTTCGCCATATAGGCGTCGCCGCGACTCATGTAGCTCACGGCATCACTGCGATCCAATGCGATCACTCGCGTAAAAGATTCAATCGCTTTGTCGTATTGACCGGCTTCTAAATAGGATGCGCCTAAGTTGCCCAACAAGCCGACGTCGTTCGGTCGTGTTTCCAAGCAATGGGCAAAATCGTCGGCGGCTTGGGGAAAATTGCGTATCTTGAAGTGCATCTGCGCCCGCTCCAGATACAGCTCAAACGATTCGGGCAGCCCTTCCAACGCTTTGTCGTAATCGGCAATCGCGCCCGCGAAATCACCGCCCTCTTTTAGCAAACGCCCGCGCAGCGCAAACAACACCGGGTCATCCAAACCGTATTTGATGGCTTGACTCAAATCGCTGATAGCGCCGGAGCGATCGGCCTTCATCATATTCAGGCGGGCGCGTTCTTCGTAGGCAGAGGCGAAGTCCGGGCGATTGATGATGGCTTGAGTGAATGACCGCATAGCTTGGTCAATGAGCTTCTCGGCTAAGGCGGCAAGACCACGGCGATAATGCACCTCGGCATTCTTGGGATCGAGTTCCAGCAAAAGATCGTCGTTCTTCATCATCTGATCGTATTCTTTGAGCTCCAGCAACGCATTGCCGCGATGCAAAAGCGCCGCCGGATGTTCCGATTTTAATTCCAGGGTTTTGTTGTAATCTCGAATAGCGGCGCGCAGTTGACCGTCTGCCGCTTTGGCTCGACCCCGATAGTAAAAGCTATCCGCTTGCCTGGGCGCAAGTTCAACCGCGCGATCAAAATCCGCAATCGCCGGCTTATACTGTTTCAATTCAAAATAGGCGACGCCGCGATTATGCAGATAGGACGGGTTGCCCGGCTCAAGGCTCCCATGATCTGGGTGTCGGCGAGCGCTTTATCGATCTGCCCCATAGCGTAATAGGCTATCGCGCGCAGTTGGTACGAGGCGGCAACATTGGGCGCCAACGAGATGACTTTATCGAAATCGGAAACCGCCGAGTCGAATTGCTTCAATTTCATAAACACTTCGGCGCGTTTAAAATACGGGTTGGGTTTATCGGGCGTGATCTGAATCCATTTGCTGTAATCTACTAACGCCTTTTCGGGTTGATTCATTTGCTCGTAACACTGACCCCGATGATGATAGGCTTGCCACAGACCCGGGTCGAGGAGGATCGCTTGATTAAAATCTGCCAGCGCTTCGCGGAATCTGTTCATCATACGGCAAGCGATGCCGCGTTCTAACACCGCTTGAATGTTGTTCGGTTGTGTCTGAATCACGAGGGAGCAATCGGCAACGGCTTCGGCATACCTCTCCATCTGCCGATAGAGCACCGCGCGGGCGATTAACGCTTGGGCGTCGTTCGGGTTTTTCTGGAGACTGGCATTTGCCTCTGCCAATCGTTCTTGAACGTTGATTTGTTTAGAAGGGCGAGTCATAAATCCGTCTGCCATCGGGTCGTCAGCTCTGCCACATCGCCGAACACCCACTGCGGTTGATACTCACTATCCGCTAAATGTTTGCGCGTTGAAACGCCAGACAGCACCAGTATACTGCGGATGCCCGCGCGCACAGCGCCTAGTATATCTGTTTCTAACCGATCTCCAAGTGCCGCCGTATCTTCAACACTTCCTCCCAGCCGTTCCATTGCCTGCTGATACATGATCGGCGCGGGCTTGCCGATCACCAGAGGTTCAACGTCCGTTGCCGTTTTGAGCAATGCAAGAATCGAACCGTTGCCAAACACAATCCCGCGCTCAGTTGGGAAGGTCGCATCAGAATTTGTGCCGATGAATTTTGCCCCGGCGCGGATGTTAAGAGTCGCCCGCGCCAACTTCTCCCAAGTCAACCCGTGATCCATCCCAACCACCACGTAGTCGGCTGCCGACTCTTCATCCCACAACGTAAAACCGTTCTCGGCAATCGCCCGCCGTATTCCCTCTTCACCCACCACAAAAACTTTCGCGCCACGACACGCGTGCTGACCTAAATAGATCGCCACCGCCTGCGACGACGTCAAAATATCATCGGTGCTGACCTCAACCCCCATGCTTCTCAACTTCGCCTGAAACTGCTGCGGAGTCTTCATAGCGTTATTGGTCGCCAAAACAAAACGGATCGAGCGCGAGCGCAAAAATGAAAAGAAAGATTCAACGCCGGGCAGCGCCGCGCTGCCGTGCCACAGCACGCCATCCATATCAATAATCAAATTTCGAATTGAAGAGAGTGAAGAGGTCATATCAACTTAGGCATCCGAATGATAACAGGATTGGACGAAACACGGCGTTAAAAAAAAGAGACGATCCATTGGGTCGTCTCTACACAATCCATTACGATTTATTTCTTGCCATTCGCCGGTTTCTCTTGCGGCGTCAATATCTGATCGATCAAGCCATACTTCACCGCGCCCTCGGCGTCCAGATACAGGTCGCGCTCAGTGTCACGTTCAATATCATCAATGGATTTGCCGGTGTGCTTGACGAAAACTTGATTCAACTTCTCCTTCAAGCGCAAAATCTCTTTTGCCTGAATCTCAATATCCGTCGCTTGCCCCTGCGCCCCGCCCAAAGGCTGGTGCATGTGGATCGTCGCGTTGGGCAAAGCATAACGATACCCCTTCGTGCCAGCCGTCAACAGCACCGTGCCGAAAGAGGCCGTCACGCCCACCGCCACCGTTGAAACAGGCGCGGTCATTTGCTGCATCGTGTCGTAGATCGCCAAACCGGCGTAAATGACTCCGCCCGGCGAGTTGATATACATTTGAATTTCTTTGGTCGGGTCTTCGCGATTCAAGAAGAGCAACTGCGCCACGATCAAGTTCGCCACCTGATCGTTGATCGGCGTGCCGACAAACACGATGCGCTCTTTCAGCAGCAGCGAATAAATATCGTAGGCACGCTCGCCACGTCCCGAGGTTTCAATGACCATCGGGATTAAGCTTTCGGGAAGTTTAGGGTACATCAGTCAATCCTTTCAAGAACAGGTTGGGTTAGTTATACCGTACCTGTATTAGAGATATGCAAACGCACGCCTAGCCGTTTGAGCAGGCGATAGACTTCCGAAGTTTATGAAACGTCGGAAGCCTCGGATGCCGCCGACTCTGCGGCGGACGGAGCCGATTCAGGTGACGCCGTCTCTGGCGCGGAGGCGGCTTCCCCTTTGGCAATGGACACCGCGCGCTGCACCGCTTTCTCCGTCAACAAATCATAACGCACCGAGCGTCGCATGTTATCCGACTTGATCAGCTCTTTGAGCTTTTTATCGGGACTCTCGCCGAGCGAGATCAACATGACTTCGATGCGATCATTAATCGCTTCGTCCGTCACTTCGATTTTTTCGGTTTCGATGATCTTGCTCAACACAAGTGAACGGCGCAAACGCTCCCGCGCGCGCGGTTCGAGTTGTTCGCGCATTTTGTCGTGCGTGGTGTCGGTGATCTTCATGAAATCGTCGAGCGTCATTCGCTGTTCACGCAAACGCATATCGAGATTGCGCATCATGTCGTGCACTTCGTTGCTCAACAACACCGGCGGGTACTTCACTTTCGATCCGGCAACCATAATGTCAATCACCGATTTGGAATACTCGTCGAGATGCCGTTTGTTAGCAACGTCCACCAACGCTTGGCGGACTTTCGTCCGCATGTCGGCGAGTGATTCGTAATCGCCGAGCGACTTGGCAAGCTCATCGTCCCAATCGGGCAAGGTGCGGCTTTTGATCGCCGTGCATTTGAGATCAAAGTAGGCGATCTGTCCACGCAGCGATTCGTTTTCGTAATCATCCGGAAATGGAATTTCAACGTGGCGTTCTTCGTCCACAGTAATGCCGACGAGTTTCTCGGCAAAACCCGGCACGGGCCAATTAAGTTTAGCGTCGAGCAGCACGTCCACGCCTTTATCGTCCATCAAAAATTCGTCACCCGTTTTTTCTGCGGATTCAGAATCGGTCTTCTCTTCAGCCGATTCGGGTTGAGGCTGGGCGGAGGCTTCAGGTTGAGAGTCGGCAGCCACTTCGCCCTCGATAGCGGCTGGTTTGGCGACTCCGCTTACATCCACCGTGACGACATCACTGAGTTGAGCCGGGCGCTCCACCGGTTCGAGGATTGTTTGCGTCTCGCGCAATCGTTCCAGCGTGTCTTCGAGTGCCTGATCAGTCACTTCGGGTTCGGTGAAACCGAGTCGTACGTTGCGGTATTCACCAAGATCAATTTCGGGGCGAAGCGGCACGTTGTAGATAAAGGTGATGGGGTCGTTCTTCATATCTATCAACGCGCCCGGCGCAATCGGATCGATCTCCGATTCTTTTAACGCCTGCTCGTAAGCTTTCTGCCCCAAGTCGTCCAGAGATTCTTGGAGAATAGCTTCTTCGCCAAAGGTACGCAGCACGATCTCGTATGGCGCTTTGCCTTTGCGAAAACCGGGGACGTTGTGTTTTTGGGCGATCTTGCGCACGGCGACTCGTTTCGCGGCTTCAATTTGTTCGGGGTCAACTTCGACGGTGAGTTTGACTTCACACGTCTCCTCGAGATTTTCTTTTTCGATCTTCAACGGGGAATTTCCTTCCTACTGCCACGCGGCTGGTGCAGCCGCGAAAAATTTTTTGAGAGCGCGGGGATTATAGCATAGGGGTCTTAAAAAAGTAGAGACGTTGCGGTGCAACGTCTCTGCCAATTTGTCTATACGGAGATGTTGCGATGCAATGTCCCTACAAAAATATTAACCGCCGCGTCTCGCCTTCAACACCTCAATTCCATTCCGCGCTTGCTGCAAGGTGCGGTCGAGTTGTTCTTCCAGTTGCGAGAGGACGTCAACCACATAATTATCGGCGTCACCTTTCACGCCTTCGGCTTCTTGTTTGGCGTGGGCGATGATCTGGTCGGCTTTGTTCTGCGCGGCGATGGCGATGCTCTCGCGCAGCATCATCTTGTCGCGCTCTTCGCGGGCGACCATCAAGGTGCGTTCTGCTTCTTCTTTCGCCTGCGCCAGAATCTTGTCGCGCTCGTTGAGGGTCTTTTGTGATTTCTTCACCTCGTCCGGAATCGAGACGCGCATCTGATCAATCAAGTCAATCAGGCGATCCTGATCGATCATGATGTTGTTCGTCAACGGCACTTGCCGCGCACTGTTGACGAGCTCCTCAAGGCGATCCACAAGGTGAAGAATATCCATAGCGTCCTCTAGGGGATGAAGGATGAAGTGTGAAGGATGAATATATAGTGTATAGAATTACGTCTTTCCGCGCAAACGACTTTCATCCCTCATCCTTCCTAATTCATACTTGTTCTTCCCGCAGTTTAACTGCGTGAAGAACACATCTTCAATCCCTCAATGCCGTCATCGGCACGACCGTCTGCCCCTCGCCCAACTCTTTAAAGCGGCGTTGAAGCGCGGCTCCCACAATCGGCGGGACCATCGAACTAACGTCCCCGCCCAGCGCGGCGATCTCACGCACGGTGGTTGAACTTAAGAACGTGTGTTGCTCGCTGGTGACCAACGCCACCACATCCACTTCGGGCGCGAGACGGTTATTTGCCAACGCCATTCGGAACTCATGCTCAAAATCTGAAAAGACGCGCAAGCCGCGCAGAATTACTTTGACGTTGACCTTGCGGCAGAAGTCCACCGTCAGCCCACTATAGCCGACCACCTCAATGTTAGAGTGACCATTGAGCACGTCACGGGTCAAGGCAAGTCGTTCTTCGGGCGAGAACAATAACGACTTGAGCGGACGATCATAAACAGCGACGATCACCTTATCGAATATCAACGCGCCACGATGAGCAATATCTATATGTCCGAAGTGAATCGGATCGAATGTTCCGGGAAAAACTGCGGTAATAGCCATTTACAAAATTATGAATTATGAAGGCAGAAGGATGAGTCAATAAACAATGAGACAATGATCAATGAACAATGATTCATAATTCATCCTTCATAACTCATCCTTTAACTCACGTCTCCTGCTCCTTCAAAATTTTTCCAAAACTCTGCCAGTCGTTCGCTCAACAGTTTGTGTTCGGGTTTTTGCAAATTCGGGTCGTCGGCGAACACGACATCTGATTCTCTTCGGGCAAGAGCGATCAATGGCACGTCGGTCAACTTCGCCATGCGTAATTCGCCAAAGCCCGATTGCCGCGTCCCCAAAAATTCTCCGGGACCGCGAATCTCCAAATCTTTTTCCGCCAACACAAAGCCGTCCTGTGTATCTTCCATCGCCTTCAAACGCACGTCGGGCGCTTTGGGGTCGGCTTCGGAGATCAGCAAACAAAATGATTGATGCGCGCCCCGCCCCACCCGTCCGCGAAACTGATGCAGCTGCGCCAACCCGAATCGATTCGCGCCCTCGATCAACGTCACGCTGGCATTCGGAATATCCACGCCGACTTCGACCACCGATGTCGAAACCAAAATGTGAGTCTCGCCGTTGCGGAACGACTCCATCACTTCATCTTTTTCATCAGCTTTCATTCTGCCGTGCAGCAAGCCCAACTTAAGATCGGGGAAGACGTGCTTCTGCAAACGCGCGTGTTCGTCTACAGCCGCTTTTGCCTCAATGCGATCCGACTCTTCCACAAGCGGGCAGATGATGAACGCTTGCCGCCCTTCCAGGATTTGTTTACGAATGAACGAGTAAGCCCGCTCACGCTCGTTGATGTAAATGACTCGCGTGTCAATCGGCAAACGTCCGGGCGGCATCTCGTCCAAAATTGAAACGTCGAGATCGCCGTAAACGGTGAGCGCCAGCGTGCGCGGGATCGGCGTGGCGGTCATCACCAGCAGATGGGGGTTGCCGCCTTTGCCGCGCAGCGCGGCGCGTTGCGCTACCCCGAAGCGATGCTGTTCATCCACCACCACGAAACCGAGATTCTTAAATTCAACTTTCTCTTGTATCAGCGCGTGTGTGCCGATGACCACGTGGATCGATCCATCGCGTAAGCCATCGTAGATCGCTTGCTTCTCGGCAGGCGGAGTCGATCCAAGAAGCAGCGCAACATTGAGATGACTCAATAATTTGGAAATGTTGCGATGATGCTGATCAGCAAGAATCGCCGTGGGCGCCATCAACGCCGCTTGAGCGTTTGCGCCTGCGGCAGCCGCCATCGCCAACGCCGCCACCACCGTCTTACCCGATCCCACATCACCTTGCAAGAGTCGGTTCATCGGAACAGATCGACTCAGGTCTGATCGAATTTCGTCGAAGGCGCGAGTCTGGGCCTTGGTGAGAGTGTACGGCAGAGAAGCGATCACGCCATTCAGCGATTCATCTGGTGCAGAGAGAGGCTGCCCCTGAACCGCCTGCCACTCGGAGCGTTGGCGGCGCAACCCGAACTGCATATAGAACATCTCATCAAACGCCAGACGCTTCCGCGCTTGAGTCAGTCCTTCGTGCGAATCCGGGAAATGAATCTGCAACAGCGCATCGGAGAGGTTGATCAAACGCGCGCGCCCGCGAATGGATTCGGGGATCGGGTCAACCACGCGCGGCGCGGTGTAACCGATTGCCTCAAACATCCAACGCCGCATATAGTTGGCGCTGATGCCTTCGGTGAGGTGATGAATGGGAACGATGCGCCAGCTGTTGAGCGACTCGCGATC
>Ga0233420_10000705_pt1 | contig 13572 bp, 12 predicted proteins | sample Watercolumn_Mata_4_FD_183009 | JGI IMG/M metagenome (GOLD analysis project Ga0233420, IMG submission 183009) | Freshwater microbial communities from Lake Matano, South Sulawesi, Indonesia - Watercolumn_Matano_2014_102_MG | ecosystem: Environmental > Aquatic > Freshwater > Lake | place...
GTTAATAATTCCATCAGCAGTTATTTTACAAATTGTATTGTCAACTGTTGAAACTGTTTTAACTTTTCCATCATACCAAGTTGCAATTGATCCAATGCCAAGCGATTCTCCGACTTTAAAAATATCCATTCCCCATTCAGACATTTTAGTATAAGATTCTTTGCTGTCAGAAACTAAATCTTTGTTGCCGACATTTATTAAAACCAAATCATTAACTTTTTTTCCCCAAATATCCGTACGGTTTCTTGAATCGAGATAAAACCGGTAACCAATATTTTCCGATTCCCAACCTGGCCCTTCAAATTTATATAAAGCATCATGTGCAAAATGATTTTTGGGAATTTCAACTTCACTTACATTTTTAAATTGTCCACCGGTGTAATAACCATCTTGCAGTATGTAATCGGTCTTGATGCTTATTTCAGCATGAGTTTGTTTAATAAATTTTGTTTTATCACTCTTACAGTTAACAATTCTAAAGGATTTGTGCTGGTTTTTTTTTAGTGAAACTAAAAATAAAATATTATCCATAATTAAATTGCCATCGATATCTTCAAGTTGGGATGGTATTTCTTGCTTGCCATCAAACACACAAAAGGATTTTTCATTAAATGAAGGAAATTTTTTCTTGAAATGTTCATAAGGAATTGATATTAGCAAATTGTTTAACGGTTTATTGAGTGGATTTGAAATTTTTACAACTGCAGAAAAACTAACATCCTTTGGTTTGTTAAAATCTCTTACCGAATCAGATTTGGTTTGTGTAAATGAATTATCGGCAAAAAAGAGGAAAATGATATAATATAATAATAATAACTTCCTAGATATCATTTAGTAATATTGTTTTTTCTATAATTCAGTATTCTTCAAGAATCATGATTTAATAAAAGTTATGCTTTACTTAATAGATAACTTTATCGATAACTAAAAATTAAAAAATATATTTCTATTTTCAAATAAATTATTTATTTCGATCTGTTAAATTTTGTGCATGTATTTCTAATAATTAGATTTGTATCTATCATGAATTGTTTTGGTTCAAAAGTGTCTTTGTTATCAATATTATCAATTAGTATTTGTAGAGCTTTAACTGCCAATTCTTCGGTGGGCTGGTCAACACAGCTCAATGGCGGTGAAAGGAAGCTTTGAACTTGAGAATTGCCAAAACAAATTATATCAATATCATCAGGAATTTTTAACTTAAGTTCCTGCGCTGCCATATATATACCCAAAGCAACTGGATAGGTAACAGCAAAAATAAAATCAGGTAAATTATTTTCATTATATAACCGTTTTAATGTATCATATCCGCTCTTTTCTCCAAATCCGCCTTCGATAATCCAACCCGGCTTAATCTCAAGGCCGTAACTTTTCATTGCATCTTGAAATCCATTCAATCGCTCTCTTCCTATATTTATATTTCTATTTCCGGCAAAATGTGCAATGTTTTTGTATCCAAGTTTAATCGCATTCTCAGTTGCCATGAAAGCACCCTGTCTATCATTCACAGTTACACTGCTGCTATTAGGAATGTTAGGAGTTCGATCTATGAATACTATTGGAATTCCGCGCTCTTTAATCTTATTAAATATGTCATAATCTTTTGTCTCTTGAGAAATTGAAATAATCATTCCATCAACTCTCATAGAAAGCAAAGTTTGGATATGTTTTCGTTCGCGCAATTGATTTTCTTGTGAAACTGTTAAAATAATTTCATAGTTCTGATCAAAAGCATAGTTATATATGTGTTCTATTATCGAGCTGAAAAAATGATGAGCTATTTTAGGAATTACTACTCCAATGGTATTGGATTTTCTTGCTGATAGATTCCGGGCCATAAAATTTGGAGAGTAGCCCATCTCGTCGGCAATTTGTCTAATCAGTTTTGTAGTTTTATGAGAGATATCCGGGTGACCGCGCAATGCTTTTGATATAGTAACGGTTGAAACATTAAGTTTCTTTGCAATATCATTCAAGGTAATATGTTTTGATCTCATAATTATTTCTTCTAATATTTTTTAAAAGTCAAAATAATTCTTGGCGTTGTTATAACAAATGTCTTTAACCATATTTCCGATAAAGTTAAGTTCGTTTGGAATTAATCCTTTTTCAATTTCATCTCCAATTACATTACACAATATTCTTCTAAAATAATCGTGGCGAGGATATGATAAGAAACTTCTAGAATCAGTTAACATTCCAATAAACCTGCTAAGCAAACCCATATTTGAAAGTGCATCAATTTGTTTTTCTATTCCGCTTTTCTGATCTAAGAACCACCATGCACTTCCATATTGCAATTTTCCAATTACAGTTCCGTCTTGAAAATTTCCAATCATGGTTGCCATTAATTCGTTATCACGGGGATTAAGATTATAGAGAATTGTTTTAGCTAATTTATTTTCATCATCCAGTCGATTTAAGAATTTTGATAATGGTTTCGCAATTTCAAAATCACCTATTGAATCAACTCCAACATCTGCGCCGAGCTGGCGAAGTAATCTTGTATTGTTATTTCGTAATGCACCCAAATGCAATTGCTGAACCCAGCCTTTTTCATAATCCATAATTCCGAATTCATACATCATCGCAGATTTAAATTTTAATATTTCTAATTGAGTTAATTCTTTTTTGTTTAATATTTTTGAGAATATAAGATTAATCTCATTCGCTGTATAATTTTCAGCATAAGTCGTTTCTAATCCATGATCAGAAACACGGCAATCATTTTCATGAAAAAAAGCATGTCGGTTTCTTATTGCTTCAATAAATGTATCATAATCTGAAACTGAAACACTTGAAGTTTTTTCTAATTTCTTTAACCACTTATGAAACTCATCCAAACTCTCAACAGCCATTGCTTTATCAGGTCTAAATGCAGGAATAACTTTTGTTCCAAATGGTTTTGCTTTTATTGCTCTATGAAATTCCAATGTATCTACCGGATCATCAGTTGTACAAATTACCTTAACGTTAAATTTTCTAACGATACCTTGAGTAGTAAAATCTTCTTGTTGAAGCTTTTCATTACATTCGTTCCAAATTCCTTCCGCTGTTTGTGGATTGAGAAGTCTATCAGAAATTCCAAATGGCTTTTTCAGTTCCATGTGAGTCCAATGATACAGCGGATTTTTCAATGTATATGGAACTGTTTCTGCCCATTTCAAAAATTTTTCTTTATCACTTGCATTACCGGTAATAAATTTTTCATCAATTCCATTCGTTCTCATAATTCGCCATTTGTAATGATCTCCATATAACCAAATCTGGGTTATGTTTTCATACTTTTTATTTTCAGCAATTTCTTGAACGGGTAAATGGCAGTGATAATCAATTATCGGCATATGCTCAGCAAAATCGTGATAAAGCTGAACAGCAAATTTGTTCTGTAATAAAAAATCTTCGTGAATAAATTCTTGTTCCATATAGATTATATAAGTTTTGTTATGCGATTTTCACTTCTTCAATTTTTGGAACAATTACATGAATTATCAATAATGCGATAAGATATACAATTCCAGCGATTGCAAACATTATTTCATAATTACCGGTATTTTGTTTTAACCAACCAGCTCCAAGATTCATAAAAAATCCGCCCATTGCTCCGGCAAATCCACCAATCCCTACAACCGAGCCAACTGCTTTTCGTGGAAACATATCTGAAGTTAGAGTAAAAATGTTTGCAGAAAATCCTTGATGAGCCGCTGCAGCAACTCCAATTAAAATAACAGCAATCCACTCACCGCTAACGTGAGGAGCTAATGCAACCGGTAAAATTAAAAGTGCACAAGTTAACATTGCTGTTTTTCGAGCTTTGTTAACGCTCCAATTTTTTTTCAATAAAAATGAACTTAACCAACCACCACCTACCGAACCAATATCTGCAAGAAGATAAACTATAATCATTGGCAGGCCGATTGTTTTAATATCTATTCCAAATCTGTCATTCATGAATAAAGGAAACCAGAAAAGATAAAACCACCAAATTGCATCAGTGAGAAACTTTCCTATAGCAAAAGCCCAAGTTTGTTTTACTGGGAATAATTGAAACCAAGAAATGTTTGCTGGAGGATCTGGTGGATCGCTTTGAATGTAATTCAATTCTGTTTTAGAAAGTTTTGGATGTTCAGTAGGAATTCGATAAATCGGAAACCAAAAGATTATCCAGATTAATCCGGCTAAACCGGTAATTATAAAAGCTTCTTGCCAACCCCAATTTATTGCAATCCACGGAACAACAAGTGGAGCTAATACTGCACCAACATTAGATCCAGCATTAAAAATTCCGGTTGCTAAAGCTCTTTCTTTTTTAGGAAACCATTCTGCTACAGTTTTTATAGCAGCAGGAAAATTTCCTGACTCACCAATTCCAAGTGCAAATCTTGCAGCACCAAAACCAAATGATGTTTTTGCGAGTGCGTGAGCAGCAGCCGCAAGCGACCAAATAATTAAATAAATACTATAACCAATTCTCGTTCCGAATTTATCTATAAACCAACCGGCAAATAAAAAACCGATTGCATAAGCCAGAGTAAAAGCAGCACTGATGTAACCATAATCTTGATCGCTCCAACCAATTTCATTGCGAAGTAAAGGAGCTAATACTCCGAGCACTGCGCGATCAACATAGTTTATTGTTGTGGCAAAAAATAAAAGTGCACAGATATACCATCTATATTTTCCAATTCTAATTTTTTCTTCCATGAGATATTTCTCCGGCTGAGTTCAAAATATGATTATTTATTTATTTGCTTTACAATGTTAAGCGCTCTTAAAGTTAGATTTTTAATCTCTTCAAATTTTTTATTTGTAATTAACTCGCTTTTAACCATCCAGCTTCCACCGCAAGCTATTACTTTGGAAAATTGTAGATAGTTAAGAATATTTTTTTCATCTATGCCACCAGTTGGAATAAATTTTAATTTAGGAAAAGGGGCCGAAATAGCTTTCAAATAATTTAATCCACCAAGTGCTTCTGCAGGAAAGAATTTCAAAACTTCAAGATCAAATTCCAGTGCTCGCTCTATTTCGGTTGGTGTTGCCACTCCAGGTGTTATTGTAATGTTATTTTGAATGCAAAACTCAACAACTTTTGGATTTAATCCTGGTGAAACAATAAATTTTGATCCGGCATCAACAGCAAATTTAACTTGATCTATAGTTAGAACCGTTCCGGCACCTAATAACATATTTGGAAAGTTTTTTGCAATATTCCTAATTGCTTCGCCTGCAGCTTTTGTTCTAAATGTTATTTCCGCAACCGGAAGTCCGCCTTCAATAAGTGCGTTAGCAAGCGGTAAGGAATTTTTTTCATCGTCAATTATAATTACCGGTATAATTTTGTAAGAACTTAATTCTTTAAAAATGTTATTCATCTCTTCAATCATCCAAAATTATTTTAGGTTTTTCATTTCAATAGCATCCATATCATCAAACACTTGGTTCTCACCGCCCATAGCCCAAATAAAAGAATAATTTTGAGAACCGCATCCTGCATGAATAGACCAGCTTGCAGATAAAACTGCTTGTTGATTTCTAACTATAATATGTTTTGTTTCCACCGGTTCACCACAAATATGAACAACAAATGCTTCCGGTTTAATATTGAAATACATGTAGACTTCAGAACGTCTTTGATGTGTATGAGCCGGCATAGTATTCCAAACATTACCAATTTCAAGTTCCGTTAAACCCATACAAAGCTGGCAAGTTGGCATTGTCTCCGGTAAAATATATTGATTAATTGTTCTTTCGTTAGCTTGTTCTTTAGTACCAAGCTTTTTGTGAATTGCATCTTCAAACTTGATATGTTTTGTAGGATGTTCTTTATGTGCCGGATAACTTACAAAATAAAATTGAGCAGGGTATTTTCCTACTGCACTTTTAAATTCAATTTCTTTTACACCACGACCAATGTAAAGTCCATCGCGATAATTCATATTAAACGATTTTCCATCAATTACAATAGATCCTTCTTTGCCAATATTTATTACTCCTAACTCTCGTCGTTCGGCAAAATATTCTGCTGCCATTTCTTTTTTTGATGCAGTAAGTTTTAGCGTTTTTCCGGAAGGGACAGCAGAGCCGGTAATAGATCTATCAATATCGGAATACACCATTGGAATTTCATTTATTTTAAAAAGTGTTTCAATCAAAAATGAATTCCGTAACTCTTCAGTAGTCATTTTTTTGAAACCATTCTGGTCGGGTGAATATCGTACTTCCATTTTATTCTCTTAGAAATTTATAATCTATTTTTATACCGTATATGTGCTTGAAGCTGTAGTTCCGCCTCTTCCAGTCCAATTAGTATGGAAGAATTCTCCACGCGGTTTATCTATTCTTTCATAAGTATGTGCACCAAAATAATCGCGTTGAGCTTGTAATAAATTTGCCGGAAGTTTTTCAGAACGGAATCCGTCAAAATAATTTAATGCCGTAGACATAGCCGGAATCCAAATTCCATTTAACACTGCGGTTGCAACGACTCTTCTCCATGATTCTTGCGAACTTTCAACTTTTTCTTTGAAAAAGGGATCTAACAATAAATTTGAAAGGGAAGGATTTTTATCAAATGCTTCTTTTATCTTTCCTAAAAATACAGAACGGATAATACAGCCGCCACGCCACATTAAAGCAATGCCGCCATTATTTAAATTCCATTTATATTCTTCAGCCGCAGCTTTCATTAAAACATATCCCTGTGCATAAGAAACTATTTTAGAAGCAAATAATGCTTTTCGAATATCTTCAATGAATGATTTTTTATCACCGGAAAAATTTGGTTTTGGTCCGCTCAAAACTTTTGAAGCAGAAACTCTTTCGTCTTTCATTGCAGAAAGGCATCTTCCGTACACAGCTTCACCAATTAATGTAAGTGGAACGCCAAGATCAAGTGATGCAACTCCAGTCCACTTGCCGGTTCCTTTTTGACCGGCTGTATCAAGGATTTTATCAATTAAAGGATTTCCATCTTCATCTTTGAAGGCTAAAATGTCTCTTGTTATTTCAATTAAATAACTGTCCAACTCACCTTTGTTCCAATCTTTAAAAACTTCATGCATTTCAGCGGCATTCATTCCTAAAAGATTTTTCATAATTAAGTACGCTTCGGTAATTAACTGCATATCACCATACTCAATTCCGTTGTGAACCATTTTAACAAAATGTCCGGCGCCATTTTCTCCAACCCAATCGCAGCAAGGTGATCCGTCTTCAACTTTAGCAGCAATAGATTGAAAAATTGGTTTTACAAATTTCCATGCATCAGGCGATCCGCCGGGCATTATAGAAGGTCCGCGTAATGCGCCTTCTTCACCGCCTGAAACACCGGTACCAATATATAACAATCCTTTTCCTTCTAAATATTTTGTTCTTCTAATTGAATCAGGAAAATGTGAATTACCGCCATCAATTAAAATATCCTCTTTATCAAGATGAGGAATTAATAACTCGATAAAATCATCAACAGGTTTTCCGGCTTTAACCATAATCATAATTTTACGAGGTGATTTTAAACTGGCAATTAGTTCTTCTATTGTTGAAGTACCGATTATTTTTTTTCCTTTTCCTCTGCCGTCAATAAAATTATTTACCTTATCAACAGTTCTATTGTAAACTGCAACGGTAAAACCATGACTTTCCATATTTAAGACAAGATTTTCACCCATTACAGCAAGCCCAATTAATCCAATATCCGCTTTTGCATGATGAACAGCATTACTCATTCTTAACAGCTCCTTATTTTTTATTGCTTGAATCTGTTTTTGTATGCCCATAATCCAAGAGCCGGATTAGAAATGAAAAATATTTCTTCTCCGCCGGGCAATATATTAAAACCTTCATTCAGTTTTTCCGGGTTGTACTTATTCAGCATTTCATTTACGTCAGCATAATTATAATTCACACTCTTAATCTCTTCTTGGGTAAGATGGCCGGGACAATAAGTAATTGTAAATCTGTTTTCAGATGAACCATGAATTAAATGAGCAGCTGCACTTAAATTATTTTTCAGATCTTCATTGTTTTGTACAAAATTTAGAATTTCGGGAGTAGTTACATAGCCATATTTTCTAATTAAGGAATCAATAGTTTTATCTTCACCAAATTCTTTTATTCCAGGGCCAAGAACAATTAATTCACCGCCGTCATCAATTGCCATTCTTGTTCGGTATACACTTTTATTACCAAGCCACGTGCTTTTAAATTCAGATGGATCCAAATAAACAATAACTTTTTTAATTGGTTTATCCAACATTTCAAAATTTACTTTGAGAGAAAGTTCTGCCGCTTGAAGAAAAGCTTGGTAATCATCCCCAATAAATAAACCACGAATTACAAGTTTACCATTTTCATCTTTTCCAACAACTGTTAATATATAAATAATTGGCAGTTGCCTGGCAAAATTATCTGATGCATAATTTAAAACTTTTCTTACCGGTGTATCTGCTCTGCCCATCATCCTTTCCATTCCATAAACAGCACCAAGAAAATGACTTTTGTTAATTCCTTCTTTGCCGCCTGTTCCAATAAAAATATTCTTATTAAAGTTTGCCATACCAACAACTTCGTGAGGAACAACCTGCCCAACAGAAATAATTAGATCATGATTTCCTTCAACCAGAAGTTTGTTAACTTGGGCGGGCCAGCTAAAATTAAGTTTGCCTTCGGATACTTCATTGATAAAACTTGACGGCACTTCTCCAAGGGTAACTAAATCGTTTCTCCAATTATGAATTCTGAATAAATTATGAGGAACATTTTTAAACATATCGGAAATATTTAATTCAGTCATTGCTGTATGTGTTCCTAATGCCGGTAAAACATCAGTAAGAGAATTTTTATAGTATTCATAAATTAAAGTTGTTATTAAACCAGCCTGCGAATGATATCTTGTATAATCAGGAGGAATTGCCAAAACCTTTTTCTTATTACCTAACTTTTCTAAACTTGAATAGATTGATTCTTTTATACCGTCGATTGTAAAAACATTTTTTTCACTTCCTTGTGCATATAGCAACATACTATTCCTTTCAAATTATCTTTGAATTCGTGCAGACCCACCTTTAGCAAAGGTGCGTACTTCATCAAGTGTTGCCATAGTAGTATCACCCGGATAAGTTGTAAGTAAAGCACCATGCGCCCATCCAAGTTTTACAGCCTCTTCAGGAGTTTCATCTTTCAACAATCCATAAATAAATCCTGCAGCAAAACCATCGCCTCCTCCAACTCTATCGTAAACATCAAGTTCAGCTTCGGGTGCCTGATAGGTATTTCCATTAATCCAAGCAACCGCGCTCCAACTGTGCCGATTAGTTGAATGTACCTCGCGAAGCGTTGTAGCAACTATTTTAATTTGCGGATATTTTTTTATGACATCATTGATCATACTAAAAAAAACTGTTGGGTCAAGTTTGGATTTAACAGAAACTTCAGGACCCTTAATGCCAAGTCCTTTTTGAAGATCTTCTTCATTGCCAACAAGAACATCCACATATTTAACTATTCTGTCTATTACTTCTGCAGCCTTATGTTCACCGCCCCAAATATTCCAAAGTTTTGCCCGGTAATTTAAATCGAAACTAGTAATTGCACCTGAATCTTTTGCGGCTTTCATTCCTTCAATAATAACTTCGCCTGTACTTTCTGAAAGAGAAGCAAAAATTCCGCCGCTGTGAAACCAGCTTACACCGCTGGCAAAAATATTTTTCCAATCGAAATCGCCCGGTTTGAGAAGTGCCGCTGCTTCATTTGAACGATTATAAAAAACAACCGGCGCTCGAGAACCAAAACCTTGATCGCTATACACGGTTGCCATGTTGGGTCCATTTACTCCATTGTGTTTAAATTTTTTGAAGAATGTTTTAACTCCCATTGCTTTAACTCGTTCTGCAATTAAATCGCCAATTGGATATTCCACTATTGAACTTGTAATTGCGGTTTTCATTCCAAAGCAATCCGAAAGATTTGCTGCAACATTAAACTCGCCACCGCTAACATGTATTTTACACTCAGTTGCTTTTCGAAAAGGAATAATACCGGTATCTAACCGATGAACCAAAGCACCAAGCGAAAGAAAATCTAACCCGCAATTTTTTTTAATAACTAATCCGCTACTCATATTTTTTTCCTTATTAAAATTTATACTCCGCTGTAAGCGCTAAAACCGCCGTCAACTGGAATTATTGTTCCAGTAACAAACTTAGATGTATTTGAAATTAGATATAGTAATGTTCCAATTAATTCTTCCGGCTCTCCAAATCTTCCCATTGGAGTTCCCGAAATTATTTTGTTACCTCGCGCTGTAAGCTGACCGGTTTTTTCGTCGGTTAATAGAAACCTGTTTTGGTTAGTTAAGAAAAATCCAGGAGCTATCGCATTAACTCTTACGTTAACTTTTGCAAAATGTACAGCAAGCCATTGAGTAAAATTATTCACCGAAGATTTAGCGGCCGAATAAGCTGGAATTTTTGTTAAAGGCCGATAGGAATTCATAGATGAGATATTTAAAATTGTTCCGCCTCTTTGAAGCATATCTTCTGCAAAAACCATAGATGGTAAAACAGTTCCAAGAAAATTTAGATCAAATACACTTCTGAACCCTTCAAGATCCAATCCGAAAAAAGTTTTTGAAAGATCGGTCATGTTTTCATATGTAATAAATTCTTCTTTCGTAGTTGCAGTTGGTGCATTGCCTCCGGCACCGTTAATTAGAATATCAACTTTTCCAAATTCTGAATTTATCTGTTCCTTAGCTTCTACCAAACTTTTCTTATCCAGAACATTTGCGACTGTGCATAATAGCAGCGAGCCGGATTGCTTCATCTTACCTTGTAAACAATCTTCACATCTTCCTTTTTTATAATCTAAAATTGCAAGTTTTATACCCGCATTAAGAAGAGCAATGGAAAAGGCACTTCCAAAAACACCGCAGCCTCCGGTTAAAACACAAACTTTATTTTTTAGATCCTCGAAATAATTAGTTTTCATTTCAGCTCCGTTGTCTTTAACTACAATTAAAACCTTCGAAAGAAAACTTGTGATTATTAATCAATTCCTTTATATTTAGCCTTAAAGTTATCGATTAAGTAATTTTGTTTTATTAAGTTAAATAAAGAAAAAACATTTGTCAAATATTGTAAGTTAAAAGAAGAATCATCACAGTAAATTTTATAGAATTTTTGGGAGATAGCCGTGCAATTAGAAAAATGCTCATTTGGAATTGGAGATAGGTTTGGAAAAGAATGCCGCGCTCAATTAACAGCTATAGCAAAAGCAAAGGAATTAGGTGTGAATCTTGTTCCGGTCTGGAATAAATCTTTCCGAGAACATTCAATAATCGGAAGTAAACCGGAGGATACAAAAAGAATAGTTGATTCAGCAATCAAAGAGTTTAATTGGAATGATTCTTATTATATTGATGCTGACCACATCAATTTAAAATCAGTTGACTACTTTATTGATCAAGCTAACTTTTTCACTTTAGATGTTGGAGAATTTATTAACTCACAAGCAAGTGAAGATGATTTAATTAAATTTATTTCTCAAGTATCTTCCTATCACGGAGATTTACAAATTCCAGGATTAAAAAATGTATTTCGGGTTGATGCAAATTTATTAAAAAAAATTGGTGATAAATATTTAAGGGCAATAAAAGAGGCTGGCAAGATTTATAGACATATACTCAATAAAATGCCTGAAGATAGTTTTGTGGTAGAAGTTTCTATGGATGAAGTAGATCAACCGCAATCACCAATCGAATTATTTTTTATACTTGCTGCAATTTCATTTGAAAATATTCCGATTCAAACAATTGCACCAAAGTTTACAGGCAAGTTTTTAAAGGGAATTGATTACATAGGTGATATAAAAATATTTGAAAAAGAGTTTGAAGAAATTATTCTAGTGATTGAACAATGTAAAAAAATATTTGAGCTTCCAAAAAATTTAAAACTAAGCGTCCATTCCGGCAGCGATAAATTTTCGATTTACCCCATACTTAAAAAAATAATTAATAAATATGATGTTGGAATTCATGTTAAGACAGCAGGCACTACATGGCTTGAAGAATTAATTGGATTGGTAAAATCCGGCAATAAAGGATTACAACTTGTTAAAGAAATTTACTCTGAAGGCTATTCTCGTTATGAAGAATTATTGAAACCTTATCTTCATTCAGTTGAGATAGATAAGAGCAAATTACCTCAGCCAATAGAACTTATGAATTGGTCCGGTGAAAAACTTGTAAATTGTTTACAACATGAATATAAAAGTAAAACACTGGACGTTAATTTACGGCAGCTTTTACATATCTCGTTTAGAATAGCTGCAGAAAAAGGAAAAATATATTACGAAGCAATGGAAGAAGCATCTGCTTCCATTAGTGAGTGTGTAAGCAATAATTTATATGAACGCCACATTAAAAATATCTTCATTTAAAATATTTTTTCGTGGTGAGTTTTTGTAATGTACTTTAGCCTATTAGTGATGTAGTTTTGTAAAAAAACAGACTCCAAATTATTTCTAAAATTGTTATTACAATTAATAAAATTACTAAACAGAGTCGCTAAACTGAAAAATGGTATAGCCCGCCACGGAGAGAAAGTCAGCAAAGAAAACCTTAATTGGTTGTTATTTCAGCCAAATGAGATGCACTATTAAGATTTAAAAATCTAACAGCACCTTGAGGATCAGCCGCATATGCATCAGCTCCCATTTCACATGCTGCCTTTTCGGATAATGTAGCTCCTCCAACAATAATTTTTATTTGAAGAAATTGTGATTTTATTTCTTTCACTGTATTAGACATATTCGCCATTGTTGTAGTTAGCAATGCATTAAGTCCAACAATGCCCTCCGGATTTTGTTTTATTCTCTCAATAAATTTTTCTGTTTTAACATCAACATCTAAATCAATAACTTCCCAACCATTTCCTTCTACAACCATTGAAACTAAATTTTTGCCAATATCATGTAAATCACCTGCTACGGTACCAAGAATAAATTTTCCTTTTGCTTTTACAGTGCCGGCTTTGAAAAATGGTTAGAGATGAACCATTACAGCATTCATTGCTGCTGCTGCCATAAGAAGCTCGGGCACAAAAGCTTCGTTGCTACCAAATCTTTCTCCTATTTTCTGCATTCCAGAGTTGCAAGCATTAAGAATTATTTCCGGACCAATACCCAACTCTAAAACTTGCCTGGTTAATTGATCGGCACCATGTTGCCCAAAAAGTCTTTAGGATATGGCGATGATTTATTTACTTTACCACGTTCAACACAAATGCATATTTTTTCAATTAATTCGTCCATATAAAAATCCTATCCTCAAGAAAAGATTTTTCAAAAAAATATTTTTTGGTATATATTCAAGCCTAGATGAAATTCTGTAATTGAAAAAAGAAGAGACTCCAAATAATTTATTTAAATTGTTATAGACGAATAACAAAAAAGCCCGAAATCGTAAGATCTCAGGCTTTTATTATAATGGCGGAGAGTCAGGGATTCTGCGTTGTTCTCCAAAATATTTCATTTCTACTTTGTAATCTCGACTTTATTATTTCGATGTCCTAA
>Ga0233420_10000706_pt1 | contig 13567 bp, 14 predicted proteins | sample Watercolumn_Mata_4_FD_183009 | JGI IMG/M metagenome (GOLD analysis project Ga0233420, IMG submission 183009) | Freshwater microbial communities from Lake Matano, South Sulawesi, Indonesia - Watercolumn_Matano_2014_102_MG | ecosystem: Environmental > Aquatic > Freshwater > Lake | place...
CGACGTTGAAGACCGGCCACAGCGAGACCCATGAACCCATGAAGAACCCCTGATAAAGGTCGAAATGGATGAAGTCGATAACCCTTCCAACCGTGAGCCGGTCGATGAGATTGCCCATGCCGCCTCCGAAAATCAGGGAAAAAGGCAGCAGGAACAAGGTGCTGCGGTTACCGGATTTCATGACATAGAGCATGATCCCAAGCGATATGCCGCCAACGAGCAGGATCATCACCAGCTGGGGTGCGAATTCCACCCCGAAGGCAATGCCGTTATTTTCCGCATAGGTGAGTTTCAGCCACTTTCCGATGAGGGCGACACTTCCTCTTTCACGAAGGAACATGACGGCAAGTTTTTTGGTAAGCTGGTCAAGCAGCACGACGATCGAGGCAATGGAAAAAAACCATTTCATGGAGAGTGATACAGGGTATAAGGTTGTATTATCGGTTGAGTGTATGAAACGTTTGGCATTTCGAAACGATTTCCTATCAAGTTACAACTACTTTTAATAAGAGCTGAAACGCTCGATAAACCAATGACTGCCAAATGTTTTATACACATTGTTGTGTGGTCGTGCTTTATTTTATTCTCTCTCCAAGTATAATTTTTGGCATTGTTGTCAAACATCGGTTGAATTGTTTGTAAAATTTTTCTAATCCAGATTTTGTTGCTTCCGCATGAATCAATTCGTTTTCAAGTTCCCAATATAGAATATAAGTCACACTTTCTGGTTTTCTTGACAGTCGAATTGCAGGTTCTCCATTTTTTACCGAATTAAAGTCCTTTTGTCTATGTGTCCTTTTGATATATTTTACATCAATCACACCGACAAAGGATTTATGGTGTTCTGCGACTTCTTCAATCAATTTTTCAAATTCACGTACCTTGTCAGGCTTTACCTCATAAATACATATCTCTGAGAAAGAACTCATTTTATAGTCGATATTTTATTAATTGAAAATCCAAGTAGTCCACCTAAAATTGTTGTCATTATGGTTATTGGTATCAATGAAACAGGCTCTTTCCAACCAATCAAAATTGCAGTTGGCAATAAAACCAAGAAAGCAGTCAAAATACCTTTGATTATTGAATTGAGATTTAAATCAATTGTTGCATTTAGAAATCCGACAACTATCCACATGGTAAATGCCGATATATTTGCATCCCATGTCAGGTTTTGAATAATCATTGGAATTACATCAATAATTCCAGCAACAATGCCTAATAATAATCCAATATTAATTTTTTTCATATCGTATCAATTTAGTAGTCTGCTGTCTTTTTAGCATGCCGCACAACGCATGGGTATGACGGCGTGATGTTTCATCACGGGGTTTCAATATGCCGGAGCAATTCGCTGCGCACCCTGTCAACAGGCATCTGTTTTCCTGTCCAGAGCGAAAAGGATCGAGCCGCCTGGCCGACGAGCATTTCAATGCCGCTGATGGTTTCTGCGCCTGCGTTCGCTGCAGCCGACAGCAGCGGCGTGCGGAGAGGATTGTAGACCATGTCGTAAACGATCTGGCCGCGGTGAAGCAGGTTTTCGTCCTGAGGGACGATGCAGTTTCTCTCGTCGTTTGTTCTTCCCGTTGTCCCTATCGGCGTTGCATTGACGATCACGCTGCTGTTCCGGAAATGTTCCCGTGTCCTGTTCTTCCCTGAGTACAGGTCGTCCAGCAGACAGACCGAGACCATCTCCTTGTGCGCATAGTTTTCAAGCATGAACATGGCCTTGAAGATGTCCCGCACAAAGAGATGGATACCGGAGGGCATGAAGTACCGCCTGAATGCCTCTATTGCTGCCAGCGATGCGCCGCCGGACCCGAAAACGGAGACGGGACGGCCTTCGATCCGTTCGCGGTAGGGAAGCAGCGGTGCAGCAAACCCTTCAATATCGGTGTTATGCCCGCAGAGTTTTCCCCCGTTGTTGACGATGGTATTGACGGCGCCGATCATTGAAGCCTCTCCGGACAGTTCGTCAAGGAGGGGAACGACATCCTTTTTGTAGGGTATGGTGACGTTGAAGCCAGCCAGACCGAGCGCACGTGCTCCCCGGAGCGCATCGTCGAGAAGTTCAGCGCCTGGAATGTTGAAGATGGTATAGACGTAAGGCAGGTCGAGCAGGGCGCACGCGGTGTTATGAATAAACGGAGACCACGAATAACCCACGTTCCGGCCGACGAGGCCGAGGATTTGCGGTGAAGCGTGCATTCGCGCAGTTTGTCCGGCAAGCGTCATTCAGGAAATACCAAGCATTTTTCGCACGGCATCCTGCTGGTAGAGTTCCGGAAAGGTGCTCTGGAACAGCTGTTTTTTGTCAGGATCGATCTTGAATGCTTTGCTGAGGGCTTTCAGGGTACTGAGCTTGTCTCCCATGGCAAAATAAGCCGCAGCGATTTCAAAGTGCGCGTCTGCCGAGTAGGGCTGCAGCTTCAGGGAGTGCTGGAGCGCTTTGATGGATTCGCCGAAGGAACTGTTTTCCTTGAGAATCATGGCGTAGTCCAGCCAGATCTGAGGATTGTCCGGTTCGAGCCGGATGATTTCCCGGTAGGTTTCCAGTGACTGGTCGAGCCTGTTGAGATTGTAGGCTATTTCAGCTTTCAGCAGCAGGAACTCAATGCTGTCGGGAAGGGTGTGCAGTGCCTCCTCGATGGCACAAGCGGCTTCCTCATACTGTTCGAGAGCCTCATAGCAACAGGAGAGGGCGAACCATGCATCGGAAAAATCGTTGTTCACCTCAAGGCAGCGAAGGTAAAAACCGGTTGCCTTCTCATATTCCTCGAGATCTTCATACGCAATGCCGAGATTGTAGAGCGCGTTGAGATCGTCAGGTTCGTATTCGAGTGTTTTCAGGTAACTTTCAGCAGCATCCTCTATTTTCCCGGTAATGGCAAGCATGTTGGCCCTGTTGTACCACGCCGAACTGAAATCGTCCGAGATGGCCAAAGCCATATCGTAGGATTCCAGAGCTTCATCGTACCGTTTCAGCTTGCTGAGCACGAGACCCCGGTTGTACCATGCGTTGATGTTGTAAGGATCGGCGTCAAGCGCCTTGTCGTAACATGCCACGCTTTCGTCGAGCCTGCCGAGGATATTCCTGCAGTAAGCGAGTTCATACCACGCGTCCGCAAAAGAGGAATCAATCCGCAGGCACTCCTCGAAGTCCGCTTCCGCTTCGGCAAACCATTCCTTGCGCTGCAGCACGATGCCTCGATAGTAGTGGAATTCGCACTCGATAGAGGAATCGACAAACACTTCCTCGAGAATGTCAAGTGCTTCATCGAACGATCCGGTGTTGAAAAGGGCCAATGCGAGATTCATCTGCATTTCCCCGTCACCGGGACTGAGCACGACAGCCTCGCGGAAAGCTTCAAGCGCCTCCTCGAACTCACCGTTCAGAGTCAGGCAGTTTCCGAGATGAAACCATGTTTCAGAATTGAAGGGAGCGATTTCCTCAACCCGGAGGGCTACGGCAAGTGCTTCCTGGATAAACCCTTCCTCATTCAGCCTGGCAATCAGCTCGATCAGCTCATCGGCATCATAGCGAGCATCGAGATCGTCAAGATCGGGCGATTCCTTGCCTGGCAACCCGTATGCATCGTGATGGCTATCATCGAAAAAATCGGGCAGGTTCATAGAAAATCAGAAAGAGTTTCAGTTATCAGCAAGCGTATCACTTGGTAAATATAACAGAATTTTATTAAGAACAACATGCCGCTCCGTTGCTCCGGTTCATGTTTTCCCTTCGTTCTCCGGGTGGTAAAATACGAAAATTTTCTGCGCCGCGTTTTTCCCGACCACGGCCTCAAGTTCTTCCCGTGCAAGGGTTGCGATGCGATCCACCGAGCCGAAGTGGCGGAGCAGTTTGTGCGCGGTTTTTTCGCCTATGCCTGCAATGGCCGCAAGCTCCGTCTGAATGGTTCGTCCGGTGCGGAGCTTTCGGTGATAGGTCACCGCAAACCGGTGGGCTTCGTCACGCAACTGTTGCAGCAGTTTGAGCGCAGGAGATGTTTTGGGCAGGTTGAACGGGTCGCTGACATGCGGCAGGAAGATCTCCTCGAGGCGTTTTGCCAGTCCGATGACCGGTATGTCGAGACCGATTTGCCGGAGTATGGCATGTGCGGTATTGACCTGTCCCTTTCCTCCGTCAACGACGATGAGGTCGGGCAGCGGCAGTTCTTTCGATAGCGTTCCGCAGTATCTTCTTCTCAGTACTTCCTGCATGGCGGCATAGTCGTCGGATCCCTCGAAGGTGTTGAGCCTGAATTTGCGGTAGTCGGATTTTTTCGGTTTTGCCTGTACGAACGAGACCATCGAACTGACGTAATCGGTTCCCTGGAAATGCGAGTTGTCGAAACATTCAATGCGTTGGGGAAGTGCCGGAAGATGGAGCAGCTCCCCGAGCATCCTGAGACTGGCGGGCTCCCTTGCCGCTTCGCCTCGTTTCTGTTTCTGGATCAGGTATTCCTCGAGATGGTGGTGTGCGTTGCTTCGGCACATGTCGAGCAGGTGCGCTTTTTCACCTATTTGCGGCACCACGATCCGGATCGGGGTTTTACGGCCGCCGCCCGTGATTTTTTTTCCGGTAACGAGTTTTTTCAGCGCCTCCTCGTTTTCTCTTGCAAGGTGATAGTGCAGGAGCAGCTCGTCCGGCATGGTGTCGACCGTTTCGAGATAGTAGTTTTCCGCAGCTTTGGCAAGCAGTTCCGTTTCGCTTTCCCCTCCGGTATTGTTCATGTAGATGCGCTGAGAGCCCAGCAGTTTTCCTTCCCTGATCTTGAAAACCACCGCACAGGCGTCTTCCTCGCCGGACGCAACCGCAAGCACGTCCCGGTCAGCTCCGTCGAGACTTACCACTTTCTGGCGTTCCGCATACCGTTTCAGGCTTTCAAGCTGCGAACGGATCTCCGCAGCCGCCTCGAACCGCAGTTCGACTGCATGGCTGTGCATCTTTTCGGTGAGCGAGCGGATAAGGCCTGATGTGCGGCCTTTCAGAAGCCGGGTGATTTCATCGATCATCTCCCGGTACTCTTCTTTTGACTGCAGACCCTCACACGGGCCCTTGCATTTTCCGATATGGTAGTCGAGGCAGATCCTGAATTTTCCGGCGGCAATGGTTTCTTCGGTCAGTCTGAGCTTGCAGCTTCTCACGGGAAAGATGGAGCCGACAAGGTCGAGTATTGAGCGGAGCTGACCGGCTTCGGTATAGGGGCCGAACCAGATCGAACCATCCCGTTTCAGGTGACGGGTAAGGAATATCCTGGGGAAGGTTTCATTGGTGATGACCAGATAGGGGTAGGTCTTGTCGTCTTTCAGGTTGATGTTGTAGCGGGGCTTGAGCTCCTTGATGAGATTGTTCTCGAGGATCAGCGCTTCCACCTCGGAAGAGGTGATGATCACCTCAAGGTCGGCGATATGTCCGGCCATGACCAGCGTTTTGCCGTAAAGCTGGCGCTGATCGCGGAAATAGGAGCGGACCCTGTTGCGCAGGTTTTTCGCCTTGCCGACGTAGATCACCTTGCCGGAAGCGTTCCTGAACTGATAGATGCCCGGAGAAGGCGGGAGCGTCGAGAGTTTCTCCGTCAGTGCTTCCTGCCGATCCATTTCATGCCTGAATTTCTTTTTTGAACCACCGCTACTATAAACAGGAAAAGCCGCATAAAGTTGCGGCTTTTCCTGTTCGAACACAAACTGCTGATGTTTGCTGCTGTGACAGCTTACTCGATGGTATCGTATTCACCTTTCAGGGCGAATACCCCGAAGGTGATGAGACTGAAGGAGATGATCGGCGTAAGCACCACGATGACGATGGACCAGAAAATCCAGTTCTCTTCGCTCGGCTTCGTAGCGATCTCTTTCATGGCCTGCATGATCGCAAGAGGAATGATTCCTGCTCCCATGACGGCCCAGAGCAATCCGGCAATCTTTTTTATTGCTGACATAATGCATTAAAGGTTTAATGTTCTTGGTTACTCGACGTCCAGATTGTTCGTCTTGTTGGAGATGTAGAGCGAACCGATCACGAAGCAGATCGCAGCGATCAGGATCGGGTACCAGAGACCGGCAAGCGGGTCTGCAGGTGGAAGATCCGGCCCGGGGCGGGTGGCTTCGACCAGACGGGTGGAGATGAGCGGGACAAGACCGCCGAACACGCCGTTACCGATATGGTAGGGCAGTGACATCGAGGTGTAGCGGATGCGGGTCGGGAAGATTTCGACAAGGAATGCCGCGATCGGGCCGTACACCATCGTCACGAAGATAACCTGGATCAGCACCAGTCCGATCATCTTGTAGAATGAAGACTGGGGCAGGGTGGCCTCTTTCTTGGTTTCCGGTTTCAGCTTGCCGGCAGCCTCGAGTTCCGCTTTCTTTGCGGGATCGAGAGGGACGGTTGCCTTCACGGTCTCCTTGTAGGTGGTGCCGTCGGCAAAGGCCTTGGTCGTTACCGTTGTGGTCAGCGAATCGGTCCCCTTGAGCTCCTTTTTCACCTCGACCTTTGTCTGGTCGGTGATCTCGGTTTTTGTCTTGAGGTTGGCTTCATCGTACATCATGGTGTAGATGGGCCTGTAGGCAAGCACCGCGATCAGCATGCCGGCCATCATGATGTACTTGCGGCCGATCTTGTCGGAAAGCGCGCCGAATAAGACGAAGAAGGGCGTTCCGATGATCAGTGCAACGGAGATGATGTAGTTGCTCTGGACGAATTCGACGTTACAGGCGTTCTGCAGGAAGGAGAGCGCATAGAACTGGCCGGTGTACCATACCACACCCTGGCCGGCGGTTGCACCGAGCAGCGCGAGCAGCACCATCTTCAGGTTGTCTTTTTTCTGGAAGCTTTCTGCAAGCGGGTTGGCAGAGGTCTTGCCCTCCTTTTTCAGCTTGGCGAACAGCGGCGATTCCGACATCTTCATGCGGATATAGACCGAGATGGCAACAAGGAAAACAGACAGGATGAACGGCACCCTCCAGCCCCAGTCGGTGAAGGCCTCGATGCCGAGCGTCTGGCGAACGATCAGGATGACGCCAAGCGACACGAAGAGACCGAGCGTCGCCGTGGTCTGGATGAAGCTGGTCCAGAAGCCTCGCTTGCCTGCCGGCGAGTGTTCGGCAACATAGGTGGCGGCACCGCCGTACTCACCGCCGAGGGCGAGACCCTGCAACAGTCGCAGGATGAAGACGATGGCCGGTGCCAGGAACCCGATGGTTTTGTAGCCGGGGACGAGACCGATGGCGAACGTGGATCCGCCCATGATGACAAGGGTGACCAGGAAGGTGTACTTCCTGCCGATAATGTCGCCGAGACGACCGAAGAAAAGCGCGCCGAACGGCCTGACGACAAAGCCAGCCGCAAAGGTTGCCAGCGTGGCGAGCAGCGCTGCGGTGGGATTGTCCTTGGGAAAGAACTGTTCCGAGATGATTTTTGCAAGACTTCCGAAAATGTAAAAGTCGTACCACTCGATAAGGGTGCCGACCGAAGAGGCAGCAATAACCCGCCGGGTGCTGGTTACCTCTTCGGTTTGGGAAACGTTTGTGACATCATTCGCCATAAATGTTCTCCTTGATTGTTGAATAAAACTGAATTGAAAATGGTTATGCCCCTGTCTGAAACTCGGGCTGTTACTGAATGAACTCGTGCTCTGTCTCCTTGACGACAAGCACCGGACAAGGAGCGCGCCGGATCACATGTTCCGCGACGCTGCCGAGAATCATGCGTTTCAGCCCGCGACGGCCATGTGATCCCATGATGATGATGTCGGCTTCCTGTCTTTTTGCGTAATCAAGAATGCACTCCTCGGCGAATCCCTCGTAGATCACATAGTCAGCGACAATGCCGGCCATCTGCTCTTCTTCGATGAGCGATTCGAGTTTTTTCTGCTCTTCGGCGCGTTCGGCCTCGAGTCCGTGCGAATAGTTGATTGTCGGGTCATTTTCGACAACGCCGACAAGAAAAACCTGACCGTTCGACAGTTTTGCAAACTCGTTTGCATACTGCAGGGCTTTGCGGGACAAGCCTGAAAAATCAACCGGGCAGATGATTTTTTTAATGGTAATCATAGCTTGGTCGTTGAGTTTTTTGTTAAATGAAAATGAACTGCTGTTTTTTGATTGTTATTGAAATTGACATTGAAAAACCATTCGCTCTCTTGAGATGGTATGCGAAAAAAAGCAAGCAAGGCTGTCCGTATGCGGCGCATGCCGGCATTGCACACAGGGCAAATCAAAACCAACTGAAGAGTGACTGCAACTTGCCATTCATGCCGGCCCAGGCATTACGGGCGGAAAACAACGGGTACAGTCTGCCCTGTTGCCGGCCCGTAAAGGCGTGAATACAAGAGATCAGGTCAAAGCAAGAGATCAGATAAAAGCAAGCGAAGCCGTCCGGTATCTTCTGTCGTCATGAATGTGGCTCATAATGCTCAATAACGGCTCGCCTTGTGTGGGTACAAATGCGCTGCAGAGTTAACAATTGTTATTGGTCTGCAGTATCTGCGCTTCTGTACGGTAAATATAACGAAACTGGGAACATAAAAAAAAGCCGCAGTTGCCTGCGGCTTTTCTTTCAGGCATGGTCTGACTCAGAAGGTCACCGTCGCATACAGTTCAGTGCGAAGCTGCGAGAAATCCGACTCCGACACCCCGTTGTCGGAACCGCTTGCACGGTAACGAAGGGTAGGAGTGATGCTGAAGGTACCTGTTGAAGACTCGTAAACTTTCAGGTTGTACTGCGCCCAGACAAAGAGGTTGTCGTACTGGGTACTGCCGTCGTTCGACTTGTCTTTCGTCCGGTTGTAATCGATCCAGGCCATTGCCGGGCCGTATTCGCCTTTCAGTCTCAGCAGGTAACCGCTGTAGTCAACACTTGCAGGAGTGAAGGATGCGACGCCGGCAGAGTCAACTCTAAGCCCTGTGGCACCTTTGCTGTCTTCGCAGGTGGTGTAGAAACCGCTCATGCCGATTTTGCCTTTGCCGACAGGGAAGCCGAGGTTGGCACCGAAGGTGATCGGAGCGACATTCTGATAAGCCAGGCCGCTCATGTCGGTAAGCGCGACAATTGCCTGGGGCTCAAAGGTGATGTCGCCGAAATTGGTTTTGTAGGAGAGGTGAAGCGCATAGCCGTCGTTCAGGAGGCCGTTGCCTTCAAGGCCGTCGTAGTTGTCGGCATCGTCACCGTTGAAGTTGTCGAAGACAACCAGTGTGCCGTTGAGTTCGCCGGGGCCGATCTTTCTGCCGTAGTTGAAGCCGAACACGCGATCGAAATTGTAGGTGGCTACCGGGATGTCGACTGCGGTATAGTTGCCTACCGGAATCGGGTAGAGAGCGATATCAAAGATCGGGTTGTTGAAGCTGTTCAGGGGAAGGCGGCCCATCAGGTAGTGGCTGTCTTCCATCATGCGTCCGAAGTAGAAGTTGGAGACGTCCAGCTCATATCGCTCGGAGTTGCCTGAGGAAACGGTGTTGTAACCTGCAGGAACAGCCTCGTTCTGGATCAACGCCTTGAAAAGGTAGCCCGATCCGAGGTCCGCCGAGGCTTTCAGACGGATCCTGTACTGGACCATGAGATCATCCTCGTCATCGGTGTGAACACCGTTGACTTCTGTATCGTTGAACTGACCCCTGACGCGGATGGTTGCGTCACCGCCCAGCTTGAGTTCTGCAGAGGCAGGTGATGCATAGGAAAGCACCGCAAACACTGCTGCGAGAGAGAGCATTTTCTTCATAACGTTGTCTCCGTTGGATTGTGTGTGTTGAATACTGATTTTCGAAACCAGCAGACTGCCTGGTCAGGGCAGTTCCATGCAAAAAAAGAACACGTGTGGTTTTTGTTAAAACGCATGTTAACAAAATACAAACAAAAGAACAACTCTTCAGTGTCTTGTTGAAAACAAAAAACTTCAGACTACTTTTTATTATATAGTTATATAATAGCTATTATGCAAGTGTTTATTTATCGCTGAACGGCGGGAGGCTGTCGAAATCGGTAACGTCGTACTGCTTTACCAGGTGTCTGATATGTTCCGGCACCAGGATATCGAGGCGTTCGGGGGTGTAGTGTCGAACGAAAAAATAGTTTCTCAATGCATGGATATCGATCGAATAGCGGGCGAACTCGATGCCTCTCGGCCCTTTTCTTGCCTTGAGGGCGCTGAGCAGTTTTCCGAACAGCAAGGGCATTGACCGCCGGTTTCCGAGCAGGTGCGGTTCAAGGATGGGGCCTATGGTCGGCTTGACCGACGCCTTGACGGCGCCGAAGCTTTCGCCGCTGCCGGTTTCCGGAAAAACGTTTATGTCTTGGCGTATAAGGTCGCAGAGCTGCTTTCCCTTTTCCGTCCGCACCAGCATCCACTGCAGTTTTCCGTCCGGGCTGTAGGGTGCGCCGAAGTAACCGACCGTGATGTCGGCAAGACTGTTGATGTAATCGAAACAGCTCATGCAGCTGTTCGAGAAGACGCCGACCTTGAGCACGGCAGCCGGAAGACTGAAGAACGGGATTTTTTCGGTTTTTCCGGTCGAATGCAGGATATGGACCTTGTAAGTCCTGCATGAATTCGAAATTCAGGACGGTTTCCGGAGAGCGGCTGATATGGCGGAATACCCATTTCAGGTGGGCCGGTTCAAGGTTGTCGGTACAGGGGATGCCGACAACATGCAGCTCGGTGTCTCTCAGGTACGGATGGGTTGCAGCGAAATCTCTCAGCACATGGACGTGGCATGCAGCTCCCACCACAAACAGTTTTTTCAGGTTTTTTTTCCATGCCGTGTGCAGTGCCTGGAGCACCGGTGAAAGCACCGGCTTGTTGCCCCGCGCCTCCAGTATCTCCTGCCGGGTTGTCGCCAGGACGGCTTTTGGCTGGAATGTCGTTCCATGCAGGGTGACCACCCCGTCGACAAGATCGGTCTCGAGTGCGCTGGTTGAAATGGCCGTGATGATCCCGCTCCACTGCGCTCCCTGAAGGGGTTTTTTCATGACCGCATTGAACCGCTCGAGGGTGATGCCGAAGCGGAGCTCATCCTTGTCAGTGATGGTTTCTCGTTCTTCCGAACAGCCGTTCTTCGTGCTTGCCAAGCCAGCCGGTATTGAAAACGCAGCTTTCGAGACTTTCCGCTGTCGGCCATGCGTTGCCCATGCAGAGGCCGCAACGGCTGCACAACGGTTCATCGAATTTCGGGTTTTCAAGTTTTGGTGGCGGCTTCATAAGGAAGAGAAGGCATACTGGAAAAAAATAAAGAGGAAAATAGGGATTCTCGGCGGACCTGCAAAAGAATAGGTTTTACTGGAGGGGAATTATTTTGTTTATTGCTCCAGCCTCTGACGCCTGGTTCCGTGTCATGCAGGCTTTTTTTTCATAAACCTTCAACAGGTTTTTCTGTCATGTCCAGGGTTATTCTGCGGGTGAGTGCGCTTTGTGTTCACGATGACCGGGTGCTCTTGATCGAGCATAAAAGCTTTGCTTCCGGTGACCCGGGAATGCCTGACCGTTACTGGATTCTTCCGGGAGGGGGCGTCGAGCGGGGAGAAACCCTCGATGAGGCCCTGAAGCGGGAGATGCATGAAGAGACCGGACTGCGGTGTCGTGTCGGGCCGCTGCTTTTCATCAAGGAGTTGCTCTACCCGTTTCCGGGTTCCATTGAGCCGGGAAGCCGCCACCATTCGGTTTCGCTTGGTTTTCTCTGCACGGTAACCGGGGGAGAACTGGTAACCGGCAAGGACCCGGAGTATCCGGATGACGAACAGATGATCATCCGGACGCGGTGGGTTCCTTTTCAGGAACTGCAGGATATGGAGCTCTATCCGCCTTTTCTGAAGCAGTTTCTTTTCTCCTGCAGGGAAAAGGGTTTCAATGAGGCTGTGCCGGAATTTTTCGATTCATGGCAGTGAAATCAGGAGGCAGGAGACGGGAGATAAATAAAAAACTGACTCCTGCCTCCCGACTCCTGTCTCCTTCTCGTTACAGATCCACGATCATGCCGAGGGTGCTGTAGCTTTCGGGCTTGTAGAAATACATGCCGTGACGGCTCATGCCCGAGAAGTAGTTATAAGCCAGTCTTACCCTGTCGAGTCCGATTGCGCTGAGCCGGATGCCTGCCTGCAGGTTCCAGGTTCCCCGGTACCCGTCCGTCTCTCCGTCAGCACTGCCGCGCCAGATGGGCAGCAGCTTGAAGTCTGCGGCAAGATAGGTGTTGCCCGGCGTGGCGATCTCGGCTCCTACCTGGAAGGAGTGCGGTGCGATGTTGTCGGGAATCGAGTGGTACAGGTACTGGTAACCGGCATAGATGCGGTGATGCTCGGGAGAATCCAGCGCCACGGTCAGGTTCACGAACTCCCTGCTGTAGGTGAAGGGGATCTCGAAAGGGCCTTCCTGGATCCAGTCGCCGTTCACGTCGGTATGGCCGTCCTCGAAATGCGCGGAGATGTGGCTCAGGCGCAACCTTGCGATGAATTCGCTGAAGGGCAGGCTGCCGGTATCGACAGGGGTTTTCCAGGTGGCATTGATGCCGAACAGGTAATCGATGGTATCGACAGGAAACTTGAAGTTTTCTGCGGTGTTCAGCAGAGAAAAGGTTCCGAAATCAACCCCGACGGCAAAGGTTTTCTCCTTGTTCTGATAGATGTCCGCCGATGTTCCGATATCAAGCTGCAGGGCATCCCTGTCAAGCATGGGCATGACCGCTATTCTCGGTTCAGTCGGGTCTGCCAGCAGCGGAGTGAAGAGCGTCTTGAAGGTGGGATTGAGCAGGGGCTCTGCCGTTGCCTGGCGGAACGTCAGCGCCGACAGGGCCGCTGTGACGATCAGGATTTTTTTCAGGAAATTTTTTTGTTTCATGGCTATGATGGTTGGGTTGTTCCGTGTTCTTGGTCTGAGTGTTACTGCAGGTACTGTCCGGCAAGCAGGGTCTGCAGCACGGCCATTCTTACCGCCACACCGTTGGTGACCTGTTCGAGCAGCATGCTTTTCGAATAACCCGGCGGCTGTATCCTGTCGGCGACGTTGTTGGATATCTCGATTTCACGGTTTATCGGACCTGGATGCAGCACCAGGAGATGTTTCCTGGATTTTTCAAGCCTGTCGTCGTTCAGTCCGTAACTGGCGGAATACTCCTCAAGGGACGGGAGGTATCCCCCCGTCGCCCGCTCAAGCTGCAGCCGGAGCACGATGGCGGCATCGGCCCACTCGATGGCGCGGTCAAGATCGGTGAAAACCGTGACGCCGAGAGAGGCTGCGTCATGAGGCAGCAAGGTTGCAGGACTGCAGAGCGCCACCCGGGCGCCGAGTGTCTGCAGGCCGAAAATGTTGGACCGGGCCACCCTGCTGTGCAGGATATCGCCGAGAATCATGACCCGGAGGCCCCTGACCGATGCGAAGTGTTCACGCAGCGTGAAGATATCGAGCAATGCCTGTGTCGGGTGCTCATGTGAACCGTCTCCCGCGTTCACGACGCTTTTTCCTGTTATTCCCGCGATGAAGTCGGCAGCTCCTGACGATGCATGGCGCAGGACGAATGCATCGACCTGCATGGCTTCCAGGTTTCTTATGGTGTCGCTGAGGGACTCACCCTTGCTGACGCTGAT
>Ga0233420_10000707_pt1 | contig 13537 bp, 14 predicted proteins | sample Watercolumn_Mata_4_FD_183009 | JGI IMG/M metagenome (GOLD analysis project Ga0233420, IMG submission 183009) | Freshwater microbial communities from Lake Matano, South Sulawesi, Indonesia - Watercolumn_Matano_2014_102_MG | ecosystem: Environmental > Aquatic > Freshwater > Lake | place...
ATCGTATCATACGCTGCGCCATACCATGTTAGTTCCGCTTGGAGCCGATTTTTCAGGCTGCCGTTCTGGTCCCAAACGCAAATTTTTGTTTTTTCTCCCTTTTGCAAATCAGGTTCTGTGGAGTAGGTAACCAAAGTATTATTGTTTGTCCATCTTGCCCCAGAGGAAACACAATCAAGCGGCGGGATATCCGTCTTTTTAGTGCCGTCCATAGAAATAATTCTTCTTTTATGATCGTATGCACCTTTTTGGCTTTTTATATAATTATCAAGAAAAAGAAGGTTTTTATCGCCACTTAGATAAAAAGTGTCTACATGAGTATATAAAGATATCCGCTTATTATCTTTTCTTATGTCCAGAACATGATCAAACGAACTGGCACACCCGAATTCGTAATCGGTTATCGTATAAGGGGGTGCTGAAATAGTGTTTATGGAAAATTTGTAATTGTAGTCATTTCCCCTTATTTGATAGATGTCCTTTGCCCAATAACTGCCGGTTTTTTCTGTTTGCGGTAAATATTCATATTTTGTTGTCTGCGGATCAAAAAAATCCGGCTGGCAACCTTTTCCACTACTAATAGATATCGCTGTAGGTTCTTCACGCAATTCGACAGGAATCTGATTTTTTGTATCAAGAATTTCCAAAAATGGGAGCGCTTTGGTATTGTTAAGAACATTGTTTGACTTTTGGGATTCAATTGTTTTTTTCTCTTGATTTGTAACTATCTGTTTTTGTCGATAGTAAACACCGGCAAAAATACCGCCTAAAGATAAAATCACTGACAAAACAACCAAAACAATTACTTTTGGTTTCTTCAGTTTTTGGATAACGCCACTAATTATGTTTTCGGTTTTTTCCTGATTATTTTGATTATCTACTTTGATTTGGTCTTTCATTATTACTTCCAAAATAGGCTATATCATTTTTCAAAACAACTAGGTCTCTAGACCGTGGGAATCGTAAAATAGAATGTGGTCCCTTCGTTTGACTTTGACTGAACCAGGATTGACCCTTCATGAGATTCAATGATCCCTTTGGCGATGACCAGGCCCAATCCAGTGCCATTTTGGCCCGAAGAATGAAGCTGGCGAAATTTGGAGAAAAGGAGGGGTAATTGTTCCGACGAAATCCCCATCCCTGTATCAGAAATTGAAACCAAAATTGAAGGAACTTTAAGTTTACTAACGTCTGGCTTTCCTTCCGAAAAGCGCCACTTAATCTCTTCGAAGGTGTTTACCCGATAGGCTGAAACCACGATTTTTCCACCAATGGGAGTGAATTTAATGGCATTAGACAATAAATTTCCAAAGACTTGGGAAATTCTATCCCGATCGAATTCGACCATGATGGCCGGTTCAATTCCGTCAGCCGCAATAACAATTGATTTTGGCGCCGCCATTTGGTTGAAAAACAGAATCCGATCATTAATAATCTCCGTCAAATTCCCGCTGGTCTTAAGGATCTGGAATTTCCCGGCCCCAATCTTGGCGGCGTCCAGCAGATCATTAACCAAGGCCAACATTGTTCCGGCCGACGATTGCATGGTCTTAAGAAGCTCTTGGCCCTGAGGTTGAGCCGAAACATTGGGGTCACGAAGAAACATGTCTGTCGCCCCCCGAACAACCGTGAGCGGAGCCCGAAGTTCGTGAACCATCATGGCCGTGAATTCATCTCGAATCTTTTCCAACTCCTTTTGGGCCGATATATCATGGAAAAGCACCACTGTCCCCAAAAACTTTCCCCCACTGTCTTTAACTGGGGAAATGAGCAGGGTGGACACTTTGCCCCCAACGGTTAAATTGTCAAAGACAACCACTTTATTGTCTTGGATGCTTTCATCGATCTTTGTCCGCAAATCAACCTTATCTGATAGTTTGGCAGCAATGTCTAAAATCGTCGGTTTTTTATTCTCCGAAAGATCTAAAAGCCTTATTGTCGCCGGGTTAATCACCAACAGCCCCAAATTCGCATCCAGCATTAACACCCCGTCGGCCATGGAAGAAACCATAGAGTTAAGTTTTTCCTCTTCCGTGGAGATGACTTTATTAAGATTGGTCACCGCTCGATTGGCTTGAGCCAAAATTTTATTAAGGACCTCCATTTCCTCGCCTTTGTAAAGCCCGGGGTGTTTACTGGAAATGGCCAAAACGCCAAAACTTTGGTTGCTTATGGAAAGGGGCACCAGCCACAAAGAGGAAACCTGATCTTTTTGTCCCTCATCAATGATGGTTCCGGTAATGTTTTCCGTGATATTTTCCACGGGGATTCCCCGGCCGATAACTTTGGTCAAGTCGTCAAGCATATGGGTCCGGATTGAATTCAAAAAGCTCCGGTTGACCGTTTCTTCCAGATGAAATCGAAGGTCCGCTTTCGTCTGATCCCCAGTGGTCAAAATATATCCTACAACAGAATATGGTAAAAGACGGTTCAATGAACCAACAATCGTGTCCAAGATCCGTTCCAAATTAAGCTCATAACCGATACTCTCGCCTATTTCGCGCAGGATTAAAGTTTCATAAATCTTTTGGTCAACTTCTTTTTTCCGCCGAACCAGGCTTGACTCGCTTTTTCGGATTTGGACAAAGGAGGCAATCAAAGTCAGAAGGGCCAGGGGGGTCAAATAAACCGCCGGGTCGGTGGGCAGGATCATAACACTAGAATATCACAACTTACGACGACGAAGGAGGAGAAGAAAGAACCTGGGCAACCTTTTCCGCCATTTCCGCCGGGGTTACTTTATACTTTAATAGATAGTCCACTGCCCCAAGCGAAAACGCCTGTTGGACAAGATTTTCCTGGCCAAAATTTGTCAGCATGATCACCGGAATCGGCTTGGTCGCATCATCTGCTTTGATCTTTGATAAAGCGGCGATCCCATCGGTTTTTGGCATCATGATGTCCAAAAGGATAACGTCTGGTTTCTCAGACTTGGACTTGGCAATCCCCTCATCCCCATCTCCAGCCGTCACCACTTCATATTGCCTGCCTGTAAGCTCAATCGAATACAACTGACGAAGAGCCTGATCGTCGTCGACAAGAAGAATTTTTTTGGCAGCCGATGATGTAGGTTGTTGAGTGTTCATACTTACCCTCACTATGGTTATAGCCCAAATAAATTATCAGGTCAAGGGCTTAATTATTGACTCATGGGTGATTACCCCAAGCAATGATCTCTCTTTAATAATCAGCTCTTCAAGCAAATTCTTTATCCTCATCGGCTGTTGGACCTTGAATAGATCAATTTCCACCGGAGTTGGCCCGGCAGTGTGGATAATGATATCTCCGATCCCATAGCTGATTTTTTGCAGAAAATCCTCTCGGACAGTGATATGACTGATCATATCATAAGGGGCTGAGGTTAATTTAATCGAAAAGACTCCGTCCTTAATCAGGACCCGCCGATCAGTCAAAATATAGGTTTTGCTGTGCTTCAGGTGGATAATCTTTAAAAGGAAAGGGAGTCCGACCAACAAAAACGAAAGCGGGAAAAGAAAAATGGTGTTGACCCAAAAATAACGGTCGCCAATACCAAAAACCGCCATGATTTTTTCTCCCCGAGCTAGATATTGAGAGTATTTTTGATTGTTGGCCACAACCTATCTTTCCAGTTATCAACACTAATGTCAAACCAAATTGTCTCCGGCAAAAACTTCTTCATATAGTCCAGCTGGCGTTTGGCATATTGATGCTCGGCCAATTTCCATTCATAAGCACTTTCACCGTTGTATCCCAATGTTCTTGGCAAATGATATTTCTTCAAGGCTTCCCTTTCTTTTTCCATCCCCGCCACCAACCTTTGCTCCACCCGTTTATCGATGTTTGTATATAGGTATTCTAAGGGGGCAGTCAAACCAATCACTAAAATGTTCGGGGTGTTTAACTTCAAATCATACTTTTGATTTTTGACTTTTGATTTTTGATTTTGGGTAGCTACCTCGATCGCCCTTATCAACCGCCTTGGGTTATTCTTGTCCGAATCGTTCATTCCCTCCCACTTTTGTACAGACACTAGTTTGAGTTCTTGCTGTAGTTCGACAATTGAACAATTTAGCAATTTAGCTCTTAGTTTTGTATTTGGGGGAATGTGTAAAGTTTCCGAAGGTCTTACAAGTTCTTTAATGTATTGTCCCGTTCCTCCTATGACTATCGGCAGTTTCCCCCGCCGCCAAATATCTTGGATAGTAGCAGTCGCGTAAGTCACCCATTCGGAAACACTGTATTGTTGATCCGGTTCCACCAAATCTTTCCCCCATTCAAAATGGTCAGTGGCTTTCCCTGTTCCAATGTCCATGTATTTATAGACCTGCCGGGAGTCTGCAGAAATTATTTCCCCATTAAATTTGCCCGCAATTTCTGATCCCAAAGACGTCTTACCGGTTGCCGTTGGGCCAGTTATTATTAGAAGTTTATTCATGTTGGTTAATTAGCTTTTCCAACATCAACCATCTTCTTTTTTTCTCTTTTGGTGAAATGTTATCTTTATATATCTTTTTTGCCACGGTCATAGGTCGAGGAGAATATTCAGAAATGTACGCCTTGAAAAAGCCCGCTTCTTTACAAAGCTTGACAGTGTTTTGAAATTGCTCTTTCGTCTCACCCGGAAAACCAACAATAATATCAGTGCTTAATTTTACGTCTTTGACGTTAAATTCTAAATTCCGGACAAGTTCAAGATATTCTGTCCGGGTGTACCACCGATTCATTCGCTTCAAAATTTTGTCGTCACCTGATTGGACCGGTAGATGAATTTCCCGGGAAATATTTTTGTTCTCTGCGATAACGTCAATTAACTCCGGAGAAAAATCCCAAGGGTTTGATGACATGAAGTCCACTTTCTCAAACCCCATTTTCGCCACCTCTCTTAAGAGATGAGGAAATAATGTAGGGATCCTATTTTTACCCATGCTTTTTACAAAAACCGGTGTGAGATCTGATTTCAGATCTGCGCCATAGCTGTTTACGTTTTGGCCCAGGAGAGTTACCCATCTATAGCCTTGGCCATAAAGACTACGGCATTCCTCGATAATCTCTTTATAATTCCGGCTTACTTCTCGCCCCCGGGCAAACGGCACCACACAATAGGTGCAAAAATTGTTGCACCCGTTGGAAATGGGCACCAAAGCATGATGTTTATCAGACCTTAAAGGAACTGTGGTGAACCCGACATCTTCGATGGGAAGAAATTCGTCGACCATGGGGAATTTTGTTTGCAGCCGCTTCATAAACTTCCCGGAAACATCTTTCACCGCCATCCCAACCAAACAACCAGTCACGATAATTTTTAATTTACAATTTTTAATTTTTAACCGCTCAAGATTATTTAATAACCCATACGCCCTATTCTCAGCACTTTCCCGAACGGCGCAGGTGTTAATGACAATATAATCCGCCGTCTCGATTTTTTTGGCGAGAGTCATCCCCTTGCTTTTTAGAACCGCTTCCAACCTTTGAGAGTCAGCGGTGTTAGTGGCGCAACCAAAAGTTTGGATAAAATACTTCATGACGAGGCTGAAGTATACCGCTTTAAGGCATAAACCCAAAATCTTTGGGTAAAAAAGAACGTCAAAAGACCAACTACGATCGAGATGATAATCACCGGCCACGACACCAGATTAAGTAAAACCTTTGCCGGCACCGTAAACATCACTCCCACTTGAATCACAAATGTCAAAATTTCTCGAAGAGGTTGCTTATAGATGTCCACCGGGAACCGACCCATGGTTTCGATGTCTCGATAGAACATGATGGCGTTATCCACTTCCGTTTTAAGGACTCCAAAAGACAGGACCAAGACATGGATCGACCCGATTATTAATAGGCAATTTACAGATAACAGTAAATACAGAACCAGCTGCCAAATCTCAAAGTGTAACCCCTCCAATGTTTTTACCAGAGCAATGATAATTAGGGGCATGGTCAAAAGGTCCAAGAGGTCAAACCCACCAAAAAGGTTGCGAAAGATCGGGTTGACGGGTTTTAAAAGATCAAAATCAAAATCCCCGGAAACAATTCGGGAACGGAACCGGTAAACCTCCCGAAAAAACATTTGCCCGATGCTTCCAAGAAAAACAAATGTCAGAAGGAATAATAAAATTTCGTTCTTGGAGTATTGACCGATCTGCTTCACCCCGGAAAACAGGAAATAAATAAAGCCTAGATATAAAATAAACCGGAGTAATTTCCCAAAAGTAAAAATGAGGAAACCCACTCGTGAAGACATGATCGTCTGAAATGAGTTAGAGGTCATTTTCAACCAGAGAACAAGATATTTTTTCATCGGCCTTCGGCTTTATAATCTCTTACTCCAAGTCGCCATTCAATTTTTAATAATACCGTGATTACCAACACCCAACAAACTACAATTCCCAACCCAGAAAGAAATTCGGGAACCGCAACTTTTCCCAAATAGACATTTGCCGGAAAGAAAAGCAAATATGGAAACGGCAGCAACATGATCACCTTGGTCACTGCTTTTGGGAAAATATCCAGCGGATACATCACCCCACCAAGGAAATCCTGGAAGACAAGATACAGAAACCAAAATCCCCAAGCGTTTCCCGGCGTCCAAAAAGAAAAGTTTGAGGCGATGTTTCCCAAAACAAAATTAAGACAAATCGCGGCTCCGACAATTATCCCAAATTCCAAAAGGATCAATGGGTTGGTTTGGATAAATATCGGCGGCTGGAGAATTAAATATAGTCCGATGGTTTCGAAAACTATGAAAAGAATATTTAAAATCTTGTCGGCCAAATCTCGAACAAACCAATAAATGTGATAGTTTAAGGGTTTGAGAAGATAGTTTGACAGTCGCCCGTCGGCAATTTCCCCAGCCGCGTCCATACTGCGCATCCCCAAAATTACCGAGCGCAGAACCAGGGTCAAAAACACATAGGTGAGAATTTTGTCGCGAGTGTACCCGGCGACCAGGTGATTACTGTCAAAAACGGCTTCCCACAAAAAATAGACTGTCAGGACAACCAAGACACTTCGGGCCCGCCAAAGAAGGAAGTTGAATCGGTATATGAATCCATTACTCCAAGAAGTTTTAAATACGGTCCAATACTTTTGCACGAAGTAATTATGCCACATCTTTCCCCGTGAAGACCTCGCGGATGATGTCTTCGATTTGGGCTTCCTCAATGTTTAAATCGGCCACCGGATACGACTGAAGCAGTTTGGCGGCTGCATGATTGGAATCCTCCCGACGCACTTGTAACACCAATTTTGGATAGCTGTATTCTTTAACCCCACCAAACAACGTCAATTTTTCCAGCTGTTTAGCCGTCAACTCTTTTTCCAAAACCACGGAAAGCAATTTATGGTCGGCAAACTTTCTGACAATCTCGTCAAGCAGACCATCAAACAGCACCTTCCCTTTGTCAATAATTACCACTCTCTTACAAAGCTCTTTGACATCGTCCATATAGTGGCTGGTCAGAATCACGGTTGATTTATATTTTTGGTTATAGACTTTGATAAAATCCCGCATTTTTTTCTGAGCAACTACATCTAAACCAATGGTCGGCTCGTCCAGAAAGAGAACTTTTGGAGAGTGGATCAGAGCGGCGATAAGCTCCATTTTCATCCGTTCACCCAACGAAAGTTTTCTGACCTGAACCTTAAGAAGGTCTTTTACCCCCAACAGTTCGGTCAGCTCATCCAAGGTTGTCTGATATTTTTCTTTTGGGACCTCATAAATTTCCTTATTCAGAATGAAACTCTCAATGGCCGGAAGATCCCACCACAATTGGTTTTTTTGGCCCATTACCAGGGCAAACTGCTTTTGAAACTCCGCCTGTCGCTTCCAGGGAGTGTACCCCAAAACAAAAACTTCTCCCTTGGTGGGATAAAGCAACCCGGACAAAGTTTTTAAGGTCGTGGTTTTTCCTGCCCCGTTTGGCCCGATAAAACCCACAAGCTCCCCTTCTTTGATCTCAAAAGAAACATCATCAACAGCTTTAACGTCATAATATTTCCGGGCAAAAAGGGACTTGATTGATCCAGCTAACCCCGGCTCTTTTTGGTGGACCTGATAGTATTTCGAGAGATGATTGACGGAGATAACGGCCATACCAAAATAATTGTATCCGCCCAATCCCCAGTTGTCCATAACTAACCAAAATTAATCTATCTTTCGCTATAGCAAAATATAGATTATTCAGGAACTGGCAGAGGAATAGTCTGCCAAAGCATTCTGCCACTTCCAGCGGCTAAATAAAAACAGGGCGACGGCGGCAATTACTGACCCGCAAATCCAGGGCCAGTCAAATTTACCAAACAAAACTTCGGCGGGAACAGAGGAGATCATAATTATTGGTATAAACATTGCGGTTAGAACTACAGAAGTTGTCTTATAGGCTTTGACTGGATTTTTCGTCGTATTAACCAGCGACCAATAGAAATCCATGAGAGAATCTACCCGCACATGTCTGAAAGATAGTGATAATAACAGTGTCAAAATTGAAAATAGAATTACCATTGAGCAGGACAACAAAATCAAAAACCCCAGCACGTTAATGGGTAGATTCTGCACGGGCAGTTTGTTTAAGGAATAAACAATTAGTACTATGCTATTCGGAATTACAATTAAATCGTCCATGTCAACCGAGGCAAACGCAGCCTGAAAATGGACATCCATCGGTTTTGCAAGTTTAAAGTCAAAATTTCCACTTCTTATTTCCCGTGGGTGGTCATACATAAATGAAAAAAACGTAATAGATCCAATTCCTCCGATTAAAGTCCCAACCCCTAGGACTAACAACACCTGAAACTGTGACCAGCCGTTGATTTCTTTTACTTGGGCAAAGACAATATTAAAAAAAGCAATAAATACCAGTAACGAAACTGTGTGAACCACACCCCAAGTGAAAAAATTCACTCGATCAGTCATCTCGTCCATAAGGCTGATCTTAAAAATTCTAAAATATTGATTAAAATACTTTTTCATACCACTGCCTCCGCCGCCTCATAACCACGTAGGCCTTTTTCCCAAATATATTTCGCAAGTAAATAACCCAGGATGATCCACGAAATTTGAATCGAATATATTCTTACTGCTTCCCAAAACGAGACGCTTTTTAACAAAAATTGTACTGGGGTAAAATAGGTATACTGAAACGGTAGGTATGCTGAAACTACCAACAGGTCTTTAGGGAGCAAATCCGTCGGAATTAATGTTCCGGTAAAAAGCCCTCCAACTGTGTTATAAAAACTGGCAAAGCCATAGATTCTTTTAAACCAAAAAGCTAAACCCCCCAAGATCAAACTTAAAAATAATCCCATAAACATGGCCAGAATTATGGAAACCAAAAACTGAAGCATTCCCACTTCGGCAATCACGGCCACTTTTCCCCCTAAAATAAAGAAAAACAACAATGAGACAAATAAACTAAATAAAATTACTTTTTCTGCTACTGAAAGCAAAAAATATTTACAAAAATAGCTCCACGGCCGAAGCATGTCAACGGACATCGCCCCCCGACGAATTTCCATGGCAATAATATGAGGATTAAACTGACAAAAAAATGTCGCAAAAGATATGGCAATGTAGTAAATCCCCATCGTATAGGGAGTATATTTATCACCACCAAACCCTGTCTCTAAAATCGCCACCCATAACGAGTACATTACTGGGGTCCAAATTGTCGTTCCGGCGATTCGCCAGAAGAAGTTTAGTCGGTATTCAAAAAGACTTTGGAACGAGATCCAAACCAAATACACATATTTGCGCATGAAGAAATTGTACTACGAATCTCGTCACACAGTTTCACGCTATAGCGTAAAAGTGTGTGATGGCAGATATTCTCCCATGAGATAGAGGTAATTGTACTACGAGCTCGCGGAAGAATAGTGGCGAAGAGCAAAGAGCCAAAATTTATGGGAGGCAAGAAGGAACCCCCCGGCCATTAGGCCGCTTAGAACCACTGTCTCTAAACCCGTCTTGCCCAAAAGAACTTTGATGGGAAAAGTGGCCACAAAAGCCATGGGGATGATATAGAAAAATACCACTCGCAGAACACCATTATAGATATAGGTCGGGTACCTTCCCAGGGTAATGACGCTATCAAAAAAGTCCTCAATTCCCTCCATGTTGATTAACCAAATCGCCAGAGTTGAGATTATAAAAAAGAAGCTGTAAAAAATTATCAAACCAAAAAATATGGTAACCACAAAACAGACAACGGATGCCAGGGTTGCTGTGATATAACCCGTCAGCCCAAGAAAAATTAAAAGGCCAACCATAATTACGACTCGTAAATAATTATCAAACTCAAATCGGGAAACGCTGACCAAGAATTGTGAGTTGATGGGCTTTAACAAATAGAAGTCAAACCCGCCTGTTCGGATTAATTCCATGAAATTGTAAAGGCTGGGAAACACCATCCACCACAACAAGCTCATGAAAATGGACCCAGCGACTGAGGTCAAAACCACTTCGGTTCTGGTCCACCCGGCAATGTCGTTGACCTGGTTAAAAATCAGCAAAATTGTGGCCAAAGACAAAAACCCCCAACCAGGACTCACCAACGACCAGGTCCAAAATTCAGACCGAAACTCAAGAAGCCTGATCAGGCAATATCGATAAAAGGCGCCGGCGACTTTAAGATATTTCATCATATTAACCCCCAAAAGCACTATATTTTTTAAGCCCCTGTTTCCAAAGAAGTTGATAAACAATATATGTTGCCGCAATCCAAACTATTTGGGTGGCAAATCCGGAAACTAACTCGTCGTTAGTGACTTTCTGGGTATAGATTTCCAGGGGGAAAGAATAGACATAGCGAAAAGGCAAAAGATCAATCACCTTTCTTAAATTATCCGGGAAAAATGACAGGGGTATACTTTGGCCTCCAAGAAGAAAAACCCCCATCCACATCACCGAAGAAATTCCCCCGACCTGAGTGGTCCAAAAAGCTAAAACTCCTAAACTAGCGGAAAGGTTGTAAAACAAAACGCTTCCTAAACCGACGGAAAAAAGGAAGGAAACAAAAGAAAGAACAGTGAAATTAAATTCGGGGCGTAAACCAGAAACTCCCACGACAATAAGCAGCGTCAAGACGCCCATCAGGGGAGAAAAAAGGTGCCAACCAAGCTCTTTAAAAAAATTGGCCCCATAATAGGAAATCGGTTTAATCAAGGCATTCACTCCCAAACTGCCTTCAGTTATTTCCGTTTTTATTCTCATGGTGCAAAACCAAAAAACCATGGAGTTGAGCAGGAAACCGACCAAATAATAGGAGATCAAAGAATTAAGGCTGTATCCGCCAAGTTGGCCTGTATGATTTGTGGACATCCACATCGACAAAAGGGTGGTCAAAAGCAGCAGACCCGACAGGCGCATGAGAACAATGTTCCCCCGATAGATCAGGGCAATCTGCACCCGCATTTTCAAAATTTGCCAATATTTCCCCATGAGGTAATTCTAACGCGAAAAGGTTAACTTAGCGAAGTCCATCTAAAGTCGAGTTTGGGATGCTTTTTTAAAATCCTTTCTAGCATACCCTCGGTTTTATGAGCGAAGTCTGAAAATCTTGGGTCATTCATTCCAATGAAGTTTTCCGGTCTGTGAAAATCGACCCCACCACCTTCGACCAAATTATATTTTTTACACAAGGCCGATAATTTTTGACAATCTTCCCAAAACAAGTCGTGGGTGGCATTTTCTCCAAAGGAATAGGCGGTTTCCAAGCCATCAAGCCTGTTTTCTTTGAGGTATTTTTCTAAGATCGAAAGGGTGATCTTTTCTCGAGAATAGCTCCAGTGAGCTAGAAGAGCAATTCCACCGGCTCCTCGAATCAGGCGCACAGCATCGTCAACTGATATTGGGGCCGAATTTTGATATTGCACATAGGCTGAATGTAGAGAATCCTTGGACATTACCAAAATGTACCATTTCTGATTTTCTTCCCTGGTCAACACTTCATCCAACTGTTTTTGGCGTAGTTTGTCAGTTTTTGCCTTTGTCTTCAGATCCTCAAAGAATTTTTCCAACAGGGAAATATTTTCCGGATGGGATTTTAACGCTGAAACAATGTGCGGCTGAATTATCGCCCTGCCTTTGACATGGTTCAGAACTTCTTCTTCTGTTATCAAAAATCCCAAATCTTTAAGGTTTTGCACAAACTTCTGCATCCTGGCGAAACGATCTTTAATTTGTGCCTCCTGGAAATCAAGTAATGCTTTGTTTATGACGTCTACAAACAACCCGGTAACATGAAGCGTCGGAATCTTTCCTTCCACTTCTGGCATAGTGTCGCAAGAAACTTCAATCCCAGAGATAAACTTAACTGGGTGATCTACTATTTTCAGGGAAACTACGGTTTCCTCAAGCGGCACTACGTCATGATCAGTGAAAGCGAAAACTCCCACTTTGTTTTTCAGACACTCATCGAGAACATCTTTATGGGTCAAAACCCCATCGGAGTCGAGCGTATGGCCATGGAGACTTTGAAATGGCAAACTTTTATCCATACTGGCATTGTACAACAGAGAAACCTTCCCTTGCGGGAAGTTTCTCCTTTTTATTTCCCAAAAACTTATCTAATGGCCTTCTTCAAGGCTTTTCCGGCTGTGAAACCCGGAGTTTTGCGAGCCGAAATCTGAATTGCGGCCCCCGTTTGCGGATTTCTACCGGTTCTGGCGGCTCGGGAACGGACGGAAAATGTTCCAAATCCGGTCACCACCACCTTTTCGCCTCTTTTCAAAGCGTCACGAACCGCATCCAAAATTGCTTGGACGGATTCCCGAGCGGCTTTGTTGGTTAAAGAAGCTTTCTTGGCAACGATTTCAACTAAATCTGCTTTTGTCATTTTTATCTTGTCACCCCCTTTCGTCGCGTCTCATCAACCAATTTGGTTTGGACTTTCACTACGATCAATTTAGATGGGTGTGAGGGTTTTGTCAAGAGATCACAATCAAAACTTAATGGATCACCCCAACAACCCCAATCCCCAAAACTTGACTATAGGACATTAATTTGCTATACTCCGGAAAGTTCTCGCGAGATTTATTTGCGAGAATTTTTTTATGCAAATCTTCCGCAGCCTGAGAACTGTGAAAGTAGGGCAAGTGGCCCTGCGCCTTAAAGTGTTTAAATGGCTCAAACGAGCACTTGGTTTGAGCTTGGTTTTACTTGCAGCGAGCATAATTTTAGCCCGGAATGTCAGCATTGGGGGCACGCTCGCTTTAGCTTTAGAAGCTCCAATCAGGCCGACAATTGACGTGACCACGGCGAGCGTTGTTCAGACTCCGGTGGAGTTTACCTATGAATCCCGTGGGCTGTCATGGTTTCACACCGGAGCGGATTTGGTGGCAAAAACCGGCACCCCGGTCAAATCGATCATGGCCGGCACAGTCAAAGAGATCAATTTTGGCAATCTTGGCTATGGGAATCATGTGATTATTACGCACGCCGGAGACTTGGAGTCCCTTTATGCTCATTTGTCAAAAATTAACGTGGAAAAGGGCCAAAAAGTGTTTATGGACACCGTCATTGGGGAAATTGGATCCACTGGCTTTTCCACCGGACCTCACT
>Ga0233420_10000708_pt1 | contig 13532 bp, 13 predicted proteins | sample Watercolumn_Mata_4_FD_183009 | JGI IMG/M metagenome (GOLD analysis project Ga0233420, IMG submission 183009) | Freshwater microbial communities from Lake Matano, South Sulawesi, Indonesia - Watercolumn_Matano_2014_102_MG | ecosystem: Environmental > Aquatic > Freshwater > Lake | place...
GATTTCGAGTACCGCCCAACGCAGCAATCGGGTCGCGTAATAAGTTTTTAGAGGTGCCCTTTATCACAATCTCCTGCATATACATGTTCTGGTGAGCACTGAATCACGATGCGTTTCACCTGGCATGTACGAAAGTCTGCTGCGCGGCAACTGGCAGATGCACCATATCCCCTCTTTCATCTTCTCAAATCCCCGCCTGTACCGGCAACACGAGCCGGAATCCCCGGAAATCGTTGACGGCTTTGGAAACCACGAACGAGCGCTGCGAGGCTCTGAAGGCGAATTTGTCGGGGTAGCGCCAGAGAGCCTTCCAGCTCACCGCCACCTCTTCTGCTCCTGACTACCGACTTCTCTGCTTACTACTGTCTCCTGACCCCCGATTCGGCATTCATGATGCTTCTGGCAATACTCTTGCAGTAGTGGTGCATTTCCTCGAAAGCATGCAGCATGTCCATGTGAATATCATGCGTCATGGCAGATTCAGGAAGCGTGCGCAATCGCCTCAGATGGCGGTTTTCGGCAGCCTCCGCAAGCACGATAAAATCGCTGTCGCCGTGAATGATTCCCGAAGCTTTCCCTGCGTTCATCTCCTGCACCGCACCGGTAAGCACCGCAACGTCACGACAGAGGCTGTCATGCAGGGCGGCAAGATCGACCCGGCCCTCCTCGGTCAGGCCAGTCGGCCTGTCCGTAGTACTTTCAGGCAGTTTCTGCAGAAGTGCTTCGATGCTGTCGCCCATGGCCTCCTGGTCCTTGACGATGTTCATAAGAGCAAACACTTCCAGCGACTCCCGTTCGCCGAGTTCCTGACGGCTGATGGCGATAAGGTAATCCGAAACCTTCGATTCAAGAAAGTCGATCTTCTCCTCGCGCATTCTGATTCCCCCGGTAAGGGAGAGCTCGGGAAAAACAGCATCCCGTGCCGACCGGCTTCCGGTAAACGCAGGAAAAAGCGCACCAGCCATCCGTTCGAGAATCCGGTTCATGCGTGCAATTTCAGCTCTGGCATAGCTCAGGGCAAGCGAAGGTGTCGAAAGTGCTGTACTGTTGATGTACCAGACCGAAGGCTGCAGACGGGCTTCCTCGGGGTTATCGGGAATCAGGCGGATCAGCAGCTTCGCCCAGAACGGTATCAAAGGCAGAAACAGCACAGCCATGAAAACGTTATAGAGCGTATGCGCATTGGCGATCTGCCGGGGAATGGGCGTACCGGAAATTCCGGATGACGGAGAAAGCTGGCGCACGATATCTGCGTACAAGGGAATCAGGAACAGGAAAACCGCTACGCCACTCGCATTGAACAGCACCTGGGCAAGTGCCACGCGACGTGCCGGACGATCCGTGCCGATGCTGGCCAGCGTTGCGGTAATGCAGGTACCGATATTGGCGCCAAGAAGCAGCGGAATGCCTGCCTCAAGGGTAAGCGAACCTTGCTGGGCAAGCGTGATGACAATGCCGATAAAAGCCCCGCTGCTGTGAATGAGCGCAGTAAAAAACATTCCCGCCAGCACACTGTAGAGCGGATTTTCCATGAAACGAAGAAGATCAAGAAATGGCCCGTAAGAATGGAGCGGCGTCACAGCAACGGACATCAGGCTCATGCCGAAAAGAAAAAGCCCGAATCCGTAGAGCGCTTCTCCGGTATGTCGCCAACCTTCCCTCCTGCTTACGAGATTCAGGACAAACCCCGCGGCAAATACCTGGAGTCCGTACTCGTGTATTCTGAAGGCAATAAGCTGCGCCATGGCCGTAGTGCCAATCTCGGCACCAAGAATGATGGAAAGTGCCTGCATGTAGGTCATAAGCTGTGACTGCACCAGACCCACCAGCATCACCATGATCGTGCTGCTCGATTGCACCATCATGGTAGCAAGCGCACCGGCAAGAAGACCGGAAAGACGGTTATCGGTTATCCGGGCGATAAAATCGCGCATGCGGCTGCCTGCAGCTTTCTTGAGGCCTCCGCTCATGACCCGGATGCCGTAGAGGAACAGCGCCAGACCACCGGCAAACGAGAACACTATCGGTAGAAAGAAAAGATCGATCTGCATGACCGGGCTGATTATAGCTGCTTCATGGTGCCAAGAATTTCGCCTGTCTTCCTTTTCCTGAAAGCGAATACCTCGTCAAGACGACGTCTGACGATAAGGGCATTGACCAGATCACCGAACACGCCGAAAGGCATCACGTAATCAATCCGGTCAGTCATCTCCACTCCCCCGGGAATTTCCCGAAACTCGTGGCGATGAAGCCCGTCAGCATAGGGTCCCGATTTCCGCCTGTCCTCGAAAAAAAACGGGCGCTCCACTCTGGTTATTTCGGTTTCCCACTGCACCGGCAGCATCATGAACGGATAGAGGGTATAGGTAATCAGCATGCCCTCGTAAATCTGCTGCCATGCCGAACCACTCTTAATCCTGAAAAACATCTCGGGAGGGGTGATCCTGGCGAGGTTCGCCGGATCGGAGAAAAACTCCCATGCCTCTTCGATGGAGACCGGAATGCACTGCCTGAAGGTCAGGGTGTTGAGCCCCATGATAGTAAGGCGAATTGTGTTACCGTTTTCAGCTATAACGGTTTGAAGGGGTAAAAAGTAGCGGTTAACCCGAATAATTCATTAGGCTGCAGGTATTCCATCATTGCTCAATGTCATGCCTTGAGCATCATGTGAAGTCGAAAGATGGGAGGCAAGCGTTTCAAATTTTCAGCGTTTTCCCCGAGTCCCGTTGGGACGGGATGTCAGGTAATATAGGGGTGTACCAAAAGATAATTGGTTTACAAAGAAACGTCGGGTCGCACCCGGCTTTACCGATATGCCGCTCCCGACGTTTCAGGACTGAAAATGGGAGGCTGGATTGCAGGAATATCAGCAACAGGAATGCTCCGAAGATTTTTTTCAACGCATTCAGAGTCGGTATTGACACCAGACTTTACGGTTCCTGACAATGCGGGTGTCCCATGCCCGGACACGACAGAAAGTTTTTTATAGCTGTCGCTGAACCTCGAAAGAAAATCCAATAAGACCTCTCCGCAGAACACGCGAATCTTGTTGATGATTACCTCATCGCCATCGACCTGTCTGGCCAGCTTCACCAGATGCTTCAGCTTTTCGTGAATCAGAAAAACATGTTGGCGGATCTGCTCGGCAACTGGAAGTGTGATATCTTCAAAAACCATATGCATCTTTACATCAAGAACCGAGAGATACTGCATGACATCGCCCATTTTCAACTGCAGATCGTTACCAGCCTCCATGCGGGATATTTTGCTCGGATCACACCCCATACGACTCGCCAGTTCTTTCTGAGAAACACCTTTTTCCATCCGAAGCTTGAGAAGGTTATTGACAAGCTGACTGCAGCAGATTTCCTCTTCAACCTGCAGCTTAACCTTTTCATCTCCAGCAAGGAATGCGGCGGCATCCCCTGCCGATGTAAATCTAAGGTTTTTCACAATCTATCTCCTTTTATTTAATACACTTATTATTATCAACAAAATCGAAAGGCATTTCACTCAACAAAGATCTTTTATGGCTTTCTTTGCCTGCTCCAGATCGGACCGCTGAGACTCCTTGGTGCCTATGCCGAGGATGTAAAGCGATTTTTCACGATGACAGGGGTATACATACAACCGAGACTCTTTTGAACCCCTGATTCCGCTCTGCCCTATTCGAAATATCCCTTTCGTTTCATGCCGGAAAAACGAAGGATGATGCTCCATCTCGGCAAGCTTTTTCCCTTCGTTCAGTAATGCCCTGATTTTTTCAAGGTTACTGAAGCACGAGATATACTCCCTTGGATAGTTTCGCCGGAACTGACTGAACGCCGATCGAGAGGCAAAAGAAACATCAATTGATCACTTATCATGCATGATAAGCATAGAAAAGCTTAAAAAATTGCATTTTTCACATAAATATACAAACAGTAACAGATATATCTAACCCAAAAGTACGTCAACCATACAAAATTCACATCCATCACAAAAAGGCCTGCAAACCGTTGAAAAGTGAGATCGAACAAATGATCAAAAAGGAAATTCATCCGGAGGGTCTTCGGATATCATCTTTTTTTGCCATTTTCCCTGCTGAAGGAAAAATATTGTCCCATGTAACCGCCATCCCATGACAAAAGCCACGGTAGCCGCAGTCATCGCCCAAGACAGGGAACACCGGCGGACGCTCCTCCTGACAAGAAGAAACGTCATGCCTTTCAAGGGATACTGGTGCCTTCCGGGCGGACATATCGACGCTGGTGAAACTGCCGTTGAGGCCGTTATTCGCGAGGTGGCGGAAGAAACCGGGCTGGATTTGACCGATCCGCACTTCCTCTGTTACAGTGATGAAATTTTTCCCGAATACCGTTTCCATTCCGTCGCGCTTGCATTCTTCGGCACCGCTTCGGGAATGCTCCGCCCGATGCCGGACGAAGTTGAAGAAGCCCAATGGTTCGGTATTGAAGAAGCGCTTTCGATCCCGCTCGCCTTTAACCATGTATCAATCCTGAAACAGTATGCAAAGCTCTTCGAGGCCTGAAGGCCGATGGCATCTCCTGATGCTTGTTTTTGGCGTGCTGCTTGTTACCGGATGCCACCGGGGCGGAAGCACGAAAAACCAGGAACACCATGATGCAGGACCGCGGATCGTAAGCCTTGCACCGAGCGTGACCGAGATGATTTTTGCCATAGGAGCGGGACATCAGCTTGCAGGGCGCACCACGGCCTGCGACTGGCCGCCTGAAGCCTTGAAGGTCCCCGTGGCGGGAGCTTTCGGAAAACCTTCGCTGGAAGTAATTGCATCCATGCACCCTGAAATCGTGGTCGACGTCGATCTGGAGGAAAAAGGCAACAGTGACAAAATCAGGGCAATGGGTATCCGTACTGAACACATCAGCTGCAGGACACCGGACGATATCCCTCCGGCGCTGAGGACTCTGGGAAAACTGACCGGTCATGAACGAAAAGCCGACAGCCTTGCGGCTGCTATCGAAAAAGGGCTTGAAACATTCAGAGAAAAAAACCTTCAGAAAACGGAAAAACCGCTGGTCTATCTTGAAATCTGGGATGACCCGTTCTGGACAGGAGGAAAGGACAGTTACACCTCGCGCCTGATTGCATACGCCGGCGGCCGCAACATCGGCGACAGCGTCAGGAAGGAGTATTTTGAAATTTCACAGGAGTGGGTCATCCAGCAGAATCCGGATGTGATCGCCTGCATGTACATGTCGAAAGAAACCCCGGCGGCTGAAGGGGTCATGCGGCGGCCGGGATGGCAGCATATCAGCGCAGTGAAACGCAAGAAAGTGTTCGATGGCTTCGACAACAGTCTCTTCCTGAGGCCCGGACCAAGAGTGCTGGAGGGCATTGAGCAACTGCAAAAACTCATGAAATGAAAAAACACACCCCCAACAGGGTTTTTGCACCCGCGTTCCCGGAAAAGATCGGAATTATGTATCTTTGGGGCTTCAGTCCCACGGTGCTGCCAATATAACATCATGCATGCATGAAAAAATCGCCACTGGTCATCCTTCTCCTTACGGTTCTGCTTGATCTGATCGGGTTCGGCATTGTCCTGCCCCTTCTTCCTACCTATGCGAAAGACCTTGGCGCAAATCCCTTCATGATCGGCCTGATTGCCGCGATTTTCTCCATCATGCAGTTCATTTTCTCTCCGCTCTGGGGAAAGCTGAGCGACAGGATAGGACGCCGGCCGGTCATGCTCATCAGTATCTTCATCACCGCACTCTCCTACCTGATCTTCTCGCAATCGGATACAATCCCGCTGCTTATCTTCGCCCGGGGACTTTCCGGGATCGGCTCGGCCAATATCGCGGCTGCCCAGGCATACATTACCGATGTAACCGACAGCAAAAGCCGTTCCGGAGCTATGGGCATGATCGGCGCGGCGTTTGGCGTAGGATTCATCATCGGGCCGCTCATAGGCGGACTGCTCAAACACAACTACGGCATCGAGATGGTGGGCTATGTCGCCTCGGGCCTCATATTTCTTGACTTCATACTTGCAATTTTCTTCCTGCCTGAATCCAACAAGCAGGCGCAAAAACTCGACTTCGGCATACTGTCCCGCAAAAACTCCGGCGGAACATCCGGCTCGTTTTTCAGGGCAAAGGTCGAAGAGTACCTGGATGGCCTGAAACTCACTTTCAGCTCAAAGCCGCTTGCCCTCCTGATGATCGCCAATTACATCTTCACCTTCGCAATCGTGAACATGCAGGTAGCCTCCATCCTGCTCTGGAAGGAGTATTTCGGCGCTTCCGATCAGGAAATCGGATATATTTTCGCGTATGTCGGCTTTTTCTCGGTCATCGTTCAGGGAGGACTTATCAGCCGGCTCATCAAGAAGCTCGGTGAACACAAGCTCTTCCTCTGGGGACATGTATTCACCTTTGCCGGAGTCTTTTTCGTACCGTTCATCCCGCAAAACACGCTCTTTACGACCGGCCTGTTGATCCTGCTTTGTTTCGCAATCGGCACAAGCCTGGTAGCCCCTATCAACCTGTCCATGATCTCGCTGTACAGCTACAAGCAGCAACAGGGCCAGATTCTTGGTCTCTCGCAGTCGGTCAACTCCTTCGCCCGCATCATGGGACCCTTCAGTGGCAGCATTCTTTATGGCATGAACTTTCACGCCCCCTATGTAGTCGCTGGAATACTGACCATCCTCGGCACTTTTATAGCACTCGCCCTGTTCAAATATAAAATCGAGGCACTCGAACCCGCGGCTGAATCAGAAAGGGTCTGAAAAGGGTTCTCCATGAGAAAAAAACTCTTATGCGTATAGGCGTTATCGGAACAGGCAAACTCGGCGAGTTTCATACCAAACTGCTCGCGGAGATCGCCCGGGAATCGGCGGATGTGCAGTTTGCCGGCATATTCGACAAGAACACCGGGCGGGCCGGAGAAATTGCAGACAAATACGAGATCAAGCCGTTCGATTCCGTTGAGCAACTTTCAGCAAACTGTGATGCGGCAGTGATCGCAACAACTACCAGCACCCATTTCGATATAGCCCGGCAGTTGCTCGGAGAAAAAAAACATCTCTTCATTGAAAAACCGATAACCGCAACGCTTGAAGAAGCCGATGAGCTGATACGGCTTGAAGAGGAAAACGGAGTGCTTATCCAAGTTGGCCATATCGAGCGATTCAACCCCGCCCTGCGCGCCGTGGAATCATACATCGGGGAGCCCATGTACATACAGGCGGAAAGGCTGAGCGGTTTTTCGCTCAGGGTAACCGATGTATCGGTCGTTCTGGATCTGATGATCCACGATATCGATCTCGTACTCTCCCTCATAAAATCTGACATCAAGAGCATCGCGGCTTCAGGCGTCAGGGTTTTTTCGAACGAACTCGACATGGCCACCGCCAGAATAGACTTCGTAAACGGCGCCACGGCAAACGTTACGGCAAGCCGCCTGAGCCGTAACAGGCTCCGGAAAATGCGGTTTTTCTGCAATGCCCCCAAAAGCTATGCCTCTCTCGACCTGACCAGCGGAAAATCCGAAGTATTCCGGCTGGTGCCCCCCGCCGAGGCCAGTTCGAAAAATCCCGTTAAAACCTATGCTGCCCGCAAAATCCTCGAACAGTTCGGAGAGATCAGGAAGGCACTCAACGGCATGGTGCTCGACTATATTACGCCCGATGTACCGAAAACCAATGCCCTCAAGGATGAACTGCAGCATTTCATCGAAGCGGTTCGGCACAACAGGCCTGTGGCCGTAAGCTCAAGAGACGGGCGCAGGGCCGTGATGGTGGCAGACCGCATAACCGATGAAATTGCCGGGAATACCGCACTCTTCGACTGAAAGCGCTCCCCCTCCGAAGATCAAGTATGAAACCAGTTGCTGAAACCGATATTCCGGATGTCCTTTTTCGTATCGGAACACTTGCAGACCGGGAAAACCTGCCATGCTACCTTGTGGGAGGATACGTCCGGGACATCTTGATGCAGCGGAAATGCACCGACATCGACATTATGGTGGTCGGAGAGCCTGTTCCTTTTGCAAAAATTCTCAGGAATGAGCTTTCCGGGAAGAATTTTGTGGTTTTCGAGCGGTTCAGGACCGTGCAACTTGAAATCACTGATGAAAAGAGAGGTCCCCTGAAAATCGAAATCGTCGGAGCACGCAAAGAGTCCTACAATCCCGATTCCCGAAAACCGGTAACGGAAATAGGCTCACTCGACGATGACCTCTCAAGACGCGATTTCACCATAAACGCCCTTGCCATATGCCTGAACGCAGGAGAAAGGGGAACAATCGTCGATCGCTACGGCGGCATCGGGGATATCGAACACCGGATCATTCGGACACCGCTTCAACCGGAACAGACGTTTTCCGACGATCCTCTTCGCATGATGCGCGCCGCACGTTTCGCCGCCCAGCTTTCCTTCAGACCGGAAAAACAGCTGATTGACGCGATGAGTGCCATGCATGAACGGATCGGAATTGTATCCAGGGAGAGAATAAGTCAGGAATTCTTCAAAATCATGATGAGTTCCGAGCCATCCAGGGGACTGGAGCTGCTCTATGAAACCGGGATTCTCGGCGACATTCTGCCTGAAGTGAACGCAATGGCAGGCATCGAACAGGTAGATGGACTCGGCCACAAGGATACGCTTTTCCATACCTTCAAGGTGATTGACAACGTCGCAAGGAATTCCGACAACCTCTGGCTCAGAATCTCGGCTCTCCTGCACGACATCGCAAAACCTGTCACCAAGCGTTTCAATCCTGCCACAGGCTGGACTTTTCACGGCCATGAAGCGGTCGGAGTAAGAATCGTCGCCAGAATATTCAAGTCCATGCGCTGGCCGCTCGAACCGCTCGGCTATGTACAGAAAATGGTACGCCTGCACCACCGCCCCATTCCCCTCTCCAAGGAGGAAATCACCGACTCGGCAATCCGACGGCTCATGTTCGAGGCAGGACCGGACCTTAACGACCTGATGAGCCTTTGCAGGGCTGACGTGACGAGCAAGAACCCTCGGAAGGTCATGCGGATCATGAAAAACTTCAGTAACGTCGAGCAGAAAATCACCGAAGTAGCCGAGAAAGACCTGCTGGCGAAATGGAGACCACCCATAGACGGCGCCGATATCATGCAAACGCTCGGGCTTTCTGAAGGACGAATGGTCGGCATGATCAAAAGCCGGATGGAAAACGCGGTAATCGACGGGCTTATCCCCTATGACCGGAACGCTGCACTCGCCTATATCCGGCAGGTCTACGATGAACTGGCGAAAGGAAGCTGAAACCCTTCAAGGCAATCGTCCATGACAAACTGGCTGGGTTTTGTCCGGACTATGCCTTATATTCACCGTTCTCTTGCAGAAAGCATGAATAACCCGTAAACCGATCCGACTTTGATACCACGTTACTCACCAAAAGACATTTCGGCAATCTGGACCGAAGAGGCAAAATTCAGGCGCTGGCTCGAGCTTGAAATTGCTGCTGTTGAAGCGCGCAATGAAGCCGGCTTTGTGCCGGAAGAGGCGCTGCAGGTCATCAAGGAAAAAGCCGCATTCAACGTTGACGAAATTCTTGAAATCGAGAAGGAAACCAAGCACGACGTCATTGCATTCCTGACCAATGTTGCCGGTTACGTCGGACCCCAATCGAGATACATCCATGAAGGCCTTACGTCATCGGATGTCGTCGATACCTGCCTGGCCATGCAGATGCGGGATGCGGGCGCCCTGCTTATCACGGATATTGAAAAACTCATCGATGTTCTTGCAAAACGCGCGGTTGAGTTCAAATACACGCTCGAGATGGGCCGCACCCATGGCATTCATGCAGAGCCAACCACTTTCGGATTGAAACTGCTGCTCTGGCGCCAGGAGATGCTCCGGAATCTCGAACGCATGAAAAAAGCGGTCGCAACGGTCTCGGTCGGAAAAATATCCGGCGCGGTGGGAACCTACCAGCATCTTTCACCGGATATCGAGGCAGTTGTCTGCAAAAAACTCGGACTGGAGCCCTCCCCGATTTCAACACAGATCCTGCAGCGCGACCGGCATGCCGAATTCGCCACGACATTGGCCATTATCGCATCATCCATCGAGAAATTCTCGGTCGAGCTCCGCCATCTGCAACGGACCGAGGTGCGTGAAGCCGAGGAGTTTTTCAGCAAAGGACAGAAAGGCAGCTCGGCCATGCCGCACAAACGCAACCCGATTACCTTTGAACGGCTTACCGGACTGGCACGAGTGGTACGATCGAACGCTCTGGCCGCTATGGAAAATGTTGCGCTCTGGCACGAAAGGGATATCTCCCACTCTTCGGTCGAACGGGTCATCATGCCGGACTCCACGATCGCTCTCTGCTACATGCTGCGCACCTTCAGCGATTCTGTTGAAACCCTGCTTGTCTATCCTGAGCGGATGGAAGAAAACTTCAACTCCTCTTACGGCCTGACAACATCGCAGACCCTGCTTCTTGCCCTAACCGGGAAAGGACTGACGCGTGAGGAAGCGTACAGGATGGTCCAGCGGAATGCAATGGAAAGCTGGGCAAAAAAGATCCATCTGCGCGACCTCGTGCTGATGGATGAAGAGCTTTTGCAGCACATCACTCCAGATGAAATCAACGAACTGTTCAGCTTCGAGAACATTCTCGGCAAACTCAGGACAAGCGTCGACATCATATTCATGCGCAACGGCCTCTGAGCGGTCAGGACAGCATGGAAAGGCAATTAACAGGGGATCAGCCGCAAGAAACATCCTGCATGAAAGATGATCCCCTGAACGGGCAGCTTCAAGACCCATGGCGGCAGCGTTCTCTCATGAAAACAAATAAGGCCGCCTTTTCTGCGCCTCCCCGGCCAGAGGCGGTTCCCGCGGCGAAGGATTTCATTCCTCACCGACAAGAAGAATAAGTCCAGGGGGCCTTATCGGACGACCATGATCGGCACAGGAAAAAGATCCTGCCCGACACCTCTTCAGTCACCATTGTCCGGCCTGACCTTCAGGTAAAGCTCCATGAGCGCGCTGGTCGAACCGTCATGGGCTCCCGCAGGCACTTTCTGCTGCAGTTCGGAAAGGATCGACGTAGCAAGCTGCTTGCCGAGTTCCACCCCCCACTGATCGAACGAATTGACCCCCCAGACAACTCCCTGAACAAAAACCTTGTGTTCATAGAGCGCAATGAGGCCACCCAGCAGATAAGGATTCACCTCGTCAAGGACAATCGTGTTGGTTGGACGGTTCCCCGGAAAAACCTTGTGCTGCACCAGCATTTCCAGCATCCCTGCATCACATCCCGCAGCTGTGAGCTCCGCCCTTGCTTCTTCAGCGGTTTTCCCCCTCATCAGCGCTTCTGTCTGCGCAAAGCAGTTTGCCACAAGCATGTCGTGATGGTTTCCGAGAGGATTCCGGCTTTTGAGCGGCACAATGAAATCGGCAGGAATGAAACCGGTCCCCTGATGCAGAAGCTGAAAAAAAGCATGCTGTGAATTCGTGCCCGGCTCACCCCAGATCACCGGGCCCGTGGCATAGGTGAGAACATGGCCGCCACAATCCACCCGTTTGCCGTTGCTCTCCATGTCAAGCTGCTGAAGATAGGCGGGAAACCGGTGCAGGTACTGGTCGTAGGGAATGACCGCATGCGAACGGACATCAAAAAAGTTGTTGTACCAGATGCCGAGAAGCGCCATGATGACCGGCATGTTCCCGAGAAGTGGAGCCGACAGGAAATGCTCGTCCATTGCTCTGGCGCCTGCAAGCAACTCCGAAAAATGATCAAAACCCAGATACAGGGCAATGGAAAGGCCGATAGAAGACCAGAGCGAGTACCTGCCGCCAACCCAGTCCCAGAACCTGAACATGTTTGAAGGATCGATGCCGAACTCCACAACCTTCTGGCGGTTTGTCGAGACAGCGGCGAAATGCCTCGCGATATGGGTCCGGCTTTCTGCTTTTTCGAGAAACCATGCACGGGCACTGAGCGCATTGGTCAGGGTCTCCTGAGTCGTGAACGTCTTGGAGGTGACAATGAACAGGGTGGTCTCGGGATCAACCGTTCTGAGGGTTTCGCTGATATGGGTGCCATCGATGTTGGAAACGAAATGCACCCGAACAGCTCCGTGTGCGAATGGCCTGAGCGCTTCGGTCACCATATACGGGCCAAGATCGGAACCCCCGATGCCGATATTGACGACATCGGTTATCCGTTTCCCGGTATACCCTTTCCAGCTTCCCGAAACAACCCGGTCACAAAACGACTTCATCTGGCTGAGCACATCGGCAACTTCCCGAGGCACATCAAGTCCCTCGATATCGAGACGGTAGCCTGCCGGGCGCCTCAATGCAGTATGGAGTACTGCCCGCTTTTCGGTAAGATTGATCGGCTCACCATCGAACATCTGCCGTCGCTTTTCCTCGAGACCGGCCGTGCGTACCAGTTCGGACAGCAACTCCATTGTCCTGGAAACGACCCTGTTTTTCGAATAGTCGAGCAGTATCCCGCCGCACCTGACTGAAAAACGCTCGAACCGCGACCGGTCCTCCTGAAAAAGGGTTCTCAGGGACAGATGATCCATTTCCTGTTTGTGCTGTTGCAGAAAACTCCACGCAACACTTTTCGAAATATCCATATGGTTTTTGCGACTGGTTTAGTTAAGAAAATCAGCGAGGAACATAACGAAGTGTAAGGGAAAAACCGGAATCATCTGCCTGGGTACCGACGATTTCGGCATACGATCTGATGATATGAAAACCTCTTCCGTACCTCTTGTGGAGAAAGGAGTTCCGGGTTGGATCCGGAATCGACTCGGGCATGAACCCCCTGCCGCAATCGCGAACAGTCACGTCAAGGGTTTTTCCTGCCGGGCCTGTCCTGAACTGTACGGTAACAGGAAGGGCATCGTTTTCCCGGTTTCCATGCCTCAGGGCGTTGACAAAAGCCTCCTTGAGGGTCAGTTCAAGTTCGGCAAGGAATGCCTTGCTGTAACCGTGATTGGTACCGAACGAAACAATCCCCTCTTGAAGCTTCGAATACTCTTCGGCACAACTGCGCAAAACGAGTCCGAAAAATCCGGAAGATGCAGGAATCTGCCATTCAGGCGAATCATCCATTCCTGTTGAATCGCAAAACTGTTTGTGAAACCGTCAAGGAAATCCACTGCAACAAAGTTACGATTTACCTGTATGGGTTCAATGCCGGAAAATCCCTAAAAAAGCTTCTGCTTCCGGGACTCATGTTCACTGCTCCGGCAGGCTTGCCAGCACACCCGAAACATCTGCAGACGCATTTTTTTACACATATTCCTACCTTTTTGTTATTATTTATGGATAAAAACTTGTTTTTATATTAAATATTTAATACTTTTGTGTAAGAAATTTAAAATTATTAGGCAACAAAACAGACGACAAAAAACATAACCGTAGTAATCATCATGAAAAAGTTTTCGTATCCAATGCTGCTGGTAACGGCAGCAATGCTGTTGAGCGGTACGGCATGGGGAGCCGAGGAGGTCGTCACCGATACCGGAACGACCTCGTGGATGCTGACCTCGA
>Ga0233420_10000710_pt1 | contig 13526 bp, 10 predicted proteins | sample Watercolumn_Mata_4_FD_183009 | JGI IMG/M metagenome (GOLD analysis project Ga0233420, IMG submission 183009) | Freshwater microbial communities from Lake Matano, South Sulawesi, Indonesia - Watercolumn_Matano_2014_102_MG | ecosystem: Environmental > Aquatic > Freshwater > Lake | place...
CGAAGTCCAATACTTTTTAATCTCATTTTCAACCAGTCAGGTGATTCTTTTATGGTAACATCTTGAATTACTTTTCCTACATATCTTGGACAACCTATTTTATCTTTGATTACAATCTTTGCAAGCTTTGCAGATTCAATTTTGGATTCGTTTATCTTTACTTCCGGACAATTTAGTTTACGGCTAAATATTGCAGATAAATCTCTTGCGATTCCTATATGGCTAAGTGCATCAGATCTGTTTGGAGTAATTGCGACTTCAAGAATAACATCTTCAAGTCCTAAAGCTTTGGACAATTTTTGGCCAACTTTTAATTTATTATCAAGCACAAGAATTCCATCGGCATCACTTCCTAATTCAAGTTCATCTTCAGAGCAGATCATACCGTTGGAAATCACACCTCGAATTTTAACTTGCGATAGCAAGAAACCAGATTTCGGAACAATCGCTCCAACTTTTGCAAAAGGTACTTTTTGTCCGGCTATTACATTTGGTGCACCGCATACTACTTCAAATATTTCTTTTCCATCACTAACCTTACATACAGATAACTTATCAGCATTCGGATGTTTTTGAACTTCTGTAGTCAATCCAACAAAAATATTTTCATATTTTTTATTTTGATAATAAACATCTTCAACTTCTAATCCGGAAATAGTTAACCGTTCAATAATTTGATTGACAGAAATCCCTTTGAGATCAATGTACTCTTTTAGCCAGTTTATTGATACTTTCATTTAATCACCATAATAAGTCAAATTAAAATTGTGTTAAAAATCTTTTATCGTTATCAAATAAAATTCTGATATCATCAATTCCATATTTACGCATAGCTGTTCTTTCTATTCCCATTCCAAAAGCGTAGCCAGAATATTTTTCCGAATCAATTCCAACATTTTTTAAAACGTTTGGATCTACCATTCCGCATCCTAAGATTTCCATCCACCTTCCTTGTTTACCTTTTGGTTGCCACCATATATCCATTTCGGCACTTGGTTCGGTAAACGGGAAAAAGCTTGCACGAAATCTGTATTTGATATCTTTACCAAAAAATTGTTTTACGAATGCAACTAAAGTAGCTTTCAATTCAATAAAGGTAACATCAGTATCTACATACAGTCCTTCCACTTGATGGAAAAGGCAATAGCTCTTAGCAGAAACAGCTTCATTTCTAAAAACTTTTCCGGGCATAATTGCTCTTAACGGTGGTTTCTTAGATTCCATTAATCTTATTTGAACCGGAGATGTGTGTGTTCTGAGTAAAAATTTATCTGTTATAAAAAAAGTATCCTGCATATCACGTGCCGGATGATCAGCCGGAAAGTTCAAAGCTTCAAAATTATAATAATCGGATTCTAATTCCGGACCTTCATAAACTGAAAAACCAAGTCCTTTAAAAATATTCTTAATCTCATCCAATGTTTGAATTAATATGTGTTTACTTCCAATTTCTTGTTTTCGACCTGAAAGTGTAAGGTCAATGAATTCTTCTGTAGCCTTAATTCCTTTTTCCAAGTTGGTTTTAATTTCATCAAATTTAGATTGAGCATAATTTTTTAATTTGTTTAATTCACTTCCAACTTTTGGTTTGTCTTCAACCGAAACTTCTTTTAGCGATTCAAATAATTGAGCGATAAGACCTTTGCGGCTTAAAAATTTTACACGTAATTCTTCTAAAGATGTTTGATTGTTTATGCTATACGATTCTGAATCAAAAAGTTTCCGGGTTTGATTAATTTTTTCAAGCATTTCCTTTTCCCGTAATAAATTTTAAAGCATTACAGTTTAAAATAAATCCCTCATGATTTGTAAATTACAAATCAAAGAGGGATAAAATTAATTCATTGCAAATTTTACGATTTCAGTAAATGTCTGAGGATTTTCTACAGCAATGTTAGCAAGAACTTTTCTGTTAATTACAATTCCCTTTTCATCGAGATTGTGCATTAAACGAGAATAAGTAGTTCCATTTAATCTTGCAGCGGCATTTATTCTAATAATCCAGAGTGATCTGTATTCTCTCTTTTTAAGTTTGCGATCGCGGTATGCATGTTGCAATCCTTTTTCGACATGATGCTTTGCAACTGTTAATACTTTACTGCGGGCGCCCCAATAACCTTTTGCCATAGACAATATTTTCTTTCGTCGTCTATGTGAGGCAACCTTATTTTGTGCTCTTGGCATATCAAATACTCCTTATTGAATCAAAATTGAAATTCTTTTTTGATCTGCTTTAGAAACCAAAGTGGATTTTCTTAATCCTCTTTTTCTCTTAGTAGATTTTGTTGTAAGAATGTGCGATTTAAAAGCTTTGTTTCTTTTTACTTTACCCGATGCAGTTTTTCTAAAAGTTTTTGCTGCACCTCGGTTACTTTTCATCTTTGGCATTATTCCACCTATTATTTTTTCTTTTTACCTTTTTGAGGAGCTAAAATTGCATGAATAGCTCTTCCTTCGAATTTTGGTTCTTGTTCTACTTTTGCAATATCTGCAAGTTTTTCTAAAAATTTCCTTAATAAAGCTTCTCCAATTTCTGTGTATGCTAATTCTCTTCCTTTAAATATAACCGAGACTTTTACCTTATCACCATCTTCAATAAATTTTACAGCATGCCTGGCTTTGAAATCAAAATCATGAGTATCTGTATTTGGGTGCAAACGAATTTCTTTTAACACACTTACTTGTTGTTTTTTCTTCTGCAATTTTTCTCGTTTCTGCTGCTCGTAAACAAATTTTCCGTAATCAATAATTTTACAAACCGGTGGAGTTGCCTGAGGTGCAATCTCCACTAAATCCATTTGAAATTCTTCCGATTTTTTAATTGCCTCTTTTGATGATACAATACCTAACACTTCACCATTAGGTCCAATGAGTCTTACTTCAGGAATTCTAATTTCCTGGTTAACTCGATATTTAATTTGAGTGATAAAAAACCTCGCTTAATTGTGATTAATTCTATTATTTATTTCTTTAAGAATGTCTTCTATAAATTTATTTAAAGGCAGACTTCCAAGGTCACCGGTTTTATGTTTTCTTACAGAAACGGAATTAGCTTCTTTTTCTTTTTCACCAACAATTAACATGTAAGGGACTTTTTGTGTTTCCCAATCACGAATTTTATATCCAATCTTTTCATTCCGCTCATCTAATTCAACACAAATATTGTTATTTTTTAATTGGTTGGAAACTGATTTTGCATAATCAAAATAATTTTGTGATACAGGAATAACTGCAACTTGTACCGGAGCTAACCAGGTTGGAAATGCACCGCCGTAATGTTCAATTAAAATTCCCATAAACCTTTCAATTGAACCGAGCAAAGCACGATGAACCATAAAAGGTCTATGCTCTTTTCCATCTTCACCAATGTAGTGCATATCAAAACGTATAGGCAAATTAAAATCAAATTGAATTGTACTTAACTGCCATTCACGATTTAGTGCATCTTTAATTTTAATGTCAATCTTTGGACCGTAAAAAGCACCGCCACCTTCATCCATCTCATAAGGAAGATTTTCTCTTTCCATTGCATCTTTTAATGATTTGGTTGCTTTATTCCAGTCTTCATCTTCACCAACTGCTTTTTCAGGTTTGGTTGCAATGTAAAATTTTAAATCGTTGAATCCAAAAGTCTTCAGAATTGAAATAGAAAACCGCACTACTTCAATAACTTCATTTTCAACTTGTTCATGACTGCAAAAAATATGTGCATCATCTTGGGTAAATCCTCTAACTCTTAATAGTCCGTGAAGCACACCGCTTTTTTCATAACGGTAAACTGTACCAAGTTCAGCCCACCGTAAAGGTAAATCCCTATAAGAACGTAATTTTGTTTTATAAATTAAAATGTGGAATGGGCAGTTCATGGGTTTAATAAAATAATCCTGATCATCAATATTCATTGGTGCATACATATTTTCTTTGTAAGTAACCAGATGCCCGCTAGTTTCCCATAACCAACTTTTACCCATGTGAGGTGAATAGAGTAAATCATATCCATTTTGAAAATGATATGACCGCCAAAAAGTTTCAATAGTATTCCTGATTCTTGCACCTTTTGGATGCCAATAAATTAATCCGGCACCGGCTTCTTCATGCACGCTAAACAAGTCTAATTGTTTTCCAAGTTTACGATGATCTCTTTTTTTAGCTTCTTCTAAAAATAAAATGTAATCATCAAGCATTTTTTTCTTTGGGAAAGAAATGCCGTAAATTCTCTGCATGCGTTTATTTTTCTCATCACCACGCCAATAGGAACCTGATACTGTTAATAGTTTTACAAATTTAATTTTACTTGTATCTGATAAATGAGGACCGGTACAAAGGTCTGTAAAATCTCCTTCATCATAAATACTAATTACTTCAGAGCTTTCATCAAGCTCGTTAAGTATTTCTAATTTGTAGTTATCCCCTTTTTTATTGAAAAAGTCAATTGCATCATTTTTACTAAGTTCAGTTCTTTTGAATGAATTTTTTTGTGAAGAAAATTCAATCATGCGTTTTTCAATTTTCTCTAAATCTGTTTCTGTAAGAGTTGTATTAATATCTATATCATAATAAAAACCGGCATCGATTGCAGGCCCAACTCCAAATTTTGCTTCAGGATATATTGATTGAACCGCATGTGCCATTAAATGAGAAGTTGAATGCCAATATGTTTTCTGTCCTACGGGAGAATCAAAAGTAAATAATTGCAATTTGGAATCTTGTTCAATTTTTGTTGATAATTCTTTTTCAATATCATTTATTTTACAAACTAATGCATCTTCAGCCAATCTGTTTGAAATCGATTTGGCAACATCAAATGCAGTGATTCCCTGGTCGAATTCTCTTACTGAATTATCCGGAAATGTAATTTTTATTTTATTCATAATGTCGTAATAAAAAAAAACGGAGTTAACTCCGATTGAGTGGGTTCTATAGGACTCGAACCTATGGCCTTCTGCACGTCAAGCAGACGCTCTAGCCAACTGAGCTAAGAACCCAAAAATATTAAAACGTCATTTTATATTATAAATTTAATTATTAAAGTACCGAGGGCCGGACTCGAACCGGCACGGGTGTAAACACCCACAGGATTTTAAGTCCTGTGCGTCTACCAATTCCGCCACCCCGGCAAAATTATTACAGATTTACTAAAGAACTTCTTCCAAGCATTTATTTTTATCTTAATGGATTTTAAGTCCAGTGCGATCGCCATAGGCGATCAAGTCTACCAACTTGTCAGCCTTTGGCTGATTCCGCCACCCCGGCAAAATTTTAATACATTTGCTCTAAGAGGATTCAAGATGATAAATAGCAACTAACAAAGCAAAATGCGGTGCAAATATAAACTTTTTATGCGATTCACCGCAATAATTTGACTTATTCAATTCTATTAATATTTCTCTTTAACTGTGCTATTAAAAACCAAAATAAAAAGCCACTCTTTCATATGAGTGGCTTTAGTGGGCCCTGAAGGACTTGAACCTCCGACCCGCTGATTATGAGTCAGCTGCTCTAACCAACTGAGCTAAGAGCCCAAATTTTTTGCGTGGCAAAAATAGTGCTTTGCAAAAAGGTTTGCAAATATTCACCGTTTTATTTCAGCAATACCATTTTACGAACTTGCATATAATCACCGGCCCGTAATTGATAATAATAAACGCCACTTGGTAACTCTGAGTTTTGAATTATGAATTTTGAACTATGAATACCGACTGATTGGGGTTCGTTTACAAGTGTTTTAAGTAATCTTCCTAAAACATCAAAAACTTTTAGCTCTACAAAACTGTTTACAGTTAACCCGCTTCGACTCGTCGAAGGCGAGGCGAGCTGATAAGTTATGACTGTCTCACCATTAAACGGATTCGGATAATTCTGCTCTAAATTAAATTCATCTTCTTTTTTTTTAATCTTTTCTTTTACACTTGTTGGAGGATTTCCCCATATATAAGTTATCCATTCAGGATGATCGATAAATGGATTTCTGTTATGTTGATAAAAATAAATTACATTATTTCTGTTAATCTCAAATGCATCCGGAGGATCATCTAAATTCCATTTTAATAATGTCGAAAGTTTTGCATACAAAGAATCGTTATTTGGAGCACTCGGTATATAATCAACAATTCTCAATTTTGGTTCACCGGAATCGCCAGCATAACGAGTAGCCATATAAAAAATAGTTCGTGCAACATCCCCTTTTACTTCATTACGTGGTTCCCATGAGTCAGAATCATATTTACAATTTGGTGCACCGGGAACCGGATTTCCTCCAATATCAAAATCAAGATTTCCTTTTAGTGAATTTACAGAGGGATTTTCCGGACGAAGGTTATGAGCATCACTGCCGGCACCTATTTCAGTTCCGAAATTTCCGTGAGATTTTGACCATATATGTTCTCTATTCCAAAAGTCTTGCGGATCTTTTGGAATTGATAATCCGGAATAAATTCCAATTACATTTTTATAATTTTTTGGATCTTCATCAGCAGCTTTCAACATTTTCCAGACATCAATATTATTAGGATTGCTGTCCGTATACGGAAATTTTATTTGGTTCTTGATAAGATCATGCAGAGCTGATTTCAAATTCTCACCTCTTAAGCTTGATGAGATATTTGAATAATATGAATTATCTATTCCGCTGGTTATGGTAAGTCTAAAATTTGAAACCGAACCAACAGTTGCAAAATTACCGCCATTAACATTTTGAATTTGAAAAAATGCTTTCTTCGGAATTTCAGAAATGCCGTCATTGAAAATTGAAATTGAGATTTTTTGATTTATTGAACTGCCGGCTGAAAATGAAATTGTTTGAGAAGAAAAATTATTAATGTAGGTGGACGATGCAGAACTGGAATCTGCAATAAACACAACTGAACAAGTAGTAGAAGATGTTAAACTTGGATCGATTATAGATAGTTCTAATTGATATGATCCATTAGTTTTTGAAACTGCATCACAAGATCCGGTAAACTGTACAAAAGTGATTAAGGAAGAAGTTAAAACTTCTATGATGTTTGAGTTACCACTCGTTCCAAATTCATTTGAAGCTCTTAAACGATAATAATATTTTGTAGCCGGGTTTAAACCAATTACTGACGTAGAAATATAATTGCCAATCTCTTTATTATTAAACCCGTCAACAAAAGAAGAAAAATTTGAATTGGTAGAAATATCCAGCCAATATTTTGTTGCACTTACAGAACTATTCCAATTTGCAGTGAAACCATTTTTAGAAATATTTATAGCAGATGCGGCAACCGGCGGAAGTGGAGCGGAAGTTGATCCGCCAATATTATTCATAACAAAATTATCTATTCCTAATGCTTGAGCACTACTTGTTGTATTGCCAGTTGTTACGGAGTAGTTCCATGCAAGAAATAAACTATCATTTGGATTTACATTTAAATTTGGGAGTGTTTGGTTTAGAATAATCTTAGATTCAATTGGAACAGTAACAGCACCGTTATTATCTGAATTTGGAATAAAGCTTGATAAAAAGTTTGGACCTGCATTTGTCCAATTTATTCCATCCTTTGAATAATGTAATTGAATTGAAAAGCCGGAACTGTTTGAACCGTTCCGAAACCTCATAACAACATATGATAAATCTAATTGGCTGATTTTTGTTGTTCCGGTATTCTTAAAGAATGCATAAATATTTACACTTTGAGAACCAGAACCGGAAGACAAACCTCCAACAGCGCGATTAATTGAATTGGATACATCTCCTATTCCATAATTATAAATACCGTTTCCCGCAGAAGAAGATAAATTAATTCCAGCAGAATAATTTGTAGATGTGCCGGCGGTAAAATAATTTCCAACTTTTCGTACAGTTGAAACTTTATCAGCTTTCCAATTTGCTGGAAGAACTGCATTTGCAGCTGTACCAAGATTATTAAAATTTTCGTCTACAATTATTGTTTTTGAAATATTAATTTGTGCAGTGACTGCAGAAGTAATAATAATTAATGAAAGAATAATAATTTTCATAAATAGTTTTTTCAATTACTCAATAATAATAAAAATGAGTAAAAGGTTTTTATGTTATACATCGACGTATGATGGTTACAATTCAATAATTTCAAGTTCATTAATAAAGTCAATATAAAATGTTTAGTAGAGTGCAGCAAAAAAATTAATCATTCACCATATACTGTAATTACAATTTTTCTGGGATAACTATTATTTCGATGTTCGCAAAGGTAAATTCCTTGCCATGTTCCAAGATTTAATTTTCCGTTTGTTATAGAAACTGTAATCGAGCTGCCAAGTATAGATGATTTTATGTGAGAGGTCATGTCATCAAGACCTTCACTTGTGTGTTTAAAGTAAGTCGCATTTTCCGGAACAGTTTTGTTGAAATAAGCTTCCATATCAGTGCGAACATCCGGATCAGCATTTTCATTTATTGTTAATGATGCAGAAGTGTGTTTAATAAAAATGTGGGCTAATCCAATTTTTATTTTAACCAACTCAGGAAACTGAGACAATATTTCATCAGTAATTAAATGAAACCCGCGCTGTTTTGGTTTTAACTTTATTTCTTTTTGAAGCCACATAGTTGATTATAAATAATATCTCATAATCGGTCGTGATTTAGATCTTCTTTTCACTTCAATAAACCCTGCTTTCAAAAATGCAGATGTAAACCCGGTCCACGCAAATGCAGGAGGCATATTGGGTAAGTATGGATCCACCGGATAACCTTCAAGAATTTTTATCTTCTTTGATTTAGCAAAATCAATTACGGCTTTCAACATAATTGAAGAAAGACCAACCTTTCTAAATTTTTTATGAACAAAAAAACATACTATCGACCAAACCGGTTGTTCATCTACCCGGCTTAGTATTTTAGAATTATCTAGCCTTATGAAATGCTCTCTTGGTGCAACTGCGCACCATCCAACAGCCTCTTTTTTATAAAAAGTTAAAATGCCGGTTTGTGCTTTCGAATTTACAAGCTTAAACATTAATTTTTTGTTTCCGCTTCCCTTATTTTTATCGAAAACAGATTTTTGCAAACGCCAATGCATGCACCAGCAACCACCGCAGGCGCCATTTTGGCCAAAAAGATTTTCAAATTTTTCCCAGTTCGATTTGGATAAAGGTTTAAATAAAAATTTATCAAAAGTCATATTTTTTATTGTAGAGAAAATGACAATTGATTTTCGTAGTTACTGAATTTTTTTTCGTGTTCTAATAACCATTTTTTCCGCCATAAGCCTCCGGCGTAACCGGTCAAACTTCCATCAGATCCAATTACACGATGACACGGAACAATAATCGGAATTTCATTTTTTCCATTTGCGTTTGCAACCGCTCTAATTGCTTTTTCATCGCCAAGGATTTTTGATAATTCTAAATATGTAACTGTTCTGCCAAATGGAATTTTTAAGAGTTCTTCCCAAACATTTTTTTGAAATGGTGTGCCATGCAAATCCAATTCAACATCAAAAGTTTTACGGCTTCCGTTAAAATATTCTTCTAATTCCAAGTAACATTTGGCTAGAAGAGGAATTTCTTCAATGTGGGTTAATTTTTTTTCTTCAACAAAATGTAAAGATGAAATACTAAAGTTGGTTCCGGTTATTTCAATTAATCCGATTGGCGAATTGTAACATACTTTTGCCATATAAATATTTCCAAACTATTTGTTATAATGTAACAAAAGATTGTAAAATCAATTTCGAATATTAAGAGAAGAATATTTTGAGAACATCAACAACTTTATCGTGCAGTAACGGTTTTGAAATGAAATCATTAAACCCGGCTGCAATAAAATTTGTTCTTGCATCCGGAAGCATATAAGCAGTTGAAGCAATAATTGGAGTTGATTGATAGCCCGGCATCTTTTGAATTATTCTAAGCGCATCTAAGCCATTATATTCACCTTGAAGATTAATATCCATAATAATAAAATCAAATTTTTTCGTTTTTAGCAATGGTAAAGCACTTTCAAAACTTGGTGCAAATTCAATATTCTTCAAATCCTTCATCTGAACCTTGAACAATAATTGCGAATCTACCTGGTCTTCTAGATACAAGCATGAAAGCTGTGTTACATCAAATGGTTTTTTTACACCTTCAACTTGACTCGAAGTAATTTCTAAACTTTTTTCTCTTCTGATTTTATCGGGTGATTTAAGAATTGTTTTTGGTTCTTTGGGTTTGGATACTTTTTCAATTTCGATTTTATCCATGCCGCTTACAAAATTTATTGGGAAGACAATTGCAAATTCTGATGCACTTGAATCTTTACCAATTGTTTCGGTTTTTGCAGATAAGATTTCCATCAATTTTTTTGCAAGTTTAACAGAAAATTTTGAGAATCCATAATTTCTTCTGCTCAATTTTTCATCTTCCGAAAAAATTTCATTAAATGCTTTTAACATGTAAGGCGTAATTGCATTTTGAGTGTCTTTTATACTCACTGCACAAGAATTTTCATCAAGCGTATAAGCCGATAAGTAAATTTTCGATTCTTTTGTAATTTGAATAGCAAATTTTAAAAATAGATTTATCAATGAAACAAATTTTTGACGGTCGGATTCTATGGTTAATGAAGAAGAAATTTTTCCGTATGTGAGTTCAACTTTTTTATCTTCAGCAGCTTTACGTGTGTTTTCTTTTAACTCTTTTACAATATCTCCGAAAATAATTTTTTCTGGACGAAGTTTGATCACTTTCTGTTCGAGCGTTGAGTAATCAACTGCATTATCCATGATCTGCAAGAGTAATTTCTGATTTTCCTTAATTATATCAATGGCTTCTCTTTGCTCGTGATTAGGATTTGATAAACTCTCGCCAAGTTCTTGGGTAAAACCGAGTATTACATTTATCGGAGTAATTATTTCGTGAAAAATATTTGATAAGAACGGAGGATCAATTTTACTTGAAACATCTTCTTGTGTTTTACTAATATCTTGAACTGCCGCCGGTTCATCTAACAGTTTTATTAAAATACAGAACGAATCTATATCTCCACTGTAATTTTTTATTGGTGTTGCTGTAAGTGTAGCTTTACTATAAATATTTGTAGATTTTTTAATTTCGACATCAATGGTTGAGCTTTTTAAAATTCCAGAATGAAAAATAGTCTTGTTAACTTTAGCTCTATAATCATCAGAAACCAAAGAAATAAATGGACGAGTTTCCAAATCTTTTTTGGTGTAAATTAATTTTTTTGAAACCGGTTCATTTATCTCGGTAATAAAACCGTCTTTATCAGTTAGAATAACAGGTTCGTTTGTATTTTCAAATAGAAATTCCAAAACTTGAGTTCTCTTTTTAACTTCAGCCTGATCCGATACATTTCTAACCAAATTTAAATGACAGTTCTTACCTCTGAATTCAATAGCTGTTCTTCTTAGCTCAACAAGAATGGAAGTGCCGTCAACTTTTTTATGTTTCCACGGTCCGCTATATCCGCCGCTTCCAGATTTGCCGTCGCTTGTCTGAATCAAAGTTTGAATATCTTCGGGTGCATAAAGATCTGTTAAATCCATATTTAAAAAATCATTTCGCTTATACCCATAAAGTTTTAATGCGGCTTCATTTACTTCAAGAAATTTTAGATTGTCAATATCATAAATAAACATAGCTTCCGGTGAATGTTCTATAAGAGCTTCATACATTTTAGCTTTTGCATCTAAAGTAAAATCATCATCCGTTCTTCTGGTTATTAAAATTAACGTACCGGAATATTCTTTATTCTCATCAAATATTTTTTTCATTTGAATTTCGGCAGCGAGCTGTCCTTTTTCGGAAAAAATATAATTGATGGTTATTTCATTTGTTTTGGCAGTGTCCTTATAGTAATCTTCAAATGCTGTAAGAAATCCTTTTTCGAAAATCTTTGGTAATTCGATTTCTGCTAAATTTATTTTTTCATTTAAATTTAGGATTTTAACAAAGGCATCACTGTAATAGGCAAGCTTAAATTCTCTATCAATAAATGCAATTGCATGAGGCAGGTATTTGTAAATGTTCTTTTGAGGAGGTGAAGATAATTCTTCTGTTTTTGGTTTTGAAGTTTGAGTAAAACCAATAATCGCAACTACATTATTATCAAGATCGCATAAAGGAAATTCGAAAACTTTAATATTTCTATTAGAACCGCCGGCTACAGGAGTGCCAATGCCTTCAAAAATAACTGCATTGGTTGAATCTTTAATATAATTATCAACATTAGAATAAAGATTAATCAAATATTTTGGCAGGTAGTCTTGCTCGTTTTTATTTTCTAGTTGAGCTGATTTAAATCCTAGCAGTTCTGCATACTTTTCGTTTATTAAAACAAATTTTGAGTTTGTATCTTTTATCCAAAAATAATCATCCAGTTCATTGGCTTGTTTTTGTACTTTCGCTTTTTCTATAAAAGTAAATGGGTAAGTAAGTTTTATTTTTTCAACTAACACAAGAATTTTTTTGTCTTTTGTAATTTTTTCAATATCTGCAGTTGCAATCCAAAATCTATTAAGGTCTGAAGTGTTTCTATTCTTAAGCACCTGGTTAATTGAAACAAGAAAATAAATATTGTTTTCACTTCTCAAAGGTGTTATAACTACTTCATAATCTGAATCAACATTATCAATTTTAAAACTGATAATATCTTTAGATGGTATTTCAAATTTTCTTACATCAATAAAAATTCTTTGAAGCGTTAGCAGCTTTTGTTCATCAAATAAATCAAAAAAGTTTGACTGTGTAGAAATGTTTGGCAAAAATAATTTTAAGTCCGAAGAGAATGCAATTATCTTCCCTCCCTTATCAATAATTACACTGGGAGTTTTTGATGTATTAGGTATTTCAGATAAAGTTTTTGTTGAACTTTCCATAGAACTAAGGTATATCCACTCTTAAGATAACTGAATAAGGTGTAAATATTTTTTTGTCCAAAATTTGTCGAACTCTGTAATAATATGTTTTACCGCTGGCAACGGTAATATCATTAAATTTATTTTCGTCCGATGCTGCAGTTCCAAATTCATAAAATGGCCCGTCCGGACCGGTTCTTCTTTCAACAATAGTTCCTTTAGATAAATATTTACTATTATCAGTCCAAGATAATTGTAAAATCATTCCTGGCAATAAAGAAGCAGACAAATTAGTTGGAGCCGCAACATCTGTATAAAATGTAGAAATAGATGCTTCATTAGAGTATGAGCTTTGAGTTGTTTGAGTAAAATATGCCACTCTATATTTGTATCCGTTGTTTGCAGAAACAGAATTATCAAAATACTCTTGTGTATTTGGCGGAACAATTGTGAGCACTTTGAATGTATTTGTATATGGATCAGTTCGTTCTATTTGAAACCCTAATTCGTTAGTAACAAAATCAACCCAAGTTAATCTAACCAAACTTGCACCAATAGCTTCGGCTTGTAAATTCCACGGCCCGCCAGGTAAACTATTTGTAGATGTTTCGTTGCTAAAATCTGATGGGCCGGATTCATTAAATGCACGAACTTTATAAATATAATCTGCAAATGGTGATAGAGCAGCATCAGTTGTTGTAATGGAGTTTACCGGTA
>Ga0233420_10000711_pt1 | contig 13510 bp, 8 predicted proteins | sample Watercolumn_Mata_4_FD_183009 | JGI IMG/M metagenome (GOLD analysis project Ga0233420, IMG submission 183009) | Freshwater microbial communities from Lake Matano, South Sulawesi, Indonesia - Watercolumn_Matano_2014_102_MG | ecosystem: Environmental > Aquatic > Freshwater > Lake | place...
AGAAGGGCATCGTTTGTGGAGACGCTCACTTCGATGCTGACAGGCCCATATTCTGTCAGAACATTTTCTGCTACGATGTTTTTTCCCGCCTTCAACCAGGATTCCGGAATGCCAGGTAAGAATGCAAGTGATTGTTTTCGTTCAACCACAAGGAGATCTCTTACTAACTGCACAAAGACCCCGCTTGCTTCTGAGTCCGACGCATCACCAGCGGTCGCTGTTCCGACATCTTTAGGCTGTTGCTCTTCCACCCAGGTACCGAGCGGGGTTGCGTGATTTGCATATGCATAGAGCAAGTCGTGGGCTCGTTCATAGTTCCCGAGCACATTGTGGCCGATACCGTGGATTCCTCCCAGCCACGGCCAAACCCCATTTGACATCCATCCGCTCCCGTAGACGATTCCCTGCCTCGTGCTTCGATCGAGCAACGTCATGTTCGAACGGACGACGTTGATCATCGTTGAATCGAGAATATGAAAGAAATCGCCGTAGCGAAGCGCAAAGAGGAAAGTGTACATGCCCCGTTGTGGCACAAGAGCCTTCGATGTGTCTCCGACGCCTACGGGAAGAAACGACAAACCTTGAGCGCCAACGCGCATATCTCTCCGCATCGCAGGGAGAAGGGACCGCCAGAAGTCTCTGTAGAGACCGGTCCACTGCTTCGCGTCCTCACTCTTACCAAGGCGTTCGGCCGCCTGGATGGATTTTTCCAACGCCACCATGCACCACCACGCCGTTCCGTAGTCTGCTGTTGGTTCCATGAGCCCTCCATCTACAAACGACGGAGGCATAAGCCCGGCATAGGGGAGCGCCGGATTGCGGAGACTCGCCTGCCTCGTGCTCTCAATCCACATCACTCCTTTTCGAAGAGCACTCCAATGTCGCGCCAGCCAATGCCCGTTGCCCGAACTGGATGCGTACATACACATGGCGCTTACGATGCACGGAGTCTCAGAGAGCATGTTGTGCGGTACCATGACCCGGATGCGGCCATCCGGTTGTTGATAACGAAGAACTGACTCGAGATACTGTCGCATGCTTGAAGTATCTCCCAGCATGGTGACGGGCGTTCCCGTCAGCATGATATCCCCGGCCCAGAGTCCGCGATAGACGGTTGGACCCGGCTGAAACTGGAGACGACCGTTTACATACTCCCGCACCTGATACATAGTGCGAATGCTTGCATCGAGAACATATTGGATCCCCGAATCCGGAACTGCCAAACGGGCTTGTGGTCCAAGGCGCTCCGTCAACCAGAACGCAGAAGCCTTCTGCATTTCCTTTTCAAGATCGGGCACCGATGCGATCGTGTCTCTCCCTGCACATCCATGCACCACGATGAGTTCAACCCTTCCTGTCCCCTCTGGTAGGTTCAGGATCCAGCCATCTCCTGTCTTTCTCGCGTCGGTCGGTCGTGGCCTGGAGAGAACGAAAGGCAGTCCATTGTGACGGAGGATTCCAGTGGAGAGATCGAAAGTGAGTCGGCGCCGGGATGTAATTTGAATCTGGGGTTGTTGTTTCCGATCCGAAAAAGTTGCGATTATTCCATCTATTCGAGGTACCTGCGCGTATGCCTCAGCCTCGTTACCACAACTATAGTACACCTCAGCGCGATGGTTGAGGCGTCCACGGAGCACACTGTCCTGATCAAGAGGAGTGCCCGCAGGGAACACCCAAAGAGCATTGAGGAGAACGTTAGGATCGGGCGACGTGACTGCTGCGTGTACTTCAATGGCGAGCATACCGTCGCGGTTCACATCTCTGGCATCAAATAGGAATACCGAGGGACGGTTCTTGACGCTGTCCGCCAGTGGATCAGCAACGATTGAGGGAGCGCCCTCAACACGCAGTTCCAGGAATCGCATTCGGGGTCGTGGCTTGTACGATTCACAAAGTCCGAGCGCAACACGATGCCTGCTCCCAGGCCGCACGTTGACCCGGTAGAGAATAGGACGATTGGTCCCCCACGCCACGTTGCGGAATGCATCATCGATACCCTCCTCCGGGGCTGCCCAGTCCGGCGCTCCGCTAACACCACCAAGTCGAATAACCTTTGCCTGCGCAGGCGGCGTCAGAATTGGTTCTCGTCGAAGCGGGATCAGCGCAAATGCACGCTGCACGATTACATCCGAACCGTTGCCAAAGGAAGTCGCTGCAATTGGAATCTTTGCGTCCACCAGAGACTGGCGGCGCACAGGGAGGTCACGTCTTTCACCTTTGATGCTGATCGTTGTCAGTGGACGCGCATAGGGTCCGGGCCCGAAATCGTACGCAAGCTCCCCCCTCTCGTTCACGAGAGTCTTCAGCCAATCGTCGGGGAGGCAGATAATGTTGAGGTGACGTGCCGGCGAATACCGGAAGTCGACTACGCGATCCTGACTATAGAGAACTGAAAGTGTGAAGATAAAGATCGCAGCCGCAAGTGATCTCATGGTCCGCCGGTAGCAGTGAGGATGACGTGGAGATTGATGGGGTGCCAACATCAATATAGCAACTGTGGAGAAGGGAGGAAAGTCTTTGCAGCAAGGTGCGATTCATGTGCATGATAGACGACATGAGGATCTCAGACGATGGAACTTCCGTTATCCTTCACGAGGGGTTTGCGCTTGTGGTATGATATCCGTCAGCTCTGTAATACGCACCGACCGGCCTTCATCAATACTCTTGCGTGCAGCCACACCAATCAACACGGACATTGCGCCTTCTCGTACGCTTGCCGCCTGGTGAAGCGGATCGGGAGCCTCCGGAGATTTGAAGATTTTGTCCTTCATAAGCGGATCTCCGCCGTAGTGGTCAGCCTCGACGCGCGGATACCGTAGAAGTTCCATTTTCCCAAAATTGTCCGTGACCTGCACCTCGTCAACGCTCTCCATGGGCCACGGCTGCCGCTCGTGCATCCAGAAATCGATCCGCCCCTTCGTCCCGTTGAATGCAATCCGGTACCCCTCGTAGGGTGAATAGGTGGTGAGCGAGTAGCTTACCTGCGCCTTGTTTGCGTATTTAATCTGCACCGCCATCTTGTCAAAGATATCGATGTCTTCTTTCCACACACAGCCATCGCGGGTGTAGCCGTCGTACCGTTCATTCGCTGCATACAGATCCATCAACCTCTTGTCTTTCGTCATTTCGTAGAAGAACTTGCACTTCTCTTTGAACGGACACGGTCGGCAGTGCGTGTGACGGAATGAGTTGTTCTTACCATAGAATTCGAGCGCACCATAGGCGTGAACTTCAGCCGGATCAGATTCGAGCCACCAGTTCAGAAGGTCGAAGTGGTGGCTTGCTTTATGAAGGAGAAGCGATCCGCCATGTTCACGAAGGCGATGCCAACGCCTGAAATAGTCGGCTCCATGGTACACGTCGAGATACCAGTTGAAATCGACGGAGGTGATCCGCCCGATTCGCTCCTTCATGAGCAATTCCTTGATACGTGCGCGGGTGGGCGTGTAACGATAGTTGTGAGCCATGATCAGCTTGTTCTTTGATCTCTTCGACGCATCGAGAATCACCTTCAGCTTTTTCTCATCAGTCGTCATCGGCTTTTCTGTTATGACGTCACACCCCATTTCCAGAGCCTTCGCAATGAAGGTGTGATGAGTTCCGTCAACCGTCGTCACGATGACCATATCCGGCTTTGTCTTCTCAATCATTTTTTCGTACTGCGCGAAGGTTGGACACGACACTCCCATCATCTTCTTTACCGTCTCAAGCCGGCCAGGATTATTGTCGCAGAGACCGACAAACTCGACGAGATCACCATATGATGCCAGAACAGATTTTCCCCACATCCCCGATCCCCGGTGGCCGGTGCCGACCATCGCGAGGCGTACTTTCTTTGCGGCCGCATTGATCGGACGTTGAGGAACATGGCTGAGCAGAACGGCTCCTGCGACCGCTTTCGAGGTTGTCGTCACGAATTCTCGTCGGGTGATTCCGTTTTCGTTCTTCATGTGTGATCCTCCGCCTGAGTGACTGCGTTGTCAACACCTTTGAAATGCGATGCCCGCTGGAACGCTCTCCTATTCTACCACGACAGTCCCGGGCTTGACATCCGGCGTCAGCTCGATGCTCTTCTTCACCTTCACGGCAGAGTTGAGGATCCGAACATTTGCCGTTTCAGTTCCACTGGCACGAACAAGGAGATCCGCGGTTGCAGCTGTGGTTATCTGATCGATCCGGATATTCTTTGTATTCTTTGCATCCAACACCGGTCCTGATTTGAAATCAAGCCACATGTTCGTGAGCGAGAATCCGTCAGCATTCTCCATGGTCAGCGCCTTGCGGGCTTTGACGGAGATGTTAGCGAGCTTGATATCACGTATCGGTGCGTCTTCAAGGCCACGGACAAAGAGGGCATCTCGCGCACCATCACAAACGACATTCTTGATGTTAAACTTGCTGAAGAGGGGGAGTCGCACTTTGTTCGGATCATTATCAGCATTCCCCTCGTAGAACATGTCGAAGAGAATTGCCGAGGTGGCGATGTCTTTCATTCGGATGCCGTCAACATAGATGTTTTCGACCCTCCCTCCCCGATCGCGTGCCGATTTGAACCGTAGCCCGATATCAGTCCCGATGAACGTGCAATTCTTCACAGAGATATTTCTCATCCCACCATCTGTATTACTCCCGATAACAAATCCACCATGGCCATGATACACGATGCAGTCTGCGATCACAACGTTTTCAAGGGCAAACTCACGCTTCGAGGTAAAGCTCGATTTCATACAGATAGCGTCATCGCCACCGTCTAGAGTGTTGCGATAGAAGAGCACATTGCGACAGGCGGAGATATCTGCACCGTCTGTGTTCTGCCCCCACCAGTTGTTGACAACCGTTGTGTTGCGAATGATGAGATTTTCACAATCCGTCGGGTGAAGTGCCCAACCGGGGCTGTTTGTGAATGTCGGGCCGTCAATAAGCACGTTCGTGCATCCGACGAAATCCACCATGTTCGGCCGCAGAAACTCTCTTGCCATAGCGATTTCTTCCGGAGTGGGATTCTTCTTCTCTTTTCTCAGGTTGGTGAGATATTCTTCTCCGTTCATCGCCTCTTTCGACGGCCACCACATATTCCCGTCGCTCGTGACGATGCCTCCGGACGCAACAAGTTCCTTCCATTGCCACTCAGTGAGCTTTTCCTTCTTCACCGGACGCCACACATGCCCATTGCCGTTAAATACTCCCTTCCCTGTGAGAGCGATGTTCTTCAATCCGCGACCAAAGATCGGCGATGTGACCTTTGTTCCTTTCGCAGGCATGGGGTAGTCTTCAAATCTCGGACTGAAGAAGACCATGGCTCCGGTCTCGATTCTCAATTCGATGTTGCTTTTCATTTCAATCGGCCCAGTGAGCCACATGCCGGGCGGAATGACAACAATTCCTCCACCTTTCACCGAACTTGCGGTAATCGCCTCGTTGATTGCCTTCGTATTCATCGTCCGGCCATCAGCCACCGCGCCAAAATCCACAATGCTTACTTTCGCATCCGGGATTGTCGGCGCCTGCATTGCCGACATCGGAAAGGGGAGATCGGACAAGTACATTTTGATCTCTTGATCGGATTGCTCACGATTCTGAGCAATAAGGCCGGAGATGTACAGGAGAACCAAGAGACTGGTTCTTGTAAGCAGTCGTGATTTCATTGCAGACCTTTCGTTTGTTACTCCCGGAAATTTCAACGCAGTGCACACCTGCGTCACCTCATAAACTCAAACACGCTATCTTTTATTACTTGCCTGCTGGTTCAATTCTGAACCAATCAACATCGGCATACCCGGCGGGTGCAGCATTCTTCTTGCCGACGGCAAAGAGGCCAACTTTTGCTCCAACCCACACTCCTTCCCGAGCTACAAACTCCTTCCCGATCGGGATGAAGTGCTTGCCGTCGGTGCTGTAGCTGAACGAACCGAGAACTCTGGGAACGATTTCCTTTTCATTCTCCTCACGGATCACGATCCGTAAGGTGACTGCTGGTCGGGCAAGCTCCACAGCCTCGACGGATGTTTCACCTGATCCCTTATCTGCTTTGGCACACACCGATTGCTCAACGCGGTATCCTGTTTCAGACTTTGAGATCGTCAATGTTGCATAGTCGAGCCCAAAGAGAACGATACCTGCTCTGTCGCCCGTTGCCGCCGGATGAATCTCAAGTTTCGCCGTCGCAGAAAACGTCGGCGCGGGGAGCTTCTGCATCAGAAGCGAGGCAACATTGAAGATGTTCTGAGTTGAATCGGGAATGTTCTGCATCGTGAACCGCAACCATCCGGGCCGGTCCGAGAGGGAAATCCAGCTGTTTTGTGGATTTGCCTGCCATTGCCATTGTAGTCCGAGCTGCGTATGGTCAAATTCATCGCTTGTTTGCGGGACCAGGATTCCAGATGACGTTGTGCCGCCTGGTTTCCTGTGCGTCATCACAGGCTCACCGATCCCATTTCCGTCCACATCCACTCCCATCACCGGCCAGTCCTGTTCCCAGCCCATCGGCTGAAGATGGACGATCCGTCCATACGCAGAGCGATCCTGGAAATGCACAAACCAGTCCTCGCCCGTCGGCGTCGTTATCCATGCTCCCTGATGCGGGCCGTTAACCTTCGTTCTCCCCTGTTCCAGCACAATTTTGTCCTCATAGGGGCCACACACATTCTTCGATCGCAGCACTGTTTGCCATCCCGGTTTTACACCGCCAGCCGGGGCAAAGATATAGTACCAGCCATTGCGTTTGTAGAATTTTGGACCCTCGATCGTTGGGTGTTTGACGTGGCCAATGAACACAACGACTCCGTCATCAAGAATCTGAGTTCCCTCTTTGTTCATCCTGTTCACGGCAAGAATACTTTTGATGCCAACCCTGCTGTTCGCAAAAGCGTGAACGAGATATGCATTGCCGTCGTCGTCCCACAGCGGACACGGATCAATCCAGCCTGTTACCTTGCGAATGAGCTGCAGCGGTTGCCACGGTCCTGCCGGATGCTTTGCTTTTGTCATGAAAATGCCGCGATCAGGATCGCCATAGTAAATATAGAATTCTCCATCGTGATGCCTGATTGCCGGTGCCCAGATCGCCTTTCCATGTTGCGGCTTCTGAAAGTCCACCGAAGGATACTCAGGGGCGGCATGTCCGATGATTTTCCAATTGACGAGGTCTCTTGAGTGCAGGATCGGCAATCCCGGGAAGTGCGAGAAACTCGATGCAGTCATATAGAAATCATCACCGACCCGGATAACGTCAGGATCTGAGTAATCTGCGTAGATGATAGGATTTCTGTACGTGCCATCTCCCTGATCGGGTGTCCAGACGCGGGTGTCAACAGACAGCGTTTGACTTCTTGAAAGGGACAGTCCGAGCAAGAGCGCAAGTACCATGTTCCAGGGTGCTGAACGCATAGGAAGACTCAGTTTGATGAAATGGGCGTGGCTTGTTCAAGAAGCCACCAGAAGAGATTTCGCGCTGCCTTGTCATTCTCGAACGCCTCCGGCAGTTTCCGGTGCGTGATGTATTCATTGTAGAGCCACGGATCGCCAACGGCAAGCACTGCGCCTTTCCCCACGCGCGCATGTGCGATGATCACCTCGCCATGTTCTGTCAGAATCGCCTCCGCCGGCCTTTCGATCTTCAAGGTCGAAATCTCCTTCATGTAGATCTGCCGTACCCCTTTGAATATTGGATGCTCGGGGAATGAATCGAATTTCCCGGTATCGTAATCGGTACCGACAACCCGGTGGAGGCTGTTCTCGTTGAAAGTGATTCCGAACTGAGAGGCGAGCTTGTTGAAATGCTCAAACTCAGCGTTTCCCTTGTCGTTCTCCATGAGAACAAGAACGCCGCCCCCTCTGACCCAATCGACAATTGCGCTGATCGCCGGTTGGGTAACATAGTGCGGCAGTTCCGTCTCAGCGGGCGTATCCGGGTCCACCATGATGTACATACTTGCCCGTTGAAGCACTTCGGCGGTCGGCGGCTGACACAGTGAATCTATGGAAGCCCCTGATTCAGCAATGAGGGCGCTAAGCATCGAGAAGCCCGAGTTTGCTGTGTCTTCCCACACATAGTGATACCGGGTCAGCTTCCCTTTTGGGTCCTTCTTCCATTCGTTGTTGTAGTAGTAATCCAGCAGAACTGTTTTGCCCTCTCCGACGAATGGCTGTGGAGGAATTTTTCTGAGAAACGAGGCGAGGGGTGATCGGAGATCGCTCAGACCCTCCGCAACGAGCGCAGCAACGGCTCTGGCTCCCTCAAACGTGAAATGCGTGTTATCCTCCTTGCCGCTCATGAGTGCAGAGTACAAACCGGGTCTTACCCACAGAAACAGATTGCGCGACCTCTCATCGCCCAATTGTTCAATCATCTGCATGCTTTTCCGGTGGAGATCAATGAGGTCAACCTTCTCAGCGGCTGCGAGTTCGCGGACAACAACGGGGTACTCCCCGTGTTTATCGACGAGAACCCCTTTCTTGTCGAAGCTCCGCCGTGTAACCGGCGTGAGAAGAATCGGAATTGCCTCCTTTGAACGCGTATCGGCAATGAACCGCACGAGATTGTCGCGATAGGTTGTGCGTGCATCCGCAAAACGGGTGGTATCATCCTTCTTCGAGTCATTGTGACCGAATTGGATGAACACATAGTCTCCAGGCTGGAGCTTGTCCAGCACGACCTGCCATCGGCCTTCCGCGATGAAGCTCTTTGTACTCCGGCCGTTGCGCGCATGGTTCTCGACCACGACATCGTCGTGAAAGAACATCGGAAAGAGCTGTCCCCAGCCGCGCTCAGGACTGCCGATGAGGTTCTTGTCAGCCATCGTCGAGTCACCGATGAGGAAGATCCTGATCCGGCGATCACCGGAGAATCCCGTTACGGCGAGCGCACCAACAATGAACAAGACCAACCACTTAGAAGTACGATGAATTTTCATATGATCACGTCACGGCTTAAGGGTGGAGGGAGGAGGGAAAATGATGTTGCAAAACTCTTGAGATCGGATGAGAAGCATGAGCATCCGGGAATTTCTGCGGTTCTTAGACGGCCTGACCCCGCTTCCCTACGCCGGTCTCGCGAAGCACCAGTTGCGTCGGGATCACAAGATGTCGTTCCAGTGATTCATCGGCGTGATCCATGATCTCGAACAGCGTTTTCACTGCCCGCACTCCCAGCTCATGAGTGTTTTGTACGACACAACTCAGCGACGGGCGGATGAAGTCAATCATATCGCTTTCCCCGAAGCAGATTACATCAATATCCTCGGGGACGCGTAGTCCGAGAGTCTTTGTGGCTTCGAGTACTCCAAGCGCGACAGGATACGTTGCGGCAAAGACAAACTCCGGAAGTTCACCGTGCTGGTGGAGCTCCATCATGCCGCGATACCCGTCCTCTTTTCCAAAGCCGCCGTGCACAATCCACTCCTGACGGACCGGTATGCCGTGGCGCATGAGTGCATCTTCGAATCCGAGCTGGCGGTTCTTACCGATATTGATTCTCGGATTACCTCCAACCATCGCGATCTTCCGATACCCTACTTTGATCGCTTGCTCGATGGCCTGAAAAGCTCCGCCGCGGTCATCAACGAGAACTGTGCTTGCTCCCGCGACCGGCGTCTCGGGCGTACGATCGACGAACAGAAGCGGAATCCCCATTTGCCGGACCCAGTTGAAGATTTCGATGTCCGTCGTCTGCTGGGAAACGGAAATGATAATCCCGTCGACGCGCATTGACACGAGCGTCTGGATATGCTTGCGCTCACGCTCCGCATTCTCCTGCGAGATTGTAAGGATGGTCTCGTACTTGTATTAAAAGGCGGTGTTGTAGACTGCTTCTATGACGGAGCCGAAAAAGAAGTGGGCAATTTTCGGGATAACGACCCCGATCATGTTCGAGCGGCGGGCAGAAAGATTCCTGGCAATGAAGTTTGGGCTGTAGCCGAGCTCTGCCGCGACCTTGCGTACGAGCTTCGCAGTTTTATCAGAGATATCGGGATGGCCGCGCAATGCCTTCGACACGGTGACACGCGAGACCTTCAATCGCTTGGCAATATCATCAAGTGTAATATGGGTTTTTCGTTTCACGTCACCACTCCCTCACTTCACATCGAAGTGAATAGACAGAACTCATGCCGCACACGACAGCTTCCTCATTTCTTCTTTCCCGAACCCCCTCGTTCCAGTTCCAACGCGGCAAGAAGAAACGGACCATATCCCTTCATATCGTTCGTCCGTTGTCGTTCGCTGATGTAGTACTCATAGCTTCCATCGCGATATGGATTCCCGCCAAGACCCGCACCCTGACATGTATGATGAAGATCGACAAATCCTCTGCCGTCAATCGTCACAAGATGTTTCGTGACACCCCGGAACGTCTCCCTGGCCCGTGTGAGGTATTGCCTGTCGAGATACCCCTTGTTCGCGCCTTTCGCAAACGCATATGCAAACATGCAGGACGCCGAAGCTTCAAGGTAGTTCCCCTCCCGTCCACCCTGGTCAACCACCTGATACCACAAATGCGTCTTCTTGTCCTGATGCTTCAGCACCCCTGCACAGAGTTTGCGAAGGATTGGCAGGAGCTCTGTTCGACGCGGATGATTCGCCGGGATGTAGTCGAGCACATCAACGATCGCCATTGCATACCATCCGATGGCACGCCCCCAGAAATGCGGAGACTGCCCTGTCACAGGATTGGCCCACCGCTGCTGCTTGCTTTCATCCCATGCATGATAGAACAGGCCGGATTTCTGATCGTACGTATGACGCGCGATGAAGACGAACTGGTTGATGATGTCGTCGAACGCCTCCGATTCATTGTACCGCGCTGCATACCACGCATAGAACGGGCTTCCCATGAAGAGTACATCAAACCACATCTGATATGGATAGATAAGCTTGTGCCAGAATCCTCCTTCGTTCGTGCGCGGCTGATTTTTCAGTTGCTTGCGCAGCGTGTCGGCGGCGTATTTGTATTTTGCTTCGCCGGTCTCCTCATGAAGCGTCAGCAGGGCTCTGCCGACGGCGACATTATCAATATTGAAGTCGTCGTATTTGTAGGTTCGTATCGCCCCGGACGATTCAACATACTGATCAATATTCCCCTTGATGAAATCAAAATACCGCCGTTCGCCGGTAGCTTTCCATATGGATCGCAGAGCGACGAGCATCAGACCCTGTTCATAGTTCCAGCGTTGATTTGTGAACCCGGTGTCATAGGTCACAGCACCCGGATGCCTCATCACGAACGATTCTGCGATCCGTTTCGACCACGGCCATGAGGCGGGCACGGCAACGCTGTCATCAACTCCCGCCCATAGCGTGGAGCAGGACAGCACCGAGAAGAGTACAAGCAAGCCAATTGATGGCTGAGTCGTTGAGCGCATTTGCTACCCCACAAAATAGAGGTATGCGGCCAATATCAACAGAAGGACCGTTCCCGAAAGAAGAACATCCCACTTATTCCAGCTGGACCTGGATTCCTGCCGGTGTGAATCCGTCACGGTTCCATAGGTCAGGCCGCTGAGCTTTTCATAGGATGGTGCCTCCGTCATAAGGCTCACAATCACCATCACAGAAAGCGATACAATGAGGATGAAGATACTGTAGTACTGAAAATAGATATGGTTCATGATCCAGAGGAAGGAGCCCTCCGAATATTGAAATTCGGTCCCAAGCTTGACCGGCGTATCGATCGCCAGACGGAGGAGACCCAGCGCGAATCCAGTATAGAGAGCTGCCAGGCACCCCTTGGCGTTGAGACGCTTGTAGAACACCCCTGCGAAGAACACAACAAAGATCGGTGGGGCGAGATACGACTGCACACCTTGCAGGTAATCGTAGAGTCCCTTGCCACCCCGAATAACGGGAATCCACATCAGTGCGATGAACACCATTACGGTCGTTGCTACGCGGCCAACCCAGACGAGTTTTTCTTGTGAGACATTGGGCTTCAGGCGTGAATAGAAATCAATGGTAAAGAGTGTTGAGCTTGCGTTAAATGCTCCGGCGAGCGAACTCATCAGGGCCGCGAGAAGCCCGGCGACAACCATCCCGCGGACGCCGATTGGTAGAACGTGCGCCACCATCAATGGAAATGCTTGTTGTGCCTGATCGCGAATGATGTGGCCATCTGGTCCTATCAGCTGCTGCTGAAGCGCAGGCACCTTGCCGCTCACCGCAAGGGCGTAACAGATGATCCCCGGAATGATGAAAATGAAGACCGGAAGGAGTTTGAAGAAAGCAGCTGCAATGGATCCACGTCGGGCTTCCGTTTCGTTTGGCGCACCGAGCGCACGCTGCACGATATATTGATCCGTACACCAGTACCACAATCCGATAATGGGTGCACAGAACAACATGCCGAGCCACGGATAGTTGTCGTTGAAATACCACGCCATCCTGCCAGCCTCTTTCACGGGAGCCCAGGTCCCTTCGACTCCCGCAGGAACCAACGGCTTCCAAAGATTAAACATCTCTGAACCGGCAATTGCTTTGAGCTCCGACCAGCCGCCGAGAGCGTCCAGACCGAAAACGGTAACAAGGGCGGATCCGATGATGAGGATGATTGTTTGAAGCGCTTCGGTATAGGCAACGGCGGCCATTCCACCGATGACCGTGTAGAGTCCCGTCACAAGAACCACCAGAATAGATCCTACCCAGAAACTGTCCATGCCCATGAAGTTCATTTCGGGAAGAAGCACGGCGGAGACGACTCCTCCGGCATAGATACCGACGGCGATCTTTGTCAGAACGTACGCGACGAGGGATATTCCTGAAAGAACAGTTCGCGCTTTTGGCGAGAAACGACGTTCAAGGAACTCGGGCATCGTGAACACTTTCGAGCGCATGTAAAACGGGACCATGACCCATCCAAGGATCAGCAGGCACCACGCGTGCAGCTCATAGTGCGCCATGGCCACGCCGTCGGTGGCTCCCGATCCGGCAAGGCCGACGAGATGTTCTGAGCCGATGTTCGACGCGAAGATGGAAGCACCGACGATGAACCAGCCAAGGTTCCGTCCTGCGAGGAAGTACCCTGTCGTTGTGTTTTCCGATCTCTTGTAGATCCACCATGCAAGACCAAGCACGATAGCGAAATAAGCAACGATAACGATCCAGTCCACGGTTTGGAGAATGGCCATGAGAACCTCGTCTGATGATGGAGGATGGTTGGAAGGATAGGTTGAATTGCCTCAAGATAGAGAACTTTCTGCTTTGTGTTCCACTCTCAAGGGTCTCGTATCCCCCGGTGGCACGTGCTCCGGCATCCTGACACACAAGCATCCGGAGACGTCCTGCCACCCTTCAGTATTGGAGCAGATGCTCGGGGAAACCGGGACCGGCCGGATGCCGGTCCCGGATTTACCTTTGATCAGAAGGCTATTTCGTCAACACCATTTTCATTGTTTGGACGTACTCGCCAGCCCTGAGGCGGTAGAAGTAGATACCGGAACTCAATACCGAAGCATTAAACTCGTACCGATATGTTCCCGGAGTCATCGTCTCATCGACGAGCTTCGCAACCGGCTGGCCGAGG
>Ga0233420_10000712_pt1 | contig 13498 bp, 10 predicted proteins | sample Watercolumn_Mata_4_FD_183009 | JGI IMG/M metagenome (GOLD analysis project Ga0233420, IMG submission 183009) | Freshwater microbial communities from Lake Matano, South Sulawesi, Indonesia - Watercolumn_Matano_2014_102_MG | ecosystem: Environmental > Aquatic > Freshwater > Lake | place...
TTTTCTTTTTTAGTTCTAAAACTTCTTCAGAAGACAAACCTTCAAAATGTCCTTTCAAATGTTTTGATAAAAGTTGATCTGCTCTTTCTATATGCCCTTTTTTGCATTTAACAGCCATATCCGTGAAATTTTTTAAGTGGCCGCTAGCAAGAAAGACTTTTTCAGGCATAATCTCAGAAGTTTCTATTTGATAAAAATTATCATTTAAACCTAAAAAATATTTTAACCAAATCTTTTCAAGGTTTTTTTTCATTAAAGTTCCAACATGTCCGTAATCATAAAAACCAGCCAAACCGCCGTAAATTTCAGAAGAAGAGTAAACAAAACCTTTTCTTTTGCAGAATGTTGCAATTTCTTCAACAGAAACTTTGGGATGGGTGGTCGGGAATTTGTCAGAGGGATTTTTCTTGTCTTTCATACAATTTAATCGCGAGGATATTATTTAAAACTTATCAAAATCCCAAAAATTCAAATTTCCTTTTGCTTTAATTGGGTTGATTCTCTGAGAATTTTTTAAAATAAAACCATAATGCCCCCAAGAAGAATTGGCTAAATGTTTATTTCTATCTAATGCGTGCTCTTTTTCATTTGAATATTTTTTAATTCCAACAAGATTTACTTTACCAATAATTTTCCCAAGGGGCAAATTCTCAAATCCAAATTTCTTCATTGCTTTTTTATCAGGAATTTTAGAAGCATGAATTAAAAATTCTCCTCTAAAATTCGTATTCCATTTTCTAAGTTCAATTGTTTTTTTACCAGAAACAATTAATTCTGCAAATGGTTGTTTTAAAGATAGTGCTTTCATAAAAAAGCAGAGGACGGGACTCGAACCCGTGAATAGTCGGGCTGCAGCCGACTCCAGTAGCCGCTGTGGCACCTCTGCACTCAAAAAACAGAAACGAAAAGTATATATATATTTCTAATAAAGAGCATATGAATGCTTTACAAAGATTGTTTAAAAAAAAGATTGAAGGAAAGGAATTAGATAACCTTATTTTAATTTTAGGTAAAGATAAAAATTATTTGCGTGGGTTTTATGAACATTGCATAGATAAATTCAGTTCATATCCTACTGGAAAAGTAAATGTTAAGTTAGATAAAACCAAACAAAGATTAACTATAGATTTGCATATTCGACAAGAATATCATCATGCAGGGAGCATTCACCATTTTGATTATGATAAAACAGAATATGGAAGTTCTGAAAAAATAAAAAAACATTATACTTTCGAACAATTAAAACAAAACCCTGAACTCTTAAATTATTTAATAGAACACAAATACTTAAAAAAAGATTTTAATAAAAATGATAAATCTTCTAGTGGTCTTGAAAAATCAGTTGCAACAGCGTCAATAATTTCTCTCTTAGCAAGTTTATTTTTTGTTTCAAATAACATAACTGGAAACATTATTTTTTCAGCAAATTCAACAACTTCAAATTTCTTAGGAATTGGGCTTTTTATTTTAGGTTTAGCAGGTTTTTTAATTGCAAGAATTGTTTAAATTATTTATTGCAATTTATATCAATTTTTAAAATAATTAACAACATACCAAGTAATTCATGAATTCTGTTTAAAAATTCTTTACACCTTAACAATTTTATTTTAGCAAAGAAATTGAGCAAAGCCAATTTCTGAACAATAAAATCTAAACAAAGTTTAGCAAATTTCAGGTGGGCGATTGGGAGTGACTTGGAGAAATTTTATTTCTTAACCTAAAACTTCCTTTCAAAAGAAACTCCCCTAGCATCTTTAACCAAACCTTCCCTGTTTTCAGGAATATGCTCTTCTTTTGCAATTTTTAAATAATTCAAAACTTTCTTTTTTTTCGCAAATAAATTTTCTTTAGAGTTAATACACGGCCCACCAATGCATCCCCCAATACAAAAAGTGCAGTCCAAAAACTTCACATTTTTATCTGGTTTTTCTAAAAATGCAAAAACTTCTTTAATTCCGTCGATAATTTTTAATTCATCTTTTTTCAAAATTCCTTTCAGATGAACTGTTTGTGACAACCCGCCTGAAATAGGATAAATCTTTGTATAATCATTATAAAATTTGTCAAAATAAATTTTTTGTTTAATTTTCAAATTAATTTTCTCTTTATCAAAAATATTTTTTAGTTCTTTATAGTCAATAACAAAATCAATTATTTTTGATTTTTCTGCCTCAATTTTCTTGTAATTGCATGGAGAAATAAAAACGATTTTATAACCAGAATAAATTTTTCTGCAAATTTTTGCTGTTGCAATCATTGGACTATCAACAAAAATTAAATTATCTTTATATTTAGGATATTTTTCCAAAATATTTTGCACTATTCCAAAACAAGTTGAAGAAATTTTCAAATCATCAGATCTCTCAAGAATCTTATGATATTCTTTATTCACAAGTTTTGCCCCAAAAGTCAATTCAACAACTTTATCAAAACCTAATTTTTTCAAACCATGAATTATTCCCGGATATGGAAAATCTACAACAAAACTCGGAGCAACCATTGCAACATATTTTCCTTTTAATGGAAATTTTATTCTTTTCATTTTATTTTTAAGTGGTGGGTGGTGAGTGAATCTCGCGAGGCGATAAAAAACGACCAACAAGCGAGTTTACGAACAAAGGGATTAGTTGGGGGGATTTCTTTTTAACAATATGCCCTAGACAGGATTTGAACCTGCGACCCCCTGCTCTCTCCCACATCTGCGTCTCGCGAAGCCTATGCGCAATGGCTAGAAGGCAGGTGCTCTATCCAGGCTGAGCTACCAGGGCAGTTCATATATTAAATTATCAAGAAGACTATTTAAAAAGTTTGTTTTAAAATTCCCTAAATCGAACATTACCTTTGTGCCCAAAAACTTTCATCATCAAAGATTTATCAGAACCAAAATGCATCCTTACCATAGGTATTTTTTTATTGATTAACTTTTCCAACAAATCAAAAAATTTTATTGAATTTTCAGAATCAGCAAGAGAATTTGACAAATGAGCAAAGGGGCAAATAGCAACTGAGCAGGATTTAGTTTCTTTAACAAATTTTAAAATTTCATTAGAGAGATTAATAGATAAATTTTCCAAATTCAAATCTTGTTTTTCAACAGTTATAAAAACGACAATGCAATTTGACAATTCTTCATCTTTTTTTGAGATTTTCTCAGGTTTTATTTACCGAGGACGATTTGATAATCCGGTTATTTTAAACCCAAATTCTGAACAATGAAACATTAAAACTTTCATTTAAACCCCCACTACAGAAAAATCTTGAACTAAAAAAGGCGAATGAAAAATTTTAGAAATTTCTTTTAAAACAGCATCTTCTTTTCTATCATATCTCTCGCTGATATGTGTTAAAATTAATTTTTTTGATTTTGATTTTTTCGCAAGTTCTGCTGATTGCTTTGCACTCATGTGGTTATGCTCTTCTGCAAATTTTTCCATACCTGGTTCAAAAGTAGCATCACAAACTAAAACATTAGAATTTTTAACAAAAGAGATTAAATTCTCGTTATACTTTGTATCTAAAATAAAACAAATTTTTTTATCTTCTTCTTTAAAAGTCAAATTTTTAAAAGAATATTTTTTCCCTTCAAAAATAATATCTTTTTCATCTTTTAATTTTTGCAGCAAAGGCCCTTCAGATAAATTTGTCTTTTTTAATTTTTCTTTGTCTATTCTTCTTTCACCCTTCATAAAAAAACAATATCCTAAACAAGAAGCATTATGAAACAATTTCTTAGATTCCAAATAAAAATCTTCATTTTCAAAAAATTTTCCTTCTCTATCAATTTCAATAATCTTCAAAGGAAATTTATTCACGAAGACAAATGTATTAAAAATATTTTCAAAGAATTTTTTTGTTCCAACAGGCCCATAAATTGTTAAATCTTTGTGGTATTCGCTCAACGCGAGAGTCTGTAATAAACCAGGCAACCCCAAAACATGGTCGCCGTGCCAGTGCGTAATCAAAATTTTAGTTATTTTGCACGGATTTAATTTCATTTTTCTAAATTGTCGTTGAATTCCTTCTCCACAATCAATTAAAATATTCTCTCCTTCAAAAGTTAGCAAAATTCCAGTATGATTTCTCTTCGCTGTTGGAACTGCGCCAGATGTTCCTAAAAAAGATAAATTTATTTTTTTTACCATAGATAAACAAAACAAGAAGCGTTTTTATAATTTACCAAAGTTCCGACTACTAAAAAATCTTAAGAATTCTGCCTTGCGAAATCAGGCAAAAACGCTTATTCTTTTAAAGCAGTTGATGCAGGAGAAATATAGATTATAGTATCTCCTCGTAAAAAAGCAAGACCTAAACTCTTAGTTGCATTGCTGTTTTCAATTTGCTTCGCATTATCCAAAACTAAATTAATGTGGATATCAAAAGCCAGCAAAGTTCCAACAACTTGCTTATCTCCTTTTAAATAAACCAAGACTTCTTTTCCTTTTGAACTATTCAAAAGATCAAGAGGCCTCTCAATTCCATTAACCATAATTTAAGTTAATTTAATTCGTTTATAAATTTTTGTATAATGCAAATTCATAAAATATAAAATTCAGGGCATTAATTATGTAACCACTATTAAAAAATAACAATTAAGAAAAGTTTATAAACTTCAAAAATTTAATAAAGATATGGAAAATTTAGAAAATCTTGCGAGAAATGCAGAGAAATTATCAAAAGGCTTAAATGAAATTCCTTTAACAGAAAAAGGAAACGATTTTTATCAAACATTAAAAGATTTTGAAGCAAACCCTTGGAAATATATTGTAAATACCCAACCAAACATAAATTCTCTTCAAAGCAAATTCCAAGAATCTGATGCAAAAGTTGAAAAATTCATTCAAGATGCAAAAGAAAAGAAATATTTAGTTTATTATCTAACTTTTCCAGATAAACAAGGATTCTTCTGGGATCATTCCAAAAAATTACAAAAAGAATCTAATTCTGCATATGTAATTATTTTAGAAAATGAAAATTCTACTCGTGGAAAATTTATGATGCTCCCAAATTCAGAAGATTGTATAATAAAACAAGCATTACGACAAGCCCACATATTTATTTATCCCGTATGCGATATCAATAGTGATCAACAAGTAGAAAATATAGGAGATACAGGAGTAGTGCAAATAGAATCTGGTGAATTATATCGTGATAACTCTGTTTGGAGAATAAATAAAGGAATGGAAGCAGATTTGTATACCCCCAAAATTGCTTTTGCGTAAAAATTCTTAAAACCGAATGATTTATAAATAAAAATCAAATTCAAATAATATGGTAACAAATAAAGGAAGAAAAATCTCTGGAGGAAGATATATTGCAAATAGAAAGAAAAAATCTTGCGAAATTCAGGGGCAAAAAAGAATAATTAAATTAGGCGACGATAAAAGAAAAATCAAAAGAATTCGAGGAGGAAACATAAAAGTTTTTTTGTTAAAAGCAAAGGCAATTAATTTAAAAGTTAAAGATAAAATCAAAAAAGCAGAAATTAAAAATGTTTTAGAAACCCCTTCAAATAAATTCTTGGCAAGACAAAATATTTTAACAAAAGGAACAATTGTTGAAACAGACTTGGGAAAAGCAAGAATAACAAATCGTCCGACTCAAGAAGGTTGCATTAACGGAATTTTAATTGAATAATTCCAAAAATAACTTCTTCTCCTCTATAAAAACCGAAAGCTTTATAAATAAAGACCCTTTATAAAGTTTACTAAACCTATTTAAAGCAAAATGACTAACATTAAAAAATGCCCTGAATGCGGGAGCATAAATTTAACTTTTGATTCTCATCTTGGGGAAATAATTTGCAATGACTGCGGACTTGTTGTTGAAGAAAAAATGGTTGATGCTGGAATGGATCTTCAAGGAAAATTTGACAAATCAGAAAAAAAAGGCAGGGGCGGAGCGCCAATTTCAATTCAAAAATTTGATAAAGGTTTAACAACCAATGTCGGCGAAATTTCAGATATTTACCGTCTTGAACCAAAACAAACAAGAAAATTTTTAAGATTAAAAAAATGGCAGGAAAGAGTTTCAACTTCAATTGAAAGAAATTTAAGATTAGCCATGGCAGAATTAAGAGTTATTTCTTCTTATTTAAATTTACCAAATGTGATCAAAGACGAAGCATCAAGAATTTATAATCATGTTTTACAAAGAGGACTTGTTCGAGGAAGAAGCATGGAATCAGTGATTGCAGCATGCCTTTACGCAGCCTGTCGCTCTTACAACATCCCAAGGACTCTCGACGAGATGGCAACAGCGTCGGATGTTGAAAGAAAAGAGATCGGAAGAACTTACAGATTTATTATAAGAAAAATGCAAATAAAAGTAAAACAAAGCTCGCCAAAAGATTATATTTCAAGATTTTCATCTGTATTGCATCTCTCGCCAAAAACTCAAAACGATGCATTAAAAATTTTAGACCAAGCAAAAGATGTTGAACTAACAAGTGGAAGAGGTCCAGCAGGAATTGCCGCAGCAGCGCTTTATGTTGCAGCACTGATTAACGACGAGAAAAAAACTCAAAGAGAAGTTGCAGATATTGCAGGAATAACAGAAGTTACAATTAGAAACAGATATAAAGAATTAATTGAAAGATTAGATTTAGAGAACAAAATAAAACAAAAAGAAGCAGAAGAAAAAAAGAAAAAGAAAATTTAATTTTAACTAATAATAATTCTAAAAATTTAATAAATTTTAAAGAGTGTAAAAAAACTCGGCTCTCCTCGTATGCGAGGGCTAGGATTCGAACCTAGGTAGGCATAAGCCAACAGATCTTGAGTCTGTCCCGTTTGACCGCTCCGGCACTCTCGCCTGAAAATACAGAGCCAGAATACTATAAAAGATTATCGGAGTGGGAAAACATTAAAAACCAAACAATAAAATATTCAAATATCAAATAGATGTTACGACTTATAGATTATTACATAACCAAAACATTTATAAACTCTAATTCTTATGAGATTTTATGAAAACCTTAACAAAACTATTACTTGGAATTGGTTTAACAATCTCAGGAATTTTAGGAACTTCTTATTTAGCAAACTCCCAATATTCAGACGAACTTTATTGGAAATATCATAATAAATTACCCTCAAATTCAAGCAACACTTCAACCCAAGATAATTGTTATCAAACAAGAAAAGAAAAGAGAGAAACAAGGGAAAAAATAAGAAAAGCATTTAGAACAAACGATTGGGTAGAAAACCACACTCACGAAATTCAATACGGAAATTTAAACCAAGATGCAAATCCATTCACATTTAGAACAGACCAAATTTGTGGAGAAGAATATATCTGGGATGCTCAAGGAAATCAAACCTATCTTGCAAGAAGAACAGATGTAGACCTCAATTTACCTGCAACAGAAAACGCAAAAGCAATTTATAGAAAAAAATATCAAGTTAAAACTTTAAAAGATAATTTAGGAAGGACAATAGTGCAAGCAAGAGCAAAAAACATTCAATTAAATCCAAACCAATGTTCAGGATTTTATAACGAAGATGACTTTGCAAGAAACTTCCCAACAAAAACAATCGACGGAAAAACTTACATTCCAGTATGCATAAGCGAAGAAGAAATTATAAACATAACAAAAAATTCGCAAGAACAGGTTTTGCCCCTTTTATTAATCCCATTAGATCCATTCATTAATCAAACAATTTTAGGACAAGATGGAAGTATTTTATTAGGAAATACAAACGGAATTATGTATGCAACAACAAACTTTGATAAAACTCCTGATTTAACACCAAGAATAGTCCAACCCACAACACAGATTACTCCACCAAACCCTTCCCAAAATCAAAAATCTCAAGAAAAATATATTGCAGATTCAATATTAAAGTCAAGAAACAACACAGGCGTCTTGCAATCATTAGATAAAATGAAGAAACAAGACACAATAAATTATTGGGTGATTCGTAAAAACGACACTTATTATAATATTGCAAAGCAAACAAACACCCCTTTAGATTCTCTTATTAAATGGAACAATTTGACAAGCAAAGCACACAAAGGAGATACTTTAAAAACTTGCCCTTATCTTCCAAGAAATAATTTAAAAAAGTAATTATTTTAAATTAAATATTTCATCTTTATTTATCATCGATAAAATTGTATAAATCTTGCTATAAATAAAGAAATTCTTTAATCAAAATTAACCGCGTCGCTGGGGTGAGTGGTGAGCAGATTTCACAAGGCGATGAAAAACCAACAACAAGTGAATCTGCAAATAAGGGGATTTGGATGGGGAAATTTAAATTATCATTTGCGATTAGGAGTTTAAGTTAATTGTTAAAGAAATAATTAATTTTTAAATTAAATTTTACCAACATCCGCCTGCACCTGCACCCCCAAACTCTCCTTCTCCAAAACCATTAAAAATACTATATCACCCTAAATTATTTAACTCTTTTGCTAAATTATTAACATTTTCAACATAATCAATATCAGAACTTTTAGGGTCACAACCCCAACCATTATATGCCCTTATTGCAGCATCCCAGCCAGAATATTTTGCCCACAGAGGATAATTATCTGAACAAGAATAATATCCTGAATTAGAAGATAAACCATTTTTAAACTCTTCATATTTTTTACCTAAAATTTTCACACCACATTTAATATTTTTTTCATAATTTGATTTCACATCATTAAAGTTTAAACCAGAATTCCCACAATAATAATTATAACTCCCTTCTGTAATTTGCATAACCCCGTAAGCTTTTCCAGAACTCGCATCTTCATCACAATTACTTTCTTGCATAGCAACAGCAAGAATAAGATAAGGTGAAATTCCTTCTTTATTAGAATTATCAATAATATAATCAGCTAAATTTCTGCAATCACTATCGCTTCCACAATTACATTTTTTATTTTCTTTCCCATTAGAAATAGTAGTTGTTCTAACATGATTAATTACTTCATAAAACCCATCAGAAGTTATTCCAGAACTTACTCCTAAATTTACAGATCCTTTTTCATATTTTTCTTTAAAATACTTCTTCAAAATTTCACTAATATCTTTATTATCAGATTCTGGATCTTTTATTCCATATTGTTTGAATAAAATTTCACTCTCAAAATCTTTTTGAATAACTTCATCTCTTTTCCATGCATTAATCTCATTTAAATATCCTCTATAAGAATCAGAACCAAGTAAATCACACTTCAACCAAGCACTCAACACATCCCATTTTCCATTATTTTTAGCAATTTTCTTATCAATTAAAATTCCTTTAACTAAGATCATAGGTTCTTCAATATTCCAAAAACCCTCTCCATTAATATCTTTATATTCTTCTTCAGTCAAAATTTTACTTCTATATAATTTATCTATAAACTCTTTATTTTTTGCACTATTAGAGTATTTTTCAGAATTAGAATAATCTCTTATCTCAATCATTGACTCTTCTAAAGAAATTGTTGCAGAAGATGCAGGTGGAGCAGAATTTTTATCTGTTGAAACAGATTCCTCAAATTGCAGATTAGAATTAAACCCAAATAAATATTTTATACCCATTATTTTGTTCATTCCCCAAACTTTATTAATAATTTCTTCTTCAATATCACTTAAAATATTTGTTCCTTCTTTAAGATACTTCGGTCTTCTCCAAATATCATCTTCATCTTCAATTTGAGCATCTGTTGATTTTGCATTCTTAAATTTATTTAAGTCCTTTTCATCATAAGTCCCTTTAGATAAACTGAAAAACCATTCATTATTCACATATAAAAAATGCACACTTTCTTTAGAATAAAATTTCTTTCTATCTTCTGAATTAATTCCTCCAGTATTTAAAGTTAAAACACCTTCTTCGCTAAGACTCACAAATTTTGTTATTAATTCTGCATCAGAAAACCAGCTTCCACGATTTCCACCTATAACTTCATTAACTAAAATTTCCAAACCATCTTTATAATATTTTCCTTCGGATTTTAATTTATTCATTAAAACAGAATCTTTCAAACTTAATCCAGTGTATTTGCTTGCTTGCTCAATTTCAATCCAATCTAAATTTTGCAAATAATTAATTTCATTATCCTCTAAATCGCAACCCTTAAACCAATGCCATTTTTTACTAAAAAACCTATAGCAAATATTTTCATTCCATGTCCCATCTTGCAATTCAAAAATTGGAGATACAAATTTTTCGTCTTCAATTTCTAATCCTGATTGAATAATCTCTTCACTGCAAGAATTTCCAATAGGAATTGGTTTCCAAAACATATAAACAGGATGAGCATTATAACTTAAATCAAGATTAGAATATTCAAAGATACCTGTATGACTAAAAGCACCCCAATCAAAAATTTTAGCAATATTATTTGACTTATCAACCCAATCAACAAAAATTACATTATGCGGAGCAGGTTTTCCTCCACTAAGTCCATAATAAACAGAAAGCATATATCCTGGTTTCAAAAGATCTAACTTATTAAATTCACCTAAATTTTTATTTTCGCATGAATTTGGATTTACAAATAACACAGCACCATCATCATTTTTCGTCGCAGGAAGTTCTTTTCCATCAACCTTATAAATTTTCCCTTCATTATCAGAATAAACACATTTTTTTTCTACATTCGCTTCTTTGTAAATATATAAAACAGAATCATGACAATTAATATCTCCCCTCTTATCCAAATCAGTCACAATTTCTTTTGATTTTCCTTTAATTTTTTCAAGAGCATCTAAAACATTTTTCTGACAAGAATTAATTTCACCAAGAATTTCTTTAATTTTTTCTTTTTCCTCTGATTTAATCATCTCTTTCACAAATTTCCCTTCAAATAAATATAAAATTCCTTTTTCAAAATTCATAGATGAATCACCTAAATCTTTAATTATAGTTTCTTCATAATGTTCAACAACCCTGTCGTGACTTTCCTTTAATAACCTTAAAACATTCTCTTCATCTTCAGGGTTTTCAGCTAATTTAGGTGTTTTCAACCACGCACTATTCAAAGGCTCACTAACATAATCACTTAAACTCCACATCCAAAATTTATCTCTATACAAAACATAAATTATTTGAGGATATTTTATTTTATCAGAATATGAATCATCAAAATAAAAAACTCCGTTCTCAAGCAAAGTAGTAAATCTTGTAGATAATCTTCTCTCACTATCTGAAGTGATCTCTTCACCTTTAAGAGTTTCTGTTGCTAAAACCCAAACACCTTTTCTGTAATTAGAAATTGCTAAATTATCAACTAAAATTTTTCCTTGAGAATCTAATCTTGAATATTCATTAGCAATCGTATTTTTAGCAGAGATCCAAATTGCTTTTTCATCTCCAGGGCATTCTCCAAAAAAGTATTTCCAAGTTTTATCAAAATATTTAAAACAAGCATCTGGACTTCCACCAAAAAATGTTCCTCTTCCATCATTATATTCAAACCATTCAGAAACAAAGTTTTCTTGCTCTGCTTCTTCAATTTTTTCTTTTTCTAATTCTTTTTTATATTCTCCAAAATCCAGAATAGCAATTTCACCATAAATTATCCCCCTCATTAAATATAATTTTCCAATTTCATTAACAAAAAACACTTTCGGAAGAAGCTTGCTGATATATTCTATTTTCTTATTCTTATCCTCAATTGTTTTACTATTCATTGAATTAATATAAGAAACATTACTATCAAAAACCTTAGGATCAATATAATCTGAATTAGAAAGCATTTCATTAATATAACTATTAGTTGCTTTTTCTAAAGCAATTTCTGCATTTGTTTGAAATTCAAAAGCATTTGAAACGCTTTCTCTGTCTAACCAACATTTCATGCTCCTATCTCCACAATAGCCTTTTTCAATCCATCTTTGCTCATTAGTTTCATAATTTCCAACATCAGCACTTCCAGGATTTTCTGTTGCGCAAATTCTCACAATTCCTTTATTATAAATTTTAGGATTAATTAATTCATCAACACCTTCTTGAACATTCGGATTTAACAAACTATAAACATTCGGTGTCCCAGAAATACACTCTCCTTCTGTTTTAATATCTTTTTGATTTACTTGACTATCAATGTATTTATCTTTAATATAATCTACAGCAAAATCAGTAGAAACTTGCGCAAATCCGCATTCTTCGTCGCCATTCACATTAATGCATAATTCTTTAAACCCAGATGGAGCAGTGAAATCCAATGTTTCTGTTTTATATTCTCCTTTTCCAATATAACCTGATGCAACCATTTTACCAACACCCAAACTTTGATAATAAGAATTTCCTGTTTCTCCCCCCCTTAAATAAACTCTATAATAAGCCCCCCTATCATTCCCAGAATAAATATGATAAAATACTTTATAATGTGAAATCGGCGGATTAGTTACAGTTGAGAAAGGAATTTCATCAAATCTTCCGTGAAACTGCGACGGAGAATCTTGCTCAGTTAATTGATCTAAAATATCTGCTCCACCAGGATAACTTAATGAAACAAAACTCTTGCAAACATCTGCGCCAACTTGTTCTGTGCTCCTATATTTAAAAGCATTAAAAGAATTTAAAGCATAATTTTGAGTAAAATAATTTAAAGAATTTTGCGCGTTTTGCCAAGCAGATTGAACACCCATATATTCCCCTCCGCCTCGTGAAGTTTGCCCTGCTAAAAGACCCATGATTTTTGGAATAGCTAATTTTGCAATAGGAAACGCCTGCCTCCAAAAAAACTCGCACATGTAAATGCTGTTTATCTCATCGCAAATTCCAATTGTCGAACCTGTTTCTAAATTTTCTTGCAAACATCCTTGATAAGATTCTAAAACAGACAGCCACCCATCAATTCCTGCCTTCACACCAGTTAAACAAACAGGAATATAAACACCTTCTTTAAAATTAGGCAAACACAAAACTAAACTTCCAATAATTCCTGACTGAATAACATCATTTACAGGATATGCCCCTCCAAAATAACATCTTGACGACGGACAAATTACAGGGTCACAAACATTAAACATTAATTGACATTCTTTAGGAGACATATAATCAGTGCATTGCGTAGACAAAATATTCAAAGCAGGCTCACCAACTTTAATCTCATGATTATTAATATTAACTTTTTTATTTTTTATATTGTTTGGATTAGACGCGACTGCAATTGCTCTTTCTGCTTTTGAAACAATTTCTCTTGATTCTTTTTCATCTAAATCATGAAACTGATCATAAGGCTGCCCAATTCCTTTATTTATTAATTGACAAATATCATCTCCATGTCCAGCAGAACTAAACTCCTCCATTCCATTTTTACCAACATTACAAAGATTATAACTTGTAACAACTCCAGATAAACTATAACTTTCAATTGTCCCCCCAACAGGAAGTTTTTGCTCAATATAAACATACCAACCATTATTCAAGTCAAAAGGAACTAAAGCCGGAAGTCCTTTATAAGGTCCTGTTTCATAATATCTTAATTCTGCATTTAAATATTTATTTTTATAAGAAGCAGAATTGCGAACTTCAAATATAATCTCAAAAGGATTTGGGTTTACAGG
>Ga0233420_10000713_pt1 | contig 13484 bp, 10 predicted proteins | sample Watercolumn_Mata_4_FD_183009 | JGI IMG/M metagenome (GOLD analysis project Ga0233420, IMG submission 183009) | Freshwater microbial communities from Lake Matano, South Sulawesi, Indonesia - Watercolumn_Matano_2014_102_MG | ecosystem: Environmental > Aquatic > Freshwater > Lake | place...
TGTTTCATACGGCGAAGGCACTCGCGACTCAATGGACATAAACGGCGCACCGCACTGCGAACTAACCTATGAAATGGCAGGAAGTCCGGAATGCTACATGGTTCGACTCGGAAGCGCATGCTGGGTCAAACCATCAAGTTACCTAACCTACTGCCACCTCTGCCGTGCATGCTCACACTGCTTCAGCTGTGTATCGCTTCATCAAAACAAATTTTGCATTCTAAACAAACAGTACACAGAAGAAGAGTACAATCATCTTCTTCCAAAAATCATCGAACACATGAAAAATACAGGTGAATGGGGACAATTTTTCCCAAGCTCAATTTCTCCTTGGTGCTACAACGAAACTTCAGCCCAAGATTATTATCCACTCAAAAAAGAAGAAGCTTTAAAAAAAGGATACAAGTGGAAGTAAAATTTACTTATAAACCTCTTTTCTATGCGCAATCTTCAAAATTATCAACACAACAAGTACACTGGTTTTAGGATCTTTTCTAAAAATTATTCTGTAATCACCGACCCTAAACCTGTAAGTATCAATAGAAAAATTTTTTAATTTTTTAGCTTTTGTGAAAGGATCGGGAAGTTTAATATAAAAATCCAGCTTTTTTAAAATATCATCTCTATCCCTTTTCTCAAGCCTATCGAGATCCTTTAAGGAAGAATCCGTGTATAATAGATCATAAACCATATTTCTTCATTACTTTTTCATGGGAAATAGTCTTGCCTTTAAGATACTCTTCCCATGATTCTTCAACGGCTTCATTCAATGTATTCACGGTTATCAAAGGAGTGATAACAAGTTCAGTATCTTTAATCTCAACTTTGAAATAATTGGTATTAAACAACTTTCTCCACTCCTTCGGTAGAGTAACCTGGCCACGTGAGGTCGCCTGTAGTATTTTAGTCATAATATAAGAAAATAAGAATTTCCGTAATCATTATAGTAAGGATTTTTCCTGGTGTCAAGCACGGAACATATATAAAACATATGCAAAAAGGATCACAATAATTCATCTAAATCCATTTGTACACGTCACTCCTATGTCCAACATCAAGGATTACAAATTTAGCATCGCAATCTTTTTGTTCAGTTAATCTAAGAATCAACCTGTAATCTCCTACCCGCAAGCGATGAGTTGCAAACCCAGAACCTTCAGGTCTCCTTAAAATAGAAAAAATATTATTATGAGATTTTAGTTCTTTAAGTTTCTTCAAAATCCTACACCTCATCTCATTAGGCACTTTATCAAAGATTTTCTGCGAAAAAGCTGTAAAAACAAAAATAATCACATTTAAGTTTTAAATAACTAAATCACTTTCTCCAGATTTCAGAGATTCTTTATACTTTTTCTCAAGCGCTTCCCTATTCATCGCCATTTCATAATCCTCCATATAATCAGCCATCCATTCATCACATCCGTCAAAATAAGGGAGCATAATAATCCTGCCCTCCCCTCTATTGGTAACAATATAGGCAGTACTCCCTATAGAAGCAGATATCGAACCTATCTGTTGCTGAACCTTGGTTGTAGGAATAATTTTCACCATAATCTATACGTTATTATATATATATTTCTATATATAGAATATCATATATAAAAACATATATCAATAATAACTTTAACTTACAACCATACCCTAGCACTAAATTCTTAAATTTCCCTTAAAAAATTCTTAAAGACTTATAAAACCAAATAAACTCATGCTATGATCTCCACAATGGAAACTAAATCTTGCAAAAATTGCTCACATCCCTTCGAGATCACCGATCAAGACCTCGCTTTTTACAAACGCGTTGAAGTCCCTCCGCCAAAGACCTGCCCGGACTGCCGCTTAGTCCGCCGCCTACAGGAAAGAAACGCCAAAACTTTATACTCAAGAAAGTGCGACGCCACAGGTGAAGATATAATCTCAATGTACCACAAAGACCACATCTTCCCGGTCTACAAATCCGATTATTGGTGGAGTGACAAATGGGACGCCATGGACTACGGAAAAGATTTCGATTTCAATCGCCCATTCTTCGAACAATTTGAAGAACTGGCCAATAAAGTCCCCCACTTCGGCACATTCATCATCAACGGGACAATGCAAAACAGCGACTATACAAATTGCACCGGATACCTGAAAAACTGCTATCTGATCGGCGAAGCGGACTATGACGAAAGTTGCTACTACAGCAATCGCATCGATAAATGCACAAACGTAATGGACTCCTCAGTCATCTACGAATCCGAACTTTGCTACGAATGTATCGACTGCCGAACCTGCTACAATCTCAAATTTTCACAGGATTGTGAAACATGCCGTGACAGTTTTTTTCTATACAATTGCAAATCATGCCAAAATTGTATCGCTTGCGCGAATCAGCGCCACAAAAGCTATATGATATTCAACAAACAGTATTCAAAAGAAAAATACGAGCAAATGGTAATAAATTTAGACTTTACTACTATCAAAAACATCGAACATTTCAAGGAACAATTCAAAAAATTTCTAAAAACTCAGCCTCGCAAAAATCTCCAACAAGAACGCAACGAAAATTCTTTCGGCGACCATTTATACAACTCGAAAAACGCAACCTACTGTTTCGATTCAATAGACCTCGAAGACTGCAAATACTGCTTAAAATTAAACCAGAAAATTAAAGACTGCATGGACTTCAACTCATGGGGAATGAACACGGAACTCATGTATCAGTGCGCCACTTGCGGTGACCACGTCTACAACATGAAATTCTGCTCGACCTGCACGACCGACTTGCACGACTGTGAATACTGCATCCACTGCTCAGCTTGCAACAACATTTTCGGTTGCTTCGGATTAAAGCGCAAAGAATATTGCGTTTTCAACAAACAATATCCGAAAGAAGAATATATAAAACTCGTAGCTCGAATAAAAGATCACATGATGAAAACCGGAGAATACGGCGAATACTTCCCGCTTTCCTTTTGTCCGTTCGGATACAATGAGAGCATAGCCATGGACGACTTCGCCGCTTTGACAAAAGAAGAAGCATTAAAGAAAGGCTACAAATGGGTTGAAAAAGACCGCACTTACTTGCAACAAACATACAAAGTACAAGAAAGAATCGGAGACGTCTCAGACGGAATTTTGAACGAAATTCTCACGTGCAAATCTTGCAAAAAAAACTACAAAATCGTCGAACCAGAATTAAAATTTTACAGAGACCAGAATTTGCCAATCCCCGAATTCTGCTCCGAGTGTCGCCATATAAGAAGAGTCCGCCAAAGAAATCCAAAAAGATTCCGAGACATCAAATGCGCAAAATGCGGGAAGGATTGCAAGACAACTTTCAAAGCAGAAGACAACCTCATCATCTACTGCGAAGATTGCTACAATAAATTAGTGATTTAATTCATGCCAACCTTAACTCAATTCGAACTCTCCCAGCGCCATCGACTCGCCTTTCGAAACGAGCGAAGTCTTTATCGACGCAAATGTGACGCCACAGGAGAAGAAATCATCTCGATCTACTCTCAAGACAAACCATATAAAATATATAAAAGCGACTATTGGTACGGTGACAAATGGGATGCTCTGGACTTCGGCAGAGACTTTGATTTCAATCGCCCATTTTTCAAACAATTTGCAGAACTACAATTACAAGTTCCTCGCCTCGCCCTTTCAAACGCAAAAGGAGTAAACAGTGAGTACTGCAACATGACCTTCTACAACAAGAATTGTTATCTCATTTTCGGCGGCGATTTCAACGAAGATTCCGCCTACGGCATCCTCTGCATGCACAACAAAAATGTAATGGAGTGCGACTATTCTAACAACTGCGAACTTTGCTACGAAATCTCGGACTGTCTTGAATGCTACAATGTAGACTACGCCACCGACTGCCGAAATTGCTTTGATTGCAGCTACATTTCTGACTGTATCGGCTGCAATAACTGCATCCTCTGTACGAATTTAATTAATCAATCCTACTGCATAGAGAATAAAAAGCTAAGCAAAGAAGGATTTAAAGAGAAGAAGAAACAAATTTTCACTCCCCCAAACAGCATAGAAATCAATCCAAAGGAAATTTCCACCAAACCAAACAGTGCAAAACCCAATTCATACACGCCCACCAGCCCCGAATCAGCCACATCCCCGCTGTCGACTCGCGAAATCCTCTACCAAAAATGGCTACAAATCCGCGAAAAAAGAATCGTCAAATTCGCCAACCAAATCCAATGCGAAAATTGCACCGGAAATTACATCAAAAATAGCAAGAACTGCATAAATTGCTTTGACGTTTCCGACTGTGAAGACATGAAAGACATAATCTTCGCGACAAAGTGCAAAGATTGCAAGGACTGCACGCTACTCGGCGACGGCAGCCAGCTTTGCAAAAACACTCTTTCGACAATCGGCGCGTATAATTCGAAACATTCATTTTTCACAATCGACAGCTCGGATATCGAATATTGCGAATTCAGCATCAATTCCTCAAATCTTTTCGGCTGCATCGGCCTTAAACACAAAAAATACTGTATTTTTAATAAGCAATACGAAAAAGAAGAATACGAACTCCTACACGATAAAATAATCGCTCACATGAAAAAAACAGGAGAGTATGAAAAGTTTTTTCCTGCTTTTCTCTCTTGTTTCAATTACAATGAAACCACCGCAAACACATACTATCCACTTTCAAAAGAAGAAGCATTAAAAGAAGGATTCAAATGGAAATAAAAAAATGCAAAAATTGCCAACAAACATTCGAAATCACCAACCAAGATTTCGCTTTTTACAAAAAGATGGACGTTCCACCCCCAACCCTCTGCCCGGACTGCCGGGAACAACGTCGACTATCCTTTCGCAATGAGCATCACCTATATCGCCGCACATGCGACTTTTGCAAAAAGGAGATAATAGCGATCTATAAACCAAATACAAAATTCCCAGTCTACTGCGGGACTTGCTTCTGGAGCAAAAAATGGAACCCACTTTCTTACAGCCAGGACTTCGACTTCAAAAAAACTTTTTTCGAACAATTCCATAAACTTCTTCTTAAAATCCCACGCCTTGCAATCATTAATCGCAACTCCACAAACTCAGAATACACAAACATCTGCGAACACAACAAAAACTGTTATCTTCTCATAGAAAGCTCTGATAACGAAGACTGCCTTTACTCCTATTGGATTCAGAAATCAAAAGACTGCGTTGACTGCTCGTTCGTCGACAATTCCACTCTTTGCTTCGAATGCGATAACTGCGAGAACTGCTACAATCTCGATTATTCTCAGAACTGCAAAGATTGTCACGACTCCAAACTTCTAAAAAACTGTACAGGCTGTTCAAATTGCATTGCTTGCACAAATTTAGTCCAAAAAAGCTATCATATTTTGAATAAGAAATGTTCAAAGGAAGAATTTGAAGAAACTTCAAAAAATTTAAAGGAATCCAGCCCAAATTCACACGACCAAAACGATAAATATCTCGAAAAATTCCAATCTCGATTTCAAGATTTAGACCTATACTCCTCTCAAAAATTCGCCCAAATCATGAAATCCGAAAACTGCACTGGCGACTACATCGTAAACTCAAAAAATTGCTCAAACTGCTTCCATGCACAAGATGCCGAAGAATGCAGATACGCCTATCATGTCTGGAGAAATTCAAAATACGTAATGGACTCCGACACAGTCGGCATGAATTCCGAACTCGCATATGAATGCATAAACACAGCAATAAATAGCTATAATAACCGCTTCTGCAATCGCTGCTGGACTGTTTCAGACAGCTACTATTCTAATGAATGTGATAATTCCTCAAACCTCTTCGGCTGCATCGGTCTTAACAGATACAAATACTGCATTTTAAACAAACAATATAGCAAAGAAGAATACGAAAAGTTGCTCCCAAAAATCATCGACCACATGGAACAAACCAAAGAATACGGAGAATTCTTCCCTATGGAACTCTCCCCTTTCAAATACGAAGAAACGATAGCGAATGACTACTACCCGACTATGCAACGACAAATATCTTTCCCATACTATTCATAAACAACCAGCGATTTTTCACCCATAAATCTCATGCTTTCCTACAGCAAACAACCTTATCGCATCTTTGCCAACAAATTCAAAAATTACCCTATATTGATAATTAACAGAAAAGCTCAAACAGCCGGCCAATTTACCCTTTAGTTTATGAATTTTTAAAAAGCTGTGAGTCGGATCTTTTTGAAACAATTTAATTTTTTCATTAACCTCCTCCCTCAAAGACTCAGACAACTTCCAATACTGCCTAATAAAAACCGGTCTGTACAAAATTCTCAGCATATTCAAGATCCTTTAGATTCTTTTTTACAAAGTTGTTTTGCCAACTCATCCAAATCCCCCTCTAAATCAGGTTCCATCTTCGCCTTCAAAACAACCTCAACCGCCTGGTCTTCAATGAACTTCTTTAGAGCAATCCTGACAACTTCGGCTTTATTGGGAGCAATCCCCTCCCCGATAAGCCAGTCTATTCCCTCCATAAGCTCAGGAGATAATGGCACAGACAATGTAGACATAACCGTTTGTATTAAATTATCATATGACATTATCATATTATCAGATCGAGGCATAAGATTCAAGGTTAAAATTAAATGTAACTTTCTGTTACATCAACCATCTATCCAATCACAATCAACTCCACAACCGCGATTCAACTCTACTCCCCAATTCTTAAATTTTCCTTAAAAATTAGTAAATTCTTTCCAAAAAATTCGTAAAATTTCCCTTAATTTTCCTAAAAAATAATGGATAATAGAAATACACAAAACAATCACTCCGCAAAAAAAACTATTAAATGCAACCAACACTTCGCAAACAAAAACTCCACGAAAACAACCAACACAACCCCCACATCGTCATCCTCGTCCACGGATTATCCCCTCTCCCAAAAACCGCAAAGAAAGTTTCGTAAACAAACTACCGGAACCAAAATATGAAGTAGGCATTATCGCGGCTAGGTCCGATTGGGACATCCGTCTACAAGATACGAAACTTAAAAACATGAAAGATTTCATGGCAATCCAAACCATCCACACAACCATCATTTATTCGAAAAGAGCTTTTAACGCAACGTACAACTTTCTAACAACAGGAAAGTTTAGAAGAGAATAAACACAGCTCAACACCCCTAAGATTCACAAAAGAGAGCCCACTCCTGGGCTCTCTTTGATTACCTGATATTTATTCTCGACAGAGTCTTCCATCTGGCAACCAACCTAATCTACCAAAACAAAAATCTGTCGCCTCTCAAAAGCAATCCTAACTCCCAATCGCATCAAAAACCGCTTGCACAACAAGCGCCAACTTCTTCTCCAACAGCATGTACGCAATTTTCGCCATTTCTCCTCTGCTTAGATGTCCATCCGGCTTGAAACTGCCATCCGAATAGCCGCTCAAAATTCCATTGAAAACTCCAAATGCAACATACGGAGCGTACCAATTCTTGGAAAGAACATCGTCGAACTTTCCATCATACGTAACACCGGAAACATCTATCTTCGCAGCGTTAAACAAAATCTTCAAAGCTTCTGCTCTCGTCACAGATCGATCAGGCTTGAATAAATCACCGCTATACCCGGAAACTATTCCATGTTGCATAGCCGCATGAACGAACGGCCCATACCATTTTGTTATAGCTACATCCTTGAACGGATTAAATCCAATCTCCTCAGCAGACAACGTCTCTATTCCAAACATATTTACCGCGACCTTTGTAAGCTCCGCTCTTGAGACGGGATCATCCGGAGCAAAATGAGTAGTATCATATCCGGAAATAATTCCCTTGGCATACAAATTTTCTATATATTTCTTGGCAAAGTGAGACCCTAGATCAATAAATGGCACCAAACTAGATTCTCCAACAGTTTTCATCACCGCAAATTTAGTTAAATGGGTCACTTCGACAACAGCCACAAACCCACCGGCCCCATCACTCATAACCTTTCCTCCATCGCCAGCCAATATCCATTCATTTGTGGTTTCATTCAAATAGTAAACTGACAAATCTTCGGAAGCACTGACATTTGAAGGAAGCGGGATAGTTAATTTAACAGGCTCGCTGAAAGTTAATGTCTTCCCAGCAACACCAAACTCATAGATAGAACCAATTACAGAACTTCCAGAAGGAGCGACAGTAGAAACAGAAGTAGCAACAGCAGGCGGAGCAATTTCACCCATGTATGCGTTCCCTTCAGCATCGGTAACCGTAACACCTTTCTCCAAAGTCACAGCGGCAGCAGAAACTCCACCAGCAACAGCAGAAGAAGAAACAGTAACAGTTTCTAAAACCTTTCCATCAACCGGAACAGCGTAGGTTTCAGTCGTAACATTAGTTAATGTGTTAACAGGAACAGTTGGCTCAACTGTAACAGTGGTAGTAGGGGTAGTAGGCGCAGTCTTAACATTAGTTGTAGTAGTTTTCGAACTACTACTGCTCCTCCCGATTCCAAGTGGAGACCCTCCGGTCGGTGTACTAGTCGCAGCCAATGTTGTGGCATTTACAGCAGATGACGCAGCGGATTCACCTTCCGCATTCAAAGCCGAAATTTTATAATAATAAGTTGTAGATGCGGACAGCCCAGTATTAGAATATGACGTTACAGCCCCAACAGTCGGCTCGCTTCCAACCCTTGGGAAAGCCCCGGCTGGATTTGTATCACGATAAATATCGTAACTTGTAGCGCCATCCGAAGCCGTCCAAGTAAGATTTATTTGTGAAGAGCTGGCGGCTGTAGCGGCAAGACCTGTTGGAGTAGCGGGAGCATCTTCATTATTTGCAATAACAAGCGCGAAATCGGTAAAGTGGTCCGTCTGACAAGTAACTGTATTGTTTGCGGCATCAACGGTATATCCACCTTCCACAGGAACATATTCATTCCTTTCAGGCGAATAATATGCACACATCAAATCAGCCTCTGTCGCACCTTCCGGCAAATCAGCAACCAAGTCAGCATAATCAATTGTTATAATCGCGTCCCCATTCAAATCCCTGATTTGTCCATCGGTAGTATCACTGGTAGCGGTAACACTGAAAAGAACATCTCCCAACGGTACATATGAAGCAGTATCCGGAGCTACATAAGTCTTTTCCATACTCAAACTAACATCACCGGATCCGGTTTCCAATACTCCCTGTCCAGCCGTAAATTTCATACCAGTGTTATCGGTATCATCAAATGTACCTCCCGTATCAGCGGCGAGAGATTGACTCGACGTGACCGGAACATTCTCAGCGTCAGCAACCAGAGTAACATCATTATCAGCAACATCAGTACCAGACACAGTTACAGGGGTAGGATCATCGGTCTTAGCTTCCATTGAAGCAACCGCCGTAATTGTCCATGTTCCATCATCAACAGGCAAAGAATAAGAACCGTCCTGTGGATCAATAGGAGCATTTATCACAATCCCATCTTCATTCGTAGCCATAACATACCCATCACTCACGGCAGTCACTCCGCCCTCCTCATAAATATTCCCCTCTATAACATATGGAGCCTGAGTCAACGGAGGCTGATCAGCTCCTGCCTCAAAATCATAAGTGGTACTTTCAGAAATAGTTTCACTTGTAGGAGCAGCGCCTGGAACATAACCAGACAAAGACGAACTCACAAGATATGTCCCCGCATCAACATTCATCGAATATTCTCCATTGGCATCAGTAACGGCAGTTTCCGTAAGCCCGGTAGTGGTTTCCTGTATTGTAATCAACACGCCCTTCAAATCAGCACCATCCGCATCCTCAACATGTCCGCTAAAAGTAACAAATGTCGTATCACTCAAATCTATTGTGGCAGTAGCCCCGGTAGCAACCGTACCAGAGAAATCACCTATACCAAATACATTGACTCTATAATCATAAGTACCTTCCTTGGCGCTCAAAACCAATCCGGAATCCAAACCATTAACACCCTTGGCAATTCTAACATGGGTGTCATCACTCTTAACAACTTCAACAAAAGCATTCATGGTGGAAGTTCCACCGGTAAACGCAAATGTAATGTCTCCGTTTGTTGTTGTAATATCAGCAGTCTCATCTTCATTGGTCACCGCAACTGTCGTACTAACCTCTCCATAATCAGGAGACCACGTTCCTATACGGTATGTCTTCTCATCTTCCAAAAACGCATTATAGCTAGCAACTTTTACAGTATATTGACCATTACTATCCGTATTTGTAGGTCTAAAAAACCCTCCGCTAGCAGGCTGATCACCCTCAGTATCCCATTCATCCACAAACACAGGAACATTCGCCTGAACTACCCCTCCAATAGTGATAGTTCCACTAATATTGATACAAGTCGCGGCAACAGGGCTAATATTTTGATTCGTCATATTAGCCGAATTCACAACCACAGTCTTTGAGAAAGACCCACAAGTGTCAGTCTTATCCGGAGGAAGATTGCTCCGAACAGTCCATGTTCCATTATCAACAAACAATGTATAACTTCCATCGCTCGACGTCCCCGCATTGGCAAAACTCCCTTCTCCATCATCAGCAAATACAGGAGCATATGCAATTCCATTCCCACTTCCATCCAAAATCTTTCCTGAAATATAATAAGCAGGCTTTTTTAATTTAAGAACCAATGGATTCCCTCCGGTAATCTGTTTACCTTTAAAGTAAATATCCGGATCAGCGCCTTCATCATCCCCGTCAGGCTGAATTTCTATATGATCAAACCTCGGAGGCAACCCATCCTTAAAGACATTTATTTCATAAGGCCCATAATCAGATACATTTAGGGTAAATGTTCCATCGGCAGCGGTTTTAGTAAATGTCGGAGCGCCAAATCCCTGACTGTGAACAGCAACATTCACATTCGAAAGCGGATTGGTTCCATCCGTAACAGTTCCGGTAATCGCTTTATCAGCCGCAGCAAAAGTAAACGTAAGCGTATCGGTAGTGTCATTAAAAGTTACACCGGGAGGCAAATAGCCCACAGTAGTAATAGACGGAGATCCTCCTATCCCCAAAACTTGCAAGTTTGCAGGAGGAGGTGGAACGCCGGGGAGTGGATCGGGTATCGCTGAAGAAGCCCCTTTTGACATGCCGGGCCCAACACCAACAAACCACTGGCCATTAGAAGAAAGCTTCAAAGTATACCCATCGGCATTTGGCACCCCTACATCAGCAAGATTCTTTACAGCAAATCTCCCCGGACCACTACCGAAAACATCAATATCAGCCCCGCCAAAATCAGCAATCCCGGCAAATTTAACGGTAAGAGTAGCGGAATTTGACCCAGTCATCGCACCAAGAACTATATTCTTCGATGTATTTTGTCCACCATTAACACAAATGGGCTCAGGCATCATTTGCCCGGAATAGTCAGCCCCACCAAGCGTTACAAATGGCTCAGTCCCTATAAAATAACAACCATCCAATAGATTACTGTAAGAAACATTAATATCATCCGACCCATCAACAGCCGAAATCACTCCATCGGTCAAAGTTATCCTCTTGTCCATAGGCCCACTCGGACCACCACCATACAGGAAAACATCCCCATCCGCACCTTCCACGGGAGACCCTTGCGAACCGGCATATAAATTCACAGTAATACTATTCGTTCCGCCCTCCATAATATAGTAAGGCATACTCGTTTTATTCGCTATAACAGCCCCTGCTCTTTTAACTTGAATTCCTACCGTATATCCGCTTGTATTTGGCCCCTTGGGAATAGCAGGATTTGCTATTTTTCGAAGATCAATAACGACCCTGTCATTTTCTCCAGGCGTTCCGGTAACGGCAACCTGCACGGTAACAGTATTTGCTGTCGTATCAACAGCGACACCATCTTCTCCATAAGCATCATCAAATGTCATAGTTACACCGGCACCACCTTCATCAAAATTATTATAAAAAGGAGAATATTCATCCGGGATAGTATTGGTAAGCCCAGTCCCGCTTGGGAAAGTTAACACAATTTGATCATTATCCTGAAGCGCAACCCCGGGACCAAAACGGACCTGGAATACATTCACATCCGCACTCGCCATCGGATTAAACGGATATGCCATATCAACTTGCCCAAAAGCAAATTGCTCGCCTGTAAAACTACCAAACCCCTCAGGCTTATATTCACCGCCAACACCACCTCCAACTCCTCCACCACCCATCGGCGGCCCAAACATTCCACCACCTCCAAAATCACCATAAGTACTAGCACTATTCTCAGCCTTCCCGACAAATACATTAGCGCTACCGGCCGTAACAACAGCATTCGCCCCGGACAAATCCGTGATCGCAGCATTAGCCGTAACCTCAAAAGTATCGCCAAAAGCCAATCCCGCAATACCTTTAATCGTCACTGAAAAACCATTCGAATCATAAGTAAAAGGTTTTCCAGTCAAAGAGAACGGCTCACTCACAGAAGGAGCAGTTCTGCGAATCGACCACCTATCAGGATTTAATACGCTCGTTGCCCAGTTATCTCCAGTATTGGCGTCATGATTCATCGGCTCGGTAAAAAACATTGTACATGTATAATCATCACAGCGCGCTTCTCTCAATTTAGGTTGGACAGAATCAACAGCCCCGGTGGTATAAGAAAAAGTTTGCGCTGTCATAGCCTGACCAGCCAAATCCTCAACACTGGCGGTAAAAGAAACAGTATATACCGTGTTAGGAGCCAAAACATCATTAGGAATTATATATAAATTGTTCTCACCAGTATTATATTTAAGATCAATCGCCACGCTATTACTACCTCTACTCAAAGTGACATTACTGCTCGTAACGGTAGTTGGATCAAGCGGCTCGTTAAACCCAAACTTAAAAATCTCATTAACAGGCACACCGGTATCTCCATCTCCCAACATAGGATACACAGTCGGACCGGTTGAATCCATAGAAGACGTCATTGCAAAATTCGAAGTAAAAGCGGGCTGCGAAGCATTCTCGGGCGGCCTCATTGGAATACCCTCGATACTCGCCACCGCGCCTAAAACACGTACTTCATAATTCCCTGCATCCCAATTACTAGCAGTCTTGGAAATAACAGCCAATTTTCTCGAAGCATCAGTCGTAACTGTTATACCCTGCTCAACACTCGCTGAATCTAAAACTTTAATATTGGAAGTCGTAAGAGTAGAAGTATCCATCGCCTGATTAAATGTAATTGAAATCTTTGAGTTGTTATCAACAGACATTCCGGGAGCAGGCATCAGAGATTCCACATATGGAGGCATGTATTGCGCCCCCTGGCCATAATTCCCTCCCATTTCCTCATAACTATCAAAACCTTCTCCACCTGTATTGAAATTTAATTCCTCACCTCCGCCGGGACGATTTCCTTCAATCGCCTGACCGGAAACACCTTTCACAGCCCCTGTTATGACAAGAGTATAAAATGTATTTGGCGATAAATTAGCGGTTGGCTGAAAAAGGATTACATTTGTGTCATTATCCCAAAGACTGGAAAAACATCCGGGAGAACTCTTCGTGGCACAATAAATAACCAC
>Ga0233420_10000716_pt1 | contig 13447 bp, 11 predicted proteins | sample Watercolumn_Mata_4_FD_183009 | JGI IMG/M metagenome (GOLD analysis project Ga0233420, IMG submission 183009) | Freshwater microbial communities from Lake Matano, South Sulawesi, Indonesia - Watercolumn_Matano_2014_102_MG | ecosystem: Environmental > Aquatic > Freshwater > Lake | place...
GGGCCGTTATTACCAACGCGACCGTATGTGATACGTTCAACCGCATGGTTTCCGATTCCCGGTACCGTGTGCCCGAGGACCTTTTTCTCAGGGCGCCAAGCTGGTTCCAGCTGTTTCTCGGCGTCGATGGCCGCGTGATCCCTCCCGGGTTCAACGTCCACCACATTCTCGTGGACGACTGGAAAACCTACAACACCCTGGGAGGCACCATCTACTTTTCCGCCCCAACCATCCTCGATCCCTCGCTGGCGCCTCCGGGAAAGCATGTGGTTCATGCTTTCGTGACCTCTGAAACCACCCGGTGGGATCAGCATGAACGGGGAAGCGAGGCCTACCGGCAAGCCAAGGATCGGTATGCGCGGAGCATCATCGCGCGCACGGAAAGAATCCTGCCGGGACTCGCCGGTGCTGTCGAGCTGAAGGTTCTGGCTACTCCCCAGACCCACGAACGGTACCTCAACCGCTGGAAGGGGTCCTATGGCGCCCTGCTCAAGCCCGGCCAGAACATCCTGCGGAAGCCGCAGAACATGACCATGGTGAAGAACCTCTATGCTACCGGCGACAGCACCTTTCCCGGCCAGGGCGTGATAGCCGTGACCTATTCAGGGGTGTCGTGCGCGTCGATGGTGGCCAGGAAGCTGGGGAAGCCTCTCGAATATCTCTGATACGTACGCCCAAGTTCCGGGTACCCTGCTCACCTGGATTTCAGTTCGCTGATTTTCCGGGGTGTGGGCGCATACCTTCAGCTTGCAGCCAGCAGCATGTCGATTTCCCGGAAGGGAAAGTCGGTGAGCTCCGCAAGGACCTTCTTGGTGACATACCCCTTGTACACGTAGGTTCCCTTGCGCAGGCTGTGGCTTTTCCAGAGGATGTCGGCGATGGTTTCATGCTCGGTAAGCTTGAGCAGAAAGGGGAGCAGCGTGTTGGTAAGGGCGAACGACGCGGTTTTCGCGACAGCGGACGGAATGTTCGGCACGCAGTAATGGGTGACGCCGTGCTTGACGTAGATCGGGTTGGTATGGGAGGTGTGCCGGCTTGTGGCGAAGCATGCTCCCTGGTCGATCGAAACGTCGATGATCACCGAGCCGGGCTTCATGGACCTGACCACCTGTTCGCTGACCAGTGGCTGGGAAATTTTCTTTTTTGGGCTCAGCGCGCCAATCATGACGTCCGAGACTTTCGCAAGCTGGGAGATGTAGTGATCGTTGGCGATTGCCGTGACCAGATGGCGGTTGAAGAATGCTTCGAAACGCCTGAGCCGGTTGATCTCTTTGTCGATGACCGTCACTTGGGCGCCGAGGCCGAGGGCGTCCTGCGCAGCGAACAGCCCGACGGTGCCCGCCCCGATGATGGTGACATGTGCGGGAGGCACCCCGGCAATGCCTCCCAGCAGGATGCCGCTTCCGCCGTATCCGGTTTCAAGATATTTCGCCGCGGTCTGTATAGCCAGAGAACCCGCGATTTCACTGAGTGTCCGCACAATCGGCAGCTCGCCGTCCCGTGTTTCGATGAATTCGAAGCCAAGGGCAGTGATGTTTCTTTCAAGCAGTGTTTTCACCATGTGCCGGCTGACCGTGCCGAGGTGCAGCGCCGAAAGCAGCATCTGTCCGGATGTGAAGAGCGGCAGCTCTTCCGGCTGGGGCGGCGAAACCTTCACGATGACGTTGGACTGCCGGAACAGCTCTTCGGGAGAAGGAGCGATCGATGCGCCGGCTTCCGCATAGTCGCTGTCCGGAAAGTTGCTGCTCTGTCCGGCGGTTGTCTCGATAATGACCCGTATGCCGTGCTCGGTGAGAATCTGTGCCCCTGCAGGGGAGATGGCGACACGCCGCTCGTCCTGGGCCCGTTCTTTCGGGATGCCGAGGGAGATGTTGAGGGTTTTTTCCGGCTTGATCAGCCATCGCTCAAGGGTCTTGACGCCAAGGTCAAACTCGATATCGAAACCGTATCCCATGCAGGGTCTGTTTAGCAAGAAGTTCAGGCCACGGGAGTCTTCTCTGGACTCTTCTTCCGTTTGGCAAAAGACCTATTTTGCGTTTATCGTTACCTTTTCGAGGGTTTTAGCCTGCTGCGCCTGTCCGCACGTGCATGAGGAGCCGGGCAGGCTCAGCCGCCCTCCCGAAACCGTGCACAGTACTCCCGATGCGGTTTCGAACATCCCTCTGGCAACACTTCCGATCATCGATACGGGAAGCTGCAGAACCGGGAGAGCTTCCATGACCATGTGTACGGCAAGTCCTGCGCCGTACTGCAGGCTGTTGCCTATTTTTCCTATGGATTCCGCAGGGTCGAGCTTTCTTTCCCGAACCCGCGAGACAATATTGGCCACGCCGCCGGGAAGTTTCGTGGAGACGTTGTAGCCGATCGTCTGGGCGTAGGTGATGAACCCCGGTATGTTGAGCCCGAGCACGATCCTCCTGAGGTTTTCGGCACGCGTCAGCACGCGCACGGTACCCTCGCCGGTAATGACCGTCTGGCAGGCAAGCCTTCCTCCCTCCCCGAACAGCTTTTCGGAGATAAATGCTTTTTCCTCGTTGCTTGGCGGGGAAAGCAGCTCAGCGCCTTCTTTCACGTAAACGAAGCAGCTCTGGCAGATGCCGTTGCCGCCGCAGATGCAGCCGATATGGGCCTTGTTGCGCTGGGCGGCGTGCAGCAAAAGGTCGCCGGCTTCCGCCTCGCAGGGTTTGTCGTTGACGTAGATGATCATGGCTCTCGCGTTTTGGTAGTGAACGGGGTGCAAACCGGACAATCAGTCATCACTTTCAGGCTGCTCTGTCCCTGTATTCTGAAATATAATCAATTTTGTTTTGCCCCAAGCAAGCGGGCATCCCGACCGTTAAGGGCAACTGGAGGGCAGGACGTGGGGAGAGAGAGCCCGGGGGAGTGCCTCTGCCTGCCCTGCAATTGCCTGAAATGCATGGCCTCATGCAGGCACGCCGCAGTCGTGATGGTGATGGAGCGCCCCATGCCTTGCGGGTTCGTGATGCGATGCGCCGTTTCCATTCAGGCAGCAGCCATTGTGCATCGCACCGGGGCCCTTTCCGGACAGCAGGTATCCTCCGGTTTGCTCCTGGCAGCAGCTCCGGGCTTCGCTTTCGGCTGTTGCGCTCACATGCCCGCCCAGCGCGAGCTGCAGGGTGTCGCCGATACCTTGTATGACATCCGAGAAAATCTGCAGCAGGTTGAAGTGCCCCGTGAAGGTTCTCTGGATCTGCAGTGCGATGGTTTCGGGGAATTTCACGAGAGCCTCCCACCCCATTTTCGCGGAGTACGCAGGAAGCAGATAGGGGGCTGTCTCTGACATCTGCTTCACCTCCTCGACTGCCGAGAGGATCCGGATGGTGCCGGGTTTTTCAATGGTGGCAAGGCAGGTCATTCTTGTTCCCTCGCCGATAAGCCGGTCCGACAGCATGGCTTTTTCAGTTTCAGTGAGCGGGGAGAGCAGTTCGGCGCCCTCGAGCACCGTGACGTAACAAGTCTGGCAGATGCCATTGCCGCCGCAGAAGTAGCCAATATGGGCATGGTTGGCACGGGCTATGTCGAGCAGCCGGTCTCCGGTCGAGGCCTCGCATGTCCTGCTGTTGATGGTGATATTCATTGCATTTAATGCGTATTTATCGAAACACTCATAAACCATGCAACGAAGGGGGGGCGGTAAAAAGTTGCCGCACAGCAATCAGGTTTAGGACGGAATGCCGGGGGCAGCGTTTTCTTGCAGGCAAGGTAGGCTCAGGCCGGTTCTGTTTCCGGTGTTTCCTCTTTCGATGCGGCTTCGAGCTGCTGCAACAGGCCGGTATAGGCCGTCAGGAGGGCATCAGGGGTTGCCGGTATGCTCCCGGGACGGTGCAGCACAAGCTTCATTTTTTTCTCTATCGAGAATCCCGGCCTGAATGGAGCGATCCATGGCTGCTGCACCGAGGAGAAGAGGGACTGGAAAAACGCCAGGTTTCCGGTATTTTCCCCGTCGCTGTCGGGCAGGAAAATCGTGAAGGTTTCAGGCTGGATATCCATTTTCGTGATTCCGTTTCTTGCGCCGAGGAGCTTGAGCCTCGAAAGCTGCAGCATGTTTTCGACCTCGTCCGGCAATGCGCCGAAGCGGTCGCAGAGCTCGGAACGGATGGCATCGAGTTCGTTGTCTCGCCGAGCCTTGGAAATCTTTTCATAAAAGCCGAACCGTTCGTGCACCGCGCTGATGTAATGATCCGGGATGAGCGCATCGAAAAAGAAGACGAGATCGCACGAGCTGGATGGTTTGTCCTGCGCCGCGCCGTTCTGGGCGAAAAGGTCCCGGAAGTGGGTGGATTTGAGTTCGGCAACGGTTTCCTCGAGCATTTTCTGGTAGAGGTCGAATCCGAGTTCATGAATGAAGCCCGACTGTTCGGCCCCGAGCAGGTTGCCGGCGCCTCGGATGTCGAGGTCCCGCAGGGCGACGGTGAAGCCTGATCCCAGTTCGGTGAAGCTTTCGATTACCGCAAGCCGCTGGACCGCTTCGCGCTTGAGCGTGTGCAGGGGGGGGGTGATCATATAGCAGTATGCCTTGCGTTCGCTTCGACCGACGCGTCCCCTGAGCTGATAGAGGTCGGAGAGCCCGAACATGTCTGCCCTGTTGATGATGATGGTGTTGGCATTTGAAATGTCGAGGCCTGAGCCGATGATCGAGGTGGAGATCAGGACATCGACCTCCTGCTGCATGAAGTCCATCATGATCTTTTCGAGCTGGCGAGAGGGCATCTGGCCGTGCGCGCAGACGATGCGTGCATACGGGACAAGCTCCCTGAGCGTCTGCATCACCTCATCGAGACCGCTGATGCGGTTGTGCAGAAAGAACACCTGTCCCTGCCGCCTGATTTCCCGTTCGATGGCCGACTGGATGATTGCCGTGTCGTAATCCGAAATGACGGTTTCCACCGGCTGCCGGTTTTTCGGCGGTGTGGAAACAATCGAGAGGTCGCGCGCACCGAGCATGGAGAACTGCAGCGTTCGGGGGATAGGGGTCGCCGACATGGTAAGCGTATCGACGTCGGGATGCTTCTCCCTGAGTTTTTCCTTCACCTCGACGCCGAAGTGCTGTTCTTCGTCGATGATGAGCAGTCCGAGGTTCCTGAAGCTGACGTCTTTCGAGACGATCCGGTGGGTTCCGATGATGATGTCGATCTCGCCCCGTTCGATTTTTTTCAGCCGTTCCTGCTGCTCCTTTTTCGGGATGAACCGGCTGAGGACGGTGATGGAAACAGGAAAGTTCGCGAACCGCCGTTCGAACGATTCGAGATGCTGGTGGGCGAGAATGGTCGTGGGGGTGAGGATCGCCACCTGTTTTTTCGATTCCACCGCCTTGAAGGCCGCATGCATGGCTATTTCCGTTTTGCCGAAACCCGCGTCGCCGCATATCAGGCGGTCCATGGGATGCGGCTTCTGCATGTCTCTTTTCACTTCCTCGATGGCCTTGAGCTGGTCGGGCGTCTCTTCGAAAATGAACGAGGCTTCGAACTCCCTCATGAAAATCGAATCCGGCTCGAAGGCAAAACCAGGTTTCATGTTGCGCTCGGCGTACAGCCGGATCAGGTTGATGGCGATGTCCCTGATCTTTCTGCGCAACTTCTCTTTCCTGGCGGCCCATTTGCTGCTGCCGAGCTTCGAGAGTGCGGGAAGCGATCCTTCGGCGGCAGAATACTTCGAAAGCAGGTTGATGTTCTGGACGTTCACGAAAAGCTGGTCGCCGCCTTCGTACTCCACCAGGACGCACTCCTGTTCGGAATTGCCTGCGGTGATGGTTTCAAGCGACTTGAAGATGCCGATACCGTAATCCTCGTGGACGACATAGTCGCCGATCTTCAGCCGGTGCAGGTCCTTGAGGGAAATGCCCTTTATTTTCCGTTTCCGGTGCGATTTCCGGGTGTGGAACTTGCCGAAGATGTCGGATTCCGTGTAGAGATCGGTTCCGTCGAACGAAAAGCCCGAGTGCAGGTCAATCGGTATCCATTCGATGCTGACCGGACTTTTTGCGGCATCCTCACCGAGTTCGTCTCCGAGAAACTCGGCAAGTTCGTCGATCTCGCGTTTCGATGACGAGGCAAAAACCGGCCTCCGGTTCGTGGCTGCACCTTTTTCAAGTTCCTCTGCCAGCAGCCTGAAATTAGCCGCGAATTTCCTCTGGAGGCGGGAACCGAAATCAGGTCCATCCGCAGAAAAAGGCGAGAAGTGGATCTGCCGGAAGCCGGCAAGTGCTTTTTCGACAGCCTCGCGGTTTTCTGCCGCCGCAAGTGCTGCCGTGTCGTCGATCATGACGATGGTTTCGGCCGGGAGGAAATCGGTGATGGTGCAGGGCGTCGCGGTTCCGGAATCCGTGTCGCAGGAGAAATTGCCGGTTATGGTGACGGCTTCCTGTGTTTTACCGGAAAGCTGCGAGTTGATGTCGAACTGCCTGATCGAGGTGACGGTGTCTCCGAAAAACTCCACTCTTACCGGTTCCTCTGCCCCGAACGGATAGATGTCGATGATGGAGCCGCGAACGGAGAACTCGCCCTCGTCTTCGACGAACTCCCGGTGCTCGAAGCCGTTTCTGCGCAGAAATGATTTCAGTTGCTCGTAGCCGCAATCGCATCCCTTCCCGATCATGAAGAGCTTGCCTTCCACCTCTTCCGGCCGGCAGAGCGGCTGCAGGAGATCGCTGAACGACGAGAGCAGCATGACCGGTTTCCGCTCGGCAAGCGCTTTCAGGGCCAGCGGCATCTGCTCGCTGAGCTCCAGGCACGAGCCCTGTTCGGCAAGGAGGCAGAAATCGTTTTCGTACAGTTCGCTGTTTTCCGATCCCGGGAAGACGAGCAACGGCGAGCCGGTTTCAAGAGAGCAGAGTGTGCCGACCAGGGATGCGAGCGATCCGTTCAGGCCGTTTACCGCAACGGTGCGGGCCTGGCCGGTTTCAAGCAGTTGCAGCAGGTGGCGGAATGCCTCGGTTTCGCGTATGCTCTGCAACAGAAAGGAGGGAGTTCTTTTGACGACAGGAATCGTGCCGCCGTGTGATGGTGATAACGTTTTCATATAAGTCGCACAAACCCTATTTTCATGCTTGGCCGGGCAGTGGCGCCGGGCCGTCATAATCCTTGTGTATGCCTATTCTTGAACTGAACAATCTCAGGACCTATTACGCCACCGGATACGGTGTGGCGAAAGCTGTTGACGGGGTGAGTTTTTCGCTCGCAGAGAACCGTACGCTTGGCATTGTCGGTGAATCGGGGTGCGGCAAATCGGTGACGGCACTCTCGATCATGAGACTTGTTCCCATGCCTCCCGGCTATTTTGCCGGAGGTGAAATTTTCTGGAAAGGTAACAATATACTGAAATTGCCGGAAGAAGGAATGCAGCGGATCCGGGGCAACGAGATCGCCATGATCTTCCAGGAGCCGATGAGTTCCCTCAATCCGGTGTTCACCTGCGGCAGCCAGATCATGGAGCAGATTCTGCTGCATCGCACGATTTCGCGGCAGGAAACGCGGGAACGTTCGGTGGAGCTGCTGCATCTTGTCGGCATTCCCGATCCTTCGCAGCGCTTTTCAGCCTATCCTCACGAGCTGTCGGGGGGGATGCGCCAGAGGGTGATGATCGCCATGGCACTTTCGTGCAACCCGGCCCTGCTGATTGCCGACGAGCCCACCACGGCGCTGGACGTGACCGTGCAGGCACAGATTCTCGACCTTATCGGCCAGCTCCAGAGCGATACCGGCATGAGCGTGATGCTGATCACCCATGATTTCGGCGTCATTGCCGAGCTGTGCGAGGAGGTGATCGTGATGTACGCGTCCGGCATTGTGGAAAAAGGTGCCGTGAAGCAGATTTTCAGCAACCCGCTGCACCCCTACACCAGGGGGCTTCTGAAGTCCATACCGCGCCTCGGTTCAAAGCGCGAACGGCTGCATGTCATCGAAGGCAGCGTGCCGAGCGCGAACCGGCTGCCGGACGGCTGCCGCTTCGCGGGAAGGTGTCCCCTCGCCGACGACCGCTGCAGGAGGGATGCGCCGGTTCTGGAATCCTTCGAGCCCGGTCATGAAGCTGCCTGCTGGAAGGCAGGAGAGCGTTTTCCGGGCGAATGAACCTTCAAATACCGAACCATGCCTGAACCACTCCTTCTTGTCGTCGAGGATGATGAAAACCTTGCCAAACTGCTCGGTTACAATCTCGAACGGGCAGGCTACAAGTACCACCTGTCGGGTACGGGAGAGGATGCGCTTGAACAGCTTGCCCGGCGCACGTTCGATCTCATGCTGCTCGACATCATGCTGCCGGGAATCGACGGTTTCGAGGTGTGCCGAAAGATCCGCGAGCACCAGTTGCTCAAGGACCTGCCCATCATCATGCTGACGGCAAAAGGCGAGGAAATCGACAAGGTGCTGGGTTTCGAGCTCGGCATCGACGATTACGTGGTCAAGCCGTTCAGCCCCAGGGAACTGAACCTCAGGATACGCGCGGTGCTCAAGCGCGACAGGCGGCAGCGGGCAAACATTCAGGAGGTGCTCAGCGCTGGCGGTCTCGATGTCGATATCACCCGTCATCAGGTGACCCTCGAGGGAAAAAGCGTGGTGCTCACCCTCATGGAGTTCAAGCTGCTCGTTGCCCTGCTCAAGCGCAAGGGCCAGGCCCAGTCCCGAGAGATGCTGCTGAGCGACGTCTGGGACGTCGACCGCTCCATCAACACACGGACCATCGATACCCATATCACCCGGCTCCGTGAAAAGCTCGGCGATACGGGAAAGATGATCAGGACCGTCCGTGGGCTCGGCTACAAGTTCGAAGAGCGCACCGGGGACGCATAGCATGTTTTCAAAAGTGTCGGTCAGGCTCGGTCTCGTCTTCGGGCTGATCATTTTTCTCACTGCCGCGCTCGGCTATTTCTCCCAGGGACGCCTCATCGACGACCTGCTGCTCAGGAGCATCCGGGAGGAGATGCGCCGGGAACTCGCCCTGAACAGCATCCTGCTCGAACAGAAGCCTTCAGGCTGGCTGGACGGAACCGCGCCCGACAGCTGGGCGGACAGGGCCGGCAGCGTTCTCGGTCTCCGGGTCACTATCATCGAGCTTTCGGGACGGGTTGCCGGCGATTCGTACCTTGCCTCGTCCGCCCTGGCCACCCTTGAAAATCATCGAGACAGGCCGGAAGTCCGCCAGGCTCTCGGCAAGGGGTACGGCGAGGATATCCGTTACAGCGCCACGTTGCGGGAGAACATGCTGTACATGGCCGTTCCGCTCGGCAAGCCCGAAGCCTATGCGGTTCTTCGTTTTGCAAAGCCGGTTCGCGATATCGGCGCGCTAGAGGGCGCCGTCCGCAAGGGTATCGAGGCAGGCCTGTTCTGGGCGCTTTTGGTGTCGCTTTTTGTGGGCATCATGACGGCCTTCATCCTTGCCCGGCCGCTCCAGAGGCTTGCCGATGCTGCTGAAAAGCGTGTTCATGGTGACTTCAGCGGCGTCATACCGGCACATCGCAACGACGAGATCGGCAAGCTCGCCAGGGGGATCAATTACCTTTCCGAAGAGATCCGCAAGAACAGGCGTCTTGAAGAGTGGTACCGCGCCGTGTTTTCCGGCATCCGCGAAGCCATCATCGTCACCAACGCCCAGGGGGAGATCATTCTGGTCAATCCCGTCGCATCTCGCCTGTTCCGCATCGAAAACGCCATTCCCGCCTCCCGGCCGCTCAGGACGCTTTCGGACAGCAAGCTTCAGGAGATCATCGACGGCGTGCACGAGCACCGGAGCACCCTGCTCAAGGAAGAGGTGGCGCTCGGCACGGCAAAGGGGAGCCGCATCATGCAGATCAGCACGATGCCGGTCTTGAAGGATGGTCGTTCGGAAGGCATGGTGTTCGTGTTCAACGACATCACCCGCCTGCGCAATCTCGAGAGGATCAGGCGTGATTTCGTTTCCAGCGTTTCCCATGAGCTGCGCACGCCCCTGACCAGCATAAAGGGATATACCGAAACCCTGCTCGAAGGAGCCATGCACGATCCAGAGCATGCCGCGGCCTTTCTGCAGATCATTCTCAAGGAGAGCGAGCAGCTTACTGCGCTGGTCAACGATGTGCTCGATCTCTCCAAGATCGAATCCGGCAGGATCGAGTACGCTTTTGCCCCGGTCGATCTCTGTGCGCTGATCGACCGCAACGTGGAACTGCTTGCTCCCGCCATCGACAAAAAAGGGATACGCATCGAACGCAGCTACCGGGAACATCTTCCCCCGGTGCTTGCCGATCCGGGGTATCTCGACCTTGTTGTCCGCAACCTGCTCGATAATGCCGTCAAGTACGTCGATGACCGGAACGGGCGCATACGGATATCGGTTTTCCATTCGGACGGCAACGTCACCATGGAGATTGACGATAACGGTATCGGCATTGCTCCTGCCGATCTCGACCGCATTTTCGAGCGTTTCTACCGGGTCGACAAGGCACGTTCGCGCCAGCTCGGCGGCACCGGTCTCGGGCTTGCCATCGTCAAGCATATCGTGCTTGCGCACAAAGGCCATGTCGCCGTTCGTTCGAGGCTGAACCAGGGCTCGGTTTTCAGCGTTACCCTCCCGGTTTCGGGCAAGGAGCAGCGGTGAGGGAGCGGCGGATTGGCGGAACGATCGAATGCCTTTCCGATTCCCTCGATGTTCGTGATTTTCGCCATGCGTTCTCTCCGTTTTGTTGACGAGCCGCTCACTGCAATCAGCATGTTTTTTACAAAGAGCAGAACCTCTGGCGCTTCCTTCGCCGCAATACCGCTGCCGCGGCGGGGGTCCGTTCCGGAGGGGGGATTGCGTCCTACAGCATGCTTCCGGGAGAGCTGGCAGAGCGGTTCTCAAGCCTGCGGTTTTCCTCGATGATGTGCCGGTGCAGCGGAATATTGATTGTCGGACGGTTGTTTTCGCTGAAAAAGCCACCCTCCGATACCTCGTGGTTCAGCACAAGGGCCTCGTGGTCGCTGACGACAACCTTGTAGGCCACCACGAGCAGCGAGCCGTACAGCTCGACATGGCGGTGGTAAACCCCGATCAGGCGTTCGATGTTTCCCTCGAGCGACGTTTCCTCCATGAGTTCGCGCAGGCACCCCTCGTGCGGCTCCTCTCCCTCTTCAAGGAAGCCTCCCGGCAGCGCCCACTCGTTGATGGCCGGTTCGTGCGCCCTGCGGATCACCAGCAGTTCGTTGTGCCGGTTCACCGCATAGGCAACCGCCACGGGCAGTGGATTGCGGTAGTGAATCCAGCCACAGGCAGGGCATTGCATGCGCATTCTGCCTTCGATAAATCCTTCGGTGAGGGTGTTGCTGCATACCGGACAAAACGAGTACGGAATCATGGATGTGGCGAAACTTTTTGCTTGATGTGTCGATTTAGTAGGTAAAACATTTCAGGAACGTAAATAAGTTTCATCCATGGCACTTCTTGCAGTTGGCAGCAAAGCTCCCGCGATTTCGGCTCCGGACCAGGCCGGAAAAACAGTTTCACTTGAAGAGTACCGTGGCAGAAAGGTGGTGCTGTACTTCTATCCCAAGGACGATACGCCCGGATGTACCAAGGAAGCTTGTGCTTTTCGCGATAATTTCCCTAACTTTAAGAAGATAGGTGTGGAGGTGCTCGGCGTGAGCATCGACAGCAGCGCGAAGCACACGAAATTCGCCGAAAAATACCAGTTGCCGTTCCGGCTTCTGGCGGACGAAAGCCGGAACATCGTCGAAGCATACGGTGTGTGGGGCAAAAAGAAGTTCATGGGAAAGGAGTATATGGGCACCAACCGTGTGACCTATCTTATCGATGAAGAGGGAAAGATTGAAAAGGTATGGCCGAAGGTTACTCCGGCAACTCATGCTGAGGAAATATTGAACTATCTCGGGGAAAAAACGTGACATCACGCATAAGAAACGAATTTGAAAAACTCCAGCCGGGCAAGCTGCTGCTTGCTTCGGCCAATCTTCTTGAATCGAATTTCAAGCGCACGGTCCTGCTCATGTGCGAGCACAGCGAGGAAGGTTCCATGGGCTTCATACTCAACCGGCCCATGGAGTTCAAGGTGTGCGAGGCGATTGCCGGTTTCGAGGATATCGAGGAACCGCTGCACATGGGAGGCCCGGTCCAGGTCGATACCGTCCACTTCATCCATTCGCGGGGCGACAGCATCGATGGGGCTGTGGAAATTTTCGACGGCATCTACTGGGGCGGCGACAAGAACCAGCTCAGCTTTCTCATCAATACCGGCGTGATCCAGCCAAGCGATATCCGCTTCTTTCTCGGCTATGCAGGATGGGGGGCAGGCCAGCTTCAGCAGGAGTTCGAAGAGGGCTCGTGGTACACCGCAGAAGCGACAAGGGATATTGTTTTCGGCGCCGAATACGAGCGCATGTGGAGCCGATCGGTTCGTTCCAAGGGGGGCGATTACCGTATCATCGCGAACTCTCCCGAGTTGTCCGGCCTGAACTGAGGCGACGGGCAGGTCATGCAGGACCGGCTCGTGAACGCTTCAGCAGGTTTTGCGGTTAGTAATGAAATCGCTATATAACGGTTGCACTCCGGTGCACGTTGTTCTTTGAGAATACTGGGGATGACAGGCTTTCGACAGGGCAGGTGTGAGATAATGCTGCACTCCGAGTTTCAGCATGGATGGACTCGTTAAAGAAGTCTATGTACCAAATAGATGCAGACGATTATTCGTATGCAATGGCTGCCTGATTAGCACAAGTTAATTAACCAGCCATCGTTTTGCGGCGGATGCGCTTACTCTGAAAACGCAAAATGGCATAACCCGCGCTTGAGCTTCAGCTCGCGCAAGTAAGCTTCACCGGTTTTTGCCCGAAGGGATCGGTGAATACGCATTCGGGATAAGGGACCGAACGCTGCCGGCGGTGTCGTCGGTCCACGAAAATCCAAACACCGGAGATGAGTGTGGTGGCCTTATCAGGCAGTGTTCTGGACGCGGGTTCGAGTCCCGCCATCTCCACAGGTAGCAAAGCCCGTTTTTTGACGGGCTTTGTGTTTTTACGTCCGTCCGCTGCTGTTCCTGCAGCACACTTCCCGGGTGTTTCCTGGCGCTTTTTCTGAAAAGCCGGACTCTTGCTATATTTGTTCACCGGTCTGCCGGAGAAAACAGCAGGTTCCGGTGCAGCATGTTTCGTCCGGCAGCTGTTTTATGCCTTGTTGCAGGGTTTCGTTCCGCAAAGGAGTAGTAACCGGAAATTTCATTTCACGTCATTTATCATCACAAGGAGGATCCCATGAATTCAGGTTCTTTTTTCGGCAAACTGTTTGATTTTTCCTTCAAGGAGTTCGTGACGCTGCAGATCATCAAATACCTGTATATCCTCAGTAGTGTCCGGTTAAAAATAAAAAAGGTCTGAAAACACTTGAGAAAGGGCGATATTAAAAGTGACCAAACAATTGATATCAGCCGTATTCAAAGGGAGTTCCAGACCATGAAGCAAGTTAC
>Ga0233420_10000719_pt1 | contig 13414 bp, 19 predicted proteins | sample Watercolumn_Mata_4_FD_183009 | JGI IMG/M metagenome (GOLD analysis project Ga0233420, IMG submission 183009) | Freshwater microbial communities from Lake Matano, South Sulawesi, Indonesia - Watercolumn_Matano_2014_102_MG | ecosystem: Environmental > Aquatic > Freshwater > Lake | place...
GCGCATGATGCTTTTCAGAAACAGCACTAACTACTTTTCCATATGCATCCTGCACCATTGAAAGTTCTTTTTTTACGCTTTCAATTCCTTCTCCATATGAACCGATTTTTGCAAGAATAGCTGATTGAAGCCTATCAATCAAATTTTCAATTCTTTTCAATCTTTCAAACATTCCATCTACTTTTGTCGAATATAACACTTTGAATTCATTCATCTCTTCAATCTGCTGTTGTATTTTTCTTATCTTTTCTGAAAATACCTGCTGAGCAATTTCAATCATTGTGTCTGTATCTGTTCCTCCTTCATAATATCCCTGCCCTTGTTCCTGAGGATAAAACTCCTGATATGTTGAAGTTGGAGCAGGTGGCAATGGCTGTGAATATGTTGAATTTGGTGATGAATTATGCGAAACATAAAAATCATCAGAAGGATATGGCTCTGCTTTTGATGCATAATTTTCAGATGGCTGGGGAACAGGAGTATAATCATCTGCATAATTAGGTCCTCCTTTTATTTCTTCCATTTCTCCAACAGCACCCTTTATATTTGCCTGATTAAGAGCATCATTTATTATTTTTGGAGCAACTCCCTGCTCCTTAAGCTGCACAATTATATCTGAGTCATTCAAACCCTGTGCACGCATTTGTATTATCTGATCTGAAATTCCCATTTGTTTTATTTTTGATGTCTTTCTTTATTTAGTTATATTATACCTTTCCTATTTATAATATCTCTCTATTTTTTTAAATCTTTTTTCTTTAGATAATCTAAAGGCTGAAACATTTTTGCTTGTTTATACAATATCTCTAAGTCTTCTTTTTTTGCAAATTTTGAAAATTCTTCTGATGCTGTTTCAAGAAATGCGATAAGCCTTTGCGTGTTGTTTTTTAGAATTTCTATGTCTTTCTTAATTTCAAGAATTTTCCTATCTGAATTTTCCTTCAAATCTATAAGATTTTGCCCTATGAGAAGAATTCTATCCTTCAGAATTCTATATCTTTCTTCAATATCCCTTAATTTTACATTAACATCGCCTAAATCCTGTCCAGGATATGAATAATTATTATCCATATGATAAGAAGAGCAAGTCAGTTTAAAATTGTTGTGCTTAAGCCTGAACAATTTTAAAATAACCTGAAGAAATTAAGTTAAAATATTTTAACTTTGACATACAAAATATTTTAAACTGCATAAGCTTTTTTAATTTATGAACTTTAAAGAGGGGACGCCATTATATGCTTATGAGACGAGAAGAGAAGGTGGAGAAGATGTTTTATATATTAATTATCTTGGAGCGCCGTATGTTCCAAATCTTGAGGATTCAGCTGAAGTTATGGAAAGAACAGTTGATTCGCTGATTGAAAATCCCAATGTTTCGCGGGTAATTTTTGTGCAACAAAAAAATTACAACTATGAATTCCGCGAGACATCAATGCTTTTGGAAATAGCTCAGCTTTATGTTTATTTGATAAGACAGGAGAAGGTCTTATCTCAGGAAAAACTGATAATGCCGGGATTTGAGCAATTTTTTTCAAAAAGATATAATGATATCTTTTCTTTTCTTTTTCTTCTTAAAAGAGACCCGATTTCTGCGTTTTCAAATCTAAAAAAATTGAAAATAGAATCAGCAATATTACTGGAAAAAACCAATGAAAAAACAAAACCGGATTTTATTAATTATATCCGTTTGCTTGAAAGAATATATGGATTATTGGAGAATACAAAAATAATTCGCGCAGCTTCTGATTATCTTTCTAATTATTCTTTTGGAGATAGAGCAATTTATTCAAAAATTTTCAAGGCAGATGTCATTCCAAACTTTACTTTCACAAGATTAGTTTCTGATTTGCCTGAAAATGCAGAAATAATAGACCAATATGAAATTTCCGGAGATGAATATGACAAATCTCTTGTGACGATATTGAGAAAAAAAAACGAGCCAAAGTTCATTTATCATCTTATTCCGCCTGAACACAACATTCCAGAAGAATATAATGTACTTTTGAATCTTGCGAGAAGTGTTTTGATTGAACATCAGCCAAAAGCAGAAGAATTTGTTGATACAGAAAGAACAAGACAGGTTTTTTTCAACATATCACGAGATTTACTTCAGGATTTGTCACAAACAAAAAGAATTTCACTTTCATTTGCTGATTTAAACAAGCTAGCAACAATACTTGTAAGGCACACAATAGGATTTGGACTTGTTGAAGTTTTGCTTCAGGATAAAAAACTTCAGGATATTTCATTAAATGCACCTATTCCGCTTACTCCTATTTTTGTAAGACATCAGGAATTTGATGAATGTTCTTCAAATATTCTTCCAAGCCAAGAAGACATTGATTCATGGGCTGCAAAATTTAGACTTTTATCAGGACGTCCCCTTGATGAAGCAAATCCTATTCTGGATACTCAGCTTGAAATTGGGAAAATTCGTGCAAGAATAGCAATTGTTCAGCGTCCTCTTTCTCCTGATGGACTTTCATATTCAATAAGAAGACATAGGGAAGAGCCATGGACGCTTCCTCTTTTTGTTCAGAATAAAATGATTAATCCATTTGCAGCAGGATTGCTTAGTTTTATGATAGACGGTTCAAGAACAATTTTGGTTGCAGGAACGAGAAGTTCTGGTAAAACATCTTTACTTGGAAGTTTGATGCTTGAAATAATACCCAAATTTCGTGTTATAGTAATTGAAGACTCACTTGAACTGCCTGTTGAATCATTGAGAAAATTGGGATATGATATTCTGCGAATGAAAGTAAGAAGCGCTTTGCTGAAGACAACAACAGAAATGTCTGCTGATGACGGAATAAGAACAAGTCTAAGGCTCGGTGACAGCTGTTTGATAATAGGAGAAGTTCGAAGCGTTGAAGCAAAAGCACTTTATGAAGCAATGCGAATCGGAGCTCTTGCAAATGTTGTTGCAGGAACAATTCACGGAGCATCTCCCTATGCTGTTTTTGATAGAGTAGTGAATGATTTGGATGTTCCAACGACAAGCTTCAAGGCAACTGATTTGATTGCTGTTGCAAATCCAATAAAATCACCGGATGGACTGCATGCGTGGAAAAGATTATTGCAATTTGCAGAAGTAAGAAAACACTGGAAGAATGATCCATTGCTTGAAAAAGGATTTGTTGATCTGATGAAATATAATGTCGAGAAAGATGAGCTCGAGCCGACAGATGATTTGATAAACGGCGAGAGCGAGATAATCAAGGATATTGCATCAAATGTAAAGGGATGGGCTGGAAATTGGGATGCAATTTATGATAACATACTTTTAAGGGCAAAGATAAAGAAAGAAATTGTTGATGTTGCAGAAAAAACAAAGAATTTTCGAATTTTGGAATCTGATTTCAATACAATTGCAAATCACGCATTTCATGATATTTCTGATACCATAACAAAAGAAATTGGACTGCCGATTGGAGAAAGAGTATTTCCTGATTGGCAGAAGTGGTTAAACCAGGAAGTGAAAAAAAGGAAAATATGAAGTTTTCTCCAAAGATTTATTAATTGTTTTTACCATTCCCCCATATAAAAAGAGACGATAAAATGCCTGCACCAGATGTAAATGATGTTCTTAGAAAATACAGCTCAAAAATAGGGGGCCAGATAAAAACAGATTCAATTCTGAAATCAGAAAAAGGGTACAGTCAGGAATATATGAAATTCAAAGATGAGATGGCGCCCGAGCTTTCACGATATGAAAAATGGTGTCGGAGTCTTGGAGATGTTCTCAAGCTCAATATGGCTGAGAAAGACAAAATATCAATGAAGAAATCGCTTGAAATTGCGCATCTTGATGTTGAACCTTCACAGGCGCTTACACTAAGTGTAATGAGTTTTGTTCTTATGTTTTTAATTGGTTTGATTATATCAATTTCAATTACTTTGATAAAAGGAAATATTGCATCTTTTCCATTTTTATTTTTTGTTCTGTTCATGGTATTTTCAATATTCCTGTTTTATTTTGTAAACGGATATCCTGCGCGATTGGCGAATAAATGGAGACTGAAGGCAAGTTCACAGATGGTTCCGGCAATACTTTATATTGTTGTTTATATGAGGCATACTCCTAACCTTGAAAAAGCAGTCGGATTTGCAGCAGAACATCTTCAATATCCTCTTGCTCTTGATTTTAGAAAAGTTTTCTATGATGTTGAAGTCGGGAAATTTTCAACAATAAAAGACAGCCTTGATAATTATCTTGAAAGTTGGAGAGATTATTCAATTGAATTCATTGAATCTTTCCATCTTATTGAAAGCAGTTTGTTTGAACCTGACAATGTTCGAAGAATAGCTATCCTTGAGAAATCACTGCAGGTTGTTCTTGACGGAGTTTATGACAAGATGCTTAAATTCACGCATGATGTAAGAAGTCCGTTGAATACTGTTTATATGCTGGGAGTTGTTTTGCCAACATTGGGTGTTGTTCTTATTCCTCTGGCATCTGCAATGGTTGGAGGATTGATAAAAACAATTCATGTTTTTATTTTGTTCAATCTTATAATTCCATTTATTGTTTTTTATATGACAGATAAAATAATGCTTCTGCGTCCTGGCGGGCACGGAGAATCAGAATTGCTTGAGAGAAATCCTCTTTATCCAAAATACAAAAGCAAAGCTCCTTATTTCAATGCTTTTCTGCTGACATTTCCTTTGTTTCTGATAGGACTTCTTCCTTTGATATTTGGTTATATTCCTGAAAGTTATCTAGCAAGCATTGGATTGCAGAAAGATTATACTTTCTCGCAACTAGGACTAGGGTTTTTGGGAAATGAGAAATTATTCGGATTTTTGAGCAGTTCAGGAAGTTTTGGAGGAATAGCAGGACCTTTTGGAATAGGCGCTCTTCTTTTCAGCATGCTTATTCCTGTTTCAATTGCATTGTTTTTCTCAATGGCATTCAAAGACAAGACATCTGAATTGATTGTTGAAAAGGAAAAAACAAAACAGCTTGAACTTGAATTCAATAATTCTTTATTCCAGTTGGGAAACAGAATAGGAAATGGCATTCCTCCTGAAATTGCATTCGGTAAAACAGCTGAATCATCAAAAGGACTTAGAACAGCTGATTTTTTCCAGAGAGTCAATCAGAATATAAGGCAGGGCGGAATGAGTGTTGAAGCAGCAGTATTTGACAGAGATGTCGGAGCATTGAGATATTATCCATCTGAACTTATTGCGACAAGCATGAAGATACTTATTGAATCTGCGAAAAAAGGACTTGCAATTGCTGCATTAAGTTTGATGAGTATTTCTGAATATGTGAAGAACATACATAAGATAAACCAGAGGCTGAAAGATATGCTGGCGGAAATTGTATCTGACATGAAAAGCAACATGACTTTCCTTGCTCCGTTGCTTCTCGGAGTTGTCGTCGGACTTGCGTCGATGATAACAGCAATATTGAGCAAGTTGCAATTACCGACAGGGGTTGAAACTGCCTCATTAGGCGGGTTAGGAAATATTCTCGGACCAGAGGGAATCTTTAAATTAGAACAGATGATTCCTCCTTATTATCTTCAGATTATCATCGGCATCTACATAATAGAAATAATATTCATTTTGACAAACACACTTGTGACAATTGATTCAGGAGAAAACAAGCTTGAGAAAACATATTTCACTGGAAAGAATTTCAGCAAGGGAATTTTCCTTTATTTTGCAGTTGCGTTGGCAGCTGTTCTTGCTTTGTTCCTTCTTGCAACTCTTGTGCTAGGAAATATAATATAAATGTTTTTAAATGAAAAAATCCCAAGATAAAAATGGTAAATCAGGATCCATATAGCACGAAGGGCGGATGGAAATGGTTTTGGATAATTGTTGCAATTCTTGCCATAGGCTATTTTGCATTAAAACTTCTTGGTTATATATAGAATTATTTTAAAAATTAAGGTGATTAGTTAAATTTATTAATTGGAATTCTTTTTTTGAGATATGAAGTTCAAAAGAGGGATTGTCGCGGATTATCTTCCATGGCTGATAATAGGAATTGCTGTTCTTGTCATAATAATTCTCGGCATATTTGTGCTGAAGGGACAGGGCGGAAACCTTATTGACAGAATTAAAGATTTATTCGGAGGCGCTTAAAATGTCTGAATTGACAATAGGAAATACAATAAAAGTGATATTAGGGCTACTAGTGATTATTGCAGTAATTGCAGGTTTGTATTTTCTGTTCAAGGAAAGAGTTATTGATTTTTTCAAAAATCTTCCCGGCGGAAATTCAACAAACCTGACAAAGATGCTACTAATCCTGATAAACTAATCAAATGAAAAACAAAATATATGCGGATAAAAAAGGTTTTTTTCTTGCAGAGGAAACACTGAAGATAATAATTGCTGTTCTTGTTATTGCCTTTCTGATTTATTTTCTCGTATCGCTTTATTTGTCAAGCGGAAGCTCAGAAGAAATTAAATTTGCAGAATCTTCTGTGAGATATATTACAGAACAATTGAATTTGCAATCTTCAGAGATAATCCTGTACAATCCGGAAGATTGGATTTTGGTTTCATGGAAAGAAGAACAGTTGCCTGAATTTTGTTCAAATATAGGATGGAAAAATTGCGTGTGTATATGTGAAGATAAAGATTCTTGTTCAGAGAATGGATATTGCAGCGATTATAATAAAGAAATATTTATTAAAGATGGAAGCATTGAACTGAATAATCTCCCTGTCACACTTGAAATAAACTACGGAGATAAAATAGAGGTAAAGAAAAAATAATGGAATTTATAACCTTCTTGAAATGGATTTTTTATTTTGTAATGTTTGGGTTAGCAATAATTGGCATTCTCAGTTTAATGGGAGCCGGAATTGTTTAATAATCTTAAATAAAAAATGAGCGAAGTTGGACTTGAACAAACAATAATGAAATATCTGCCGTGGATAATATTATTTGTAATACTGATAGGAGGAATTTATTATGTTTCGCAATCATTGGCTTTCAAATAGAAAAGGCGAACTTACAACACAACAGATAGTAATTTTGATAATTGTTATAATAAGTTTCATTGTCCTTTTGTATTTTCTGTTTTTGCTTAATCCAAAAGAGACGAGTTCAAAGCAGATATGCTATAACTCAGTGGTTTTAATCAGCAAAAGTTCTGATTTGGTGGGAGAACTTGACTGCAAAACAAATTACCTTTGTATTTCAGGAGGAGATTCTTGCACAAGCTTTAATCCAACAATCACAGCAAAAGTTGATGCCTCTAAAAAAGATGAGGTTCTGAAAACAATAGCGGATGAGATGGCTGATTGCTGGTGGATGTTCGGAGAAGGCGAGCTGAACTATCTAAGCGCAGGTTTGGTAGAGGAAGGAAAGGAAATTATCGATTCATCTAATCCTTATCATTGTGCGATATGCTCAAAAATAAAATTTGATAAAAAGATACAGGATAAAATTAAGGAAATAACATATTCAGAACTTGCTGATTATATGAAAACCCATCAAACATCCCACAAAGCGTCTTCAAGTTATTTGAAATATCTTTACGGTGTTAATAGTCTGGAATCATCAAATGCGCAGATAAAAGAATTTGATGTTAACTCTGTTCCGATTTCCACATCCAAAGATTACCTTATAATCACCGGCAAAGATCCTGAATTATTATGGGGAACTGAATATAAAAAAGTTCAGTTGATAAGCGTTGATGATTCTCTTACAAAATCAGAATGCGGAATATTTGATATAACTCAATCCTAATTTTTGATGACAGCATATATCAATAATTTTATTAAGGAGTTTTGACTTTTTTTATAATGAAGTTTATAGACAGAAAATCAAAAAAAGGAGATATTATTATCGGTGATGTTATATTCCTTGTTTTGAATCTGATATTTCTTTCCATATTGATTATTTTTGTCATATCAAAAACAAATGATGCATCTCTTCTTGAAGAAAAATATGCAAAGGAAATAGCGCTGATTATAGACTCAGCAAAGCCTGGAATGGAGATTCACCTCAACATGCAGGATGCGATTAAAAAAGCAGAGAAGAATAATCTTGATATAAACAGCTTAATTGAAATAAAAGAAAATGTTGTTCATGTCAAGCTGAAGGAGAAAGGAGATTATTCGTATTCTTTTTTTAATGATGTTAGTGTTAGTAACCCTTATCTCAATATAAACAACAAGGAGGAATATATTTTCTTTATAGAAGAAAAGAAATAAAATGATAAAAGACAAAATAGGTGCGGAAAAAACAATCAGCATTTATTGGTTTGCTATTTTGATAATTGTCGCAGCAGCCATAGTATATATGGTGGTTTCTGTTTACGGACAACCTTATGATGTGAGGCAGATTGAATCAGATATTCTTGCAAATAATATTGCAGGTTGCATAAGCGAAGGAGGATATCTAAAGGAAAAAATAATCAATGATGTTGAGTTTTCAGAAAATTTTTTGGAGAAATGCAATCTTAATTTTGAATCGCCTGATTTTGAAAAAAGCTCCGGAGAGTATTATGTTTCAATAAGATTTCAAGATTTTAATTCCGGAAACCAGATTGGTGCAGAAATAATCAATGGCAATGTAAATCTTAAATTAGCATGTGAATTAAAAGGAAAAACAAATCCTGCCTGTTCTTCAAAAAGTTTTTATGTAATTGACAAAAATTCCCAAAGTTATAGAATTGACATAATCGCGATTGTAAACAAAGCTGAAAAAAACATATGAAAATTCAGAATAAAAGAGGACAGATATCAGAAGGAATAACATGGGTAGTTGCAACAATAGCAATTTTGGTAATGCTTCTCTTTTCATTGTTCCTTACTTCATTTACATTAAAGAACAAAACAATAGAAAAAGATTTTTTCAGCGATACTATAAATTCAAAATCTTTTCTGAGTTATCTTCTGACAAAACAGACTAGCGGAGAAAATGTTTATTTCAAAATAAAGCAAGACGGAAATTTAAGTTCTGAAAACGGAATGCTTGCACAGAAAATATTTAACGGATTATATAAGGAAAAATATTCAGAAATATGGATTGGTGTTAGCGAGTTTAGAAAAGGAGTAGGGGATACAACTATTAGTGGAATTAAAAATGATTTTTTCGGAAACAAGCCGTCTTCTGTTGCTCATGGATATTACGGCTCTGTTATATTAAAAGAATATTATGCTTCAATATTACTCCTTAACAAAGAAAATGACAAGCAGATTTTCACAGAGGCAATTTTCATGAAAAAAGCAGGAGATTAACACAAAATAAAATGATAAACAAAAACAAGAGAGGAGACATTGCAACTCTGGTTTTGGTAATCGGAGTTTTTTTGGTTTGTGCGATAACAATATTGAGCCTGGCTATTTCGCTGACATCTGTCAATAATGATTTTAATGTGCTACAAAACATGGCGTCTATAAATTCAGCTGCTGAACAGGCAAGATTTTTTGAAAATGCAGGGCTTGATCCTTTGGATTATCTGGAAATAAAAAAAGAGAATAATCAATATCTTTTGACATCAGAGAGGATGAGCGATGATGTCTCTGTTTCGTGGGGCTTAGAAAAAGAAAAAAGAGTGTTTTATGTTGAATATAAAATTCCAATAAAGGGTTCTTCTGTTTCTCCTTAATTTCTTTTCAAATAAAAACATTTTTAAATAAAACTATCTTCGGTTAAATATGAAAGATAAAAGAGGGCAGGAACTCAGCACAAATACGATTATAATAATAATTTTGGCTGTTGTTGTTCTTGTAGTGCTTGTGCTTGGATTTGCAATAGGATGGGAAAAGATATTGCCATTCACATCACAACCAAATATTGACACAATAAAGACAGCATGCGCAACAGCATGTTCAACAGGAAGCACATATGATTTCTGCAGTATTCAAAGAGAAGTTAAGGATGGAATCAATGATAAATTCAAGGAGACATGCTATGCTCTTGCAAATAATGCGGCCTATTCGAGCAGAAATTACGGAATAGACAAATGTCCATCAATTACATGCGGTACTGCATAATTTTGATAAATCTGAGAATATTTCTAAGACAAAGTTTATTTTAATGGTTTTACAGTGAAATATCAATAATTATAAAAAGATGCGGAAGCAAATTATGAAATGGATTACGGATTTTCAGAAAAAAGAAACAAGAGAAAAGGAAAGATAAAGGAAAAGAAAAAGCATCCCTACAGAAAAGGGGGGACGCAGAGAAGCATGGAATTTGGGAACAAAGAGAAGCAAAAAGGATAATGTAATATAATATTAATCTAAAAATTTCACGGCGGTGAGACTGATAAAAATATTGTAATCCTAAATTGCATGTTAACCTACTTGGATAATATTATAAAACCCTTCTCATTGTATTCTTCATGCTGATAATATTCCTGATTGTTCTTGCGTTGATATGGATTATTATTGCCATATTCAATGATTTGAAAACACGAGAAATTCCCAACTGGCTGAATTTTTCGCTGATAATATTTGCGCTTGGAGCAAGATTTTTTTATTCTCTTTTTGAGCAAAATTGGAACTTTTTCATTTACGGCTTATTAGGACTTGGAGTTTTCTTTATTCTGGGAAATATTCTTTATTATTCAAAATTTTTTGCCGGAGGAGATGCAAAATTATTCATCGCGCTTGGAGCAATTATTCCATTTTCTACAGTTTTTATTGAAAATCTGAATCTATTCGGAAATTTTGTGCTTTTGTTTTTGATATCTGGAGCAATTTTCGGAATTGCAAGTGTTTTGTATTTCAGTTGCAAAAATTTCACCAGTATAAAAAAAGATTTTGCAAACAGCATGAAAAATAACAAGAGAAAATTCTATTCTTTCATGATTGCAGGACTGGCATTTATGATTGCAGGATTTTATATGGAATTTCTTTTTCTTTTGGGAGCAATTTTGTTTGTTTTTCCATATATCTTTTATTATACAAAATCAATTGACAATACTTCTCTTGTCAGAAAGATAGATTCAAAAAAACTTACAGAAGGCGACTGGCTTTATTCCTCTTTAAAAATCGGCAAGAGAGCGATAGAACCAAGATGGGAAGGGCTGAATGCAAGGGAAATAGCGTTGATAAGAAAGAAATACAAATTCGTCAGAATAAGAAGAGGAATTGAATTCAGTCCTGTGTTTTTAGTTAGTTTTGTTGTTTTTGTTTATTGCTATTTTGCCGGAATAATCTTATGGAATTCTTTTTGGTAACCACAATATCTCCTCAATTTTTTCAACAACTTCCTCTGCTTTTTTCAAAAATGATTTTTCTTTTTTGAGTTTGGATTTCTTTTCTTTTGCAATTTTTGGTTTTTCAGATGTTGATAGAAGTTTTTGGATTTCTTCAAGTTCTTCTTTTTTTGCAGGTTGTCTTCTTGAAGAAATAGATTCATCAGAATAAATCGGGAGCAAATTGATAATTGAGTGCCCGAAAGCAGATGAAGTAATATTTTCAATTTGCTTTGGTTTTAATGCTGATTGGATTTTTTTTGAAATCTTTTTTGCGAGAGTTTGCGCATTTTCAGGAATCTCTGATTCTTTTCCTTCGTGTTTTTTTGGAATTATCAGTACATGTCCTCTTGAAGCTGGGTTTATCTCAAGAACAGCGAAAGCATCATCATTTTCATCTATTTTATAACTTGGAATTTCCCTTGAGATTATTGAACAAAAAACACATGAACTGCTTTGTCCTGGAACAAGATTGTTTTTCACAAGAAACTCCTCGAGATTTTCAGCATCCATTTTTAATATCTGTTCTTTTGCATATTGTTTCTTGCTTTCAGGAAAACTCCTGTCAACGTGTTCAATCAGCTGATTTTTTATAGCATTGGTTTGTTCTTCAGATAACATATCTCTGCTAATACACGTAAGTTTTTAAATGTTAAAGGATTAAATTGAAATATGGCAAGAGTAGGTATATTTTGGCCAGATAAACCCCGATTAGAACATTAAAATTTTAATTCAATTTATACAAATATTTAAAAATATATACAATATTAAATAGAAGATGATATGGGGATTAATAATTGTCGGTTGTATAGGAATTATACTCCTTCTTGCAGTTTTTGATTTATTGGAATATAGAGCAGCCATAGCTATTCTGGGGATTAGCATAATTTCTATTTTAGCAGGTTTATTTATGAAGAAAAAACAATTCAATGGTTAATTTTTAATTTATCATATATCAAAGACAAGTTTTTAAATGTTAAAGTATTGATAAAGAAATGAGAGCAAAAATAGTTGGTTTAGGTACGATAATAGGCGGACTTGGACTTATCGGAGGATATGTTCTTGAACTTCCATATACTGTTTATGCTGTAGCTCTTGGATTATTATTAATAATTGTCGGAATATTTATGAGAGAAAAACCGAAATTTTCATAATAAAAAATTAAAATGAACATATGGACAATTATTTTTGGATTGATTGTTGTTCTTTTTGGAATATGGAACATTCTTGAGCTTAATATGTTCACTCCTGGATTGACTGTAGCATTGATTTTTTTTGGCCTAATAATAATTATTGCAGGATTTTTGAATAAGAAGAGATAATTTTTATTAACTAAAAGTTTTTAAAGATTATTAAATTATTTTTAATATGAGAGCAATTCCCTTTTTTATTGGTTTAATTATAACAATTGCAGGAGTTATCGCAGTGGATTATATTTCTTATTGGGGTTATGTTATTGCTGCCATAGGACTTCTATATTTGATATACGGAGTTTTTGCAACAAATAAATTATGGAAAAATTGATAATTTTTAACCAACAGCTCTTCGCATATCGATAATCTGGACAGAATTTATATTTTTAATTTTCTTCAGCTTGTTTTCAAGAGTTTCAATTTCATCATCCTCGGGCCATGCGAAGAAAGCTATGACTGCCTTTAATCCAAAAGCAATCGGCTCCTCTGTGATTGTGCAGTTTTTTCCAAGAGATGACTCTATGATTTTCTTTGCTTCATCTCCTATTTTTTTCGTGTTTGCACTTGGAGAATCAGGCATTATCTTTATTTTTACAGCGACCATTGCCATATTTTATCTTATTAAAGATGGTTTAAAAGACTTTGGAATAAAGATGATTCTAACTAATGATAAAATTTTACCGAAGTTTATCAGTTTACGTGAAAACTCTTTTTTGTTAATTCTATCTATCATTCTTGTTATAATTTTTTCACAGCAATACTTATAAACGAGGGTTATTTTTTTCCAAAATGGTTGAAATAAGTTACGATAAGCTTCTTGACAAGATTTCCAAAACTTCTGGATTAGATAAAGCTGAACTTGAAAGAAGAGTTGAAGCGAAGAGAGCAAAACTTTCAGGGCTCATAAGCAAAGAAGGGGCTGCGCAGGTTGTTGCGGCAGAACTTGGAATAAATCTTGACAAGGAAAAAGTAAAGATAGATGAACTTCTGCCTGGAATGAGAAAGGCAAATATTCTTGCAAAAGTCATAAAACTATCTC
>Ga0233420_10000720_pt1 | contig 13412 bp, 10 predicted proteins | sample Watercolumn_Mata_4_FD_183009 | JGI IMG/M metagenome (GOLD analysis project Ga0233420, IMG submission 183009) | Freshwater microbial communities from Lake Matano, South Sulawesi, Indonesia - Watercolumn_Matano_2014_102_MG | ecosystem: Environmental > Aquatic > Freshwater > Lake | place...
AAAAGCATCACGGGACCGATGCAGTTTACCAAGAAGCCGTATCCAACTCCCTATGACATTGGGTACGACCTCCACGTGTATGCCACGGACCCAGCGGTTGCAAAAGCCATGCTCTTGAAGCTCGCTCAGGCGTTCCCCATCGGCTACATGCCCAAAATTGGCGAACCCGGCAAGGAATCGTGGCCGCTTTTCACCAAAGGCACTCCCCAGGACGACGACGAACCAGACAAGCCTCTCTTTCACAAGATTGTGCCGTTGTGGGTTGAAGGTGTGTGGATAGACCGACTCGAAGAGGAGGAGCATAGCTCTATTTCCTCGCCCGAACTGGACTCCGAAATCACGAACTATGACGTGTTTCAATAACCTCACGGGGGTTTTCAATGGCGAAAAGAACGACAGGCGACCTGACTTTGGAAGACTTGGCAGGATCTACCTCCCAGCCGGTCGAGGATACCCCGAGCCCCGAACCGATTGCGGAAGCACCCCCGCGAGGGCCGGTTCCGGGCGAAGTGTACGTCCTCAACAAAACTTCGGCTCCGCTCGACATCACGCTCGTTGACGGTCGCAACCTCCGAGTGGGACCATACACGCGTGGCGGGGGGCACAACAAGTCGGACATCATTCCCAAGAAGCTCTTGCCGCCCTATGTGAAGCGCCTTGAGGCTCAGGGCTCGATCCGCATCATCGACGCGGCAGCGGAAGGAGGCAACTAATATGACCCTTGGCGCAGCACGAGTTATCTGGACCATTCAAGACCTCTCCATGTTCGTGGACGAGATTGTCCGCGGATACGTCATCATGGTGATTCAGGCGGAACGCGGACCCATGGCAAAGCCGAAGATCATTTCTTCCGTGGAAGAGTACACCAGGATCTTCGGCAAGAAGGTGGACTACACTCAGGATCCGCTTGTGTGTGAAATGGCGCTCAGGCAGGGTGCGCGCCTGATTCTCATCAGGACAGCCCACTATACGGACATCACTGACCGCACGAGCCTGACCGCGCTCTCTTCCCATGTCACCCTGAAAGACCGGGGCGACATCGCTACTCACGCGGCAATCCAGGCAGTTGCGGGACCATATGCGCTTCTATCCATTGCACAGAGCGGCCGGGCTGTCGGGTCGGAAATCGCACCTTACACCTTTGTGACCGGCGCTTCCGACAAGCTCCTCATCAAAGTGGGAAGCGGTGCAGACCAGGAAGTGACACTGGTAGGTAGCAATCAGACAGTCACACAAGTCTGCAACCAGATTAACGCGCAGACCAGTGGCCTGACCGCATCAGCGAACAACAACCTGGTGCAGATCGCAGCCAACACCGTAACGGATGGCATCCAAATCAAACTGATCACCAATGATGCTTACTCTGTGCTTGGCCTTAACGAGGCGACCTATGCTGCTGACCCCGGCACCGACAAGCTGGTCATTTCCGTCAACGGCGGCGCGGACCAAACTTTCACGCTCGCAGGTGACGGCAGCAATCCATTCACTCTGACCGCTTCGCAAGTCATGACACAATTGGCGGCATTGACTGGCGCGAGTGTGACCGTCTACAACGGCGCGCTCCGAATCACGAGCACTGCGACCGGGCCGCAGGCAAGCCTCCAGGTCAAATCAAGTTCGACATGCGAAGCAAGACTTGGCCTTGACAACGACGTGCATACCGGCGCGGACGGAGAGGCAACCGACACCCTCAAATTCACGGCCAAAGACCCGGGGGTGTGGGGTGACAACCTTGCTGTGCAGATCTCAGAATCGGCTTTGGATCCGGTCAACCTCTTCAACGTGAAGATCATCTATTCCGAGCAGGGAGATCTCACCGAATACTACGGCGACCTCTCCATGGATCCGACCAGCAAGCGGTATGCTCCCACGTTCATCAACGAGCGATCTTCACTCGTGACCGTGGAGGATCTTGAATCCAACAACGCTGCGCCGTCGGATATGCCCGCGGTGAATGCGTGGGGCACGCTCATGGCCGGTGGCGACAACGGCTTGGCGGGATTCTGCGATGCGGACTGGATCGGACATCAGAAATCTCAGACTGGAATGTACGCGGCCGACGATGCGCCGTACATGGCCATGGACATCATGATCCCAGGCACTACGTCGGTTACGGTCTTTCAGGCTCTCATCACCTACTGCGAAGGCCGAGGCGACCTCCTCGCCTATGGACAGGTCCCGTGGGGCATGTTTCCGGAGGAAACCGTCGATTGGCGAATGGGCAATGCGCCTTGGTCTCACCCCGCTTTCAACAGTCATAGGTTCTCGCTGTGGTTCGGTAGGCCCTTGGTTTACAACGATCTGACTGACTCGCGCGAGTATGTGTCCTGCCTCGGGCATCTTGCGGCCTGCATCTGTCGCACGGACAACGAGTACGATTACTTCTATGCTCCGGTCGGGCCGCGGCGAGGCACCGTTTCGCTCTGCGAAGGTGTGGACTTCAACATCCAGGGCTTCAGAGGCGGTGGGTATGCGGACCTCTTCGCTGAGTACGGGATCAACTACCTGATGATTTCGCACTTGCCCGGCATCGAAGGCGCAATGTTCTGGGAGCAGCGCACGACTCTTCGTGTGGCGTCGGCTCTGCGGGAATTGAACGTCATGCGGTTCATTACCATGATGTACAGGGTTTTGATGCCGCTTCTCCGGACCTTCATTTTTCAACCCAACCATCCCGTAACATGGCGGGAAATCCATCGTGCGCTGCAACCGGCGTTCGAGGATTGGAAGAACCGCTACGGTATCTACGATTACGCGCTCCAATGCGACAAGGACGCGTTTTTTGACGGTGGGGAGCTTCGCAATGCAGTCATCAACACCGGCCTCGACATCGACCGGGGCATCTACCATTGCCGGGCGCTCATCCAGCCCACTAAGACGATCTACTACCTGGAATTCGAGCTTGGAGTCATGAGAACCGGCGTCGCGTTCGAGAACTACCTGGAAATGAAAGAATTGCCCGGATGGGTGCGTCGATAAGTGAGCCCATAGCCTTCGGGCTCATTCAAGGAGTAACACATGGCAACTGAAACCTATGCGATCCCCCGCTTGAAAGAATTCAAGTTCCGCGTGGAGATCAACGGCCTGTTGGTCGCACTGGTTCAAGACTTCGATCCCGGCGACCGCATCCATTCCATCACTGAGCACGCTGGCGCAGGGCAGAACCATCCTTCGCACGAAACCGGGATGGTGAAATTTAACGATGCTGTGCTCAAACTCGTGGTCCCTGCTGAAGGCGTGGGACGGGATTATTTCGAGGTGTGGGCAAACCAGGCGCAGGATCCGAGAACCGGCAACGGCGGATTGCCCCGACAGTATCAGCGGAATGTGAGTTTCTACGAAATGAAACCTGACGGAAATGTGTCGAGGGAATGGACGCTGATTCGGGCTCAAATCAGCCACTACCGTCTCGGGAACAGACACAGCCTGACTGAAAACCGGGACGTTATCGAGGAAATCCACCTCAAGTACGAATACCGAGAATTGGAAGTCAAATAGGTGATTCATGCTTCCTGATTCCGAAACTGAAAGCAGAGAATTGGTGCTTCCCATAAGTGGACAGCCGGCCGTCATCATCGAGGGTGACGGCAAGTCCGATCGGGGGCTCTTCAAGGGCAACAAACCGCGCTACCAGATTACTTACGAGTATCTGGCAGCCCTTACCCAATCCATCGGGGACATCACGAAGGTAGATCAGCAGGTCATCAAAGATCTACTCGTTCCCGACCAGGATTTCTTGGCTATCGAGATCTTCAAGGTCAACTACGCCGAGACTTTTGAGTTTTCCTACTTCTGTGGTGCCTGCGGCAAGACATCGGACCAGGCCGCGCCGTTGAACAAGCTGACTATGCGGCCGATCCCCCCCGAGTCCTCCGGCGCACCAGACCCGGTTATCACCATCACGCTCCCCAGGAGCGGCATGAAGGCGGAAATCGGGATGCTCAACGGCCACAAGGAAAGCATCATCCTCGGACAGATGCAGACGGAAGGCGTAGACGTGAATCAGAGCGATTACCTTTGCCTGCGGCGTCTGGATGGCTCCGAGGACTTCACCTACGAGGACGTGGTTGCATTGAAAAAGAAGGACCATGAAGCGATCAGGAGAGCAAGAAAGCAGCTCGTCTGCGGGTACGACACTTTTGTTATCGTGCCGTGTCCTGAGTGTGGGGTTCGAGGGCGGATGAACATCCTCACGCATCCGGATTTTTTCTATCCGGGGGGATAGCCGCAGGAGGCGGATTCACTCAGTGGGGTTATAAGGACGTTGACCGGCTATTCCTCCAAAACAAATCCCTTGAACAGATAGACCAGGAGATTTTCAACCTCGTCTATCACCTGCATCAATCCAGAAATGAAGTCCTGTCGTGGCCGTCCTCAGTGCGTCACAAGATGTGGCAGCAATTCAAAGAACAAAAGGAATTCGAGAGAAAAGAGTCTGAGCGGGAGTAAGGCGAGTGAATCAGGAAATCGGCATAGCTTTCAGCGTCACCGGCCACGACAAGATCATCCAGGCCGTTCAAGCTGTCGAGACGCGATTCGATAGCCTTGGTGGGAAGCTCCAAAGCTGGACCCAACAGATGCACCGCCTCGCGGGAGGGTTCCAGCAGGCTGCTGGTTTTCTCCGTGATTTCGGGGCGGGTTTGGGGACCATGAGCGGTCAGGTCCGTACCGCATCTACCGCGCTCGGAGGCATTCATTCGAATATCGACTCCATCAACCGCACGAGGATGAATCCCAACATTTTCGATCCGGTCGCACGTAGCGCGGAGACGGCAAAGAAGGCGGTATCCGATCTCGCTACGAGTGTGGGCGCAGCAACCAAGAAGGTCGGGGCTGCAACAGCTGGCCCCGGTGCCGTCGTGGGGATGCATGGGGCAACCGGGGGGGGCAGTAAAGGTGGCTCTCTCTCTTCCGGCAACCTCTTGGGTCTCATTCCCGGCTTCTGGCTCCGCTGGCAACTGCTTTCCGCGGGTCTTCACGGTGCCCATGCGCTCGGCCGGGGTGCTGTTGCGGCCGACCGGAAGCAAATGGCAGAAGCCTTGGGTCTGCTTTCGTCTGTTGGGTTCGGAGCACAAGAGAAGGATTTGACGGAGGCGGCAGGACACAGGTTCGCGCAAAAACTTCCGAGCGTAGCTCCTGAGCAGTACGTTAAGACCATGTCGCAGACCGCTTCCGCGTTTGATGTGAACAAGCTCGGTTTAGGGCAGCTTCAAGCCATGAATGAAGCGGCGATTATGGCCGGCAAGATCGCACAGATGGACCCAAGCAAGGCCGCGGAGCAATTGAGCAAGATCACCCTCGGCTACGGCATGGCGCAGGGGGGCGAAACATACAAGGCGCTCACCGGCGGCGGCAGGGCGAACGTGAGAGGCTTCGGCAATGTGAACCTCGGTGAAATGTACCAGCAGAACGCCGCATGGATGGCCAAGATTGTGGAGAAATCCAACATCTGGGGCACTGGTGTCATGGATTTCATGCAGTATGCCGCACCGACGATGGCACAGCACGGATGGAACCCCGCAGCGCAGATGGCTTGGGCTGGCGCGATGGCTGACAGCGGGTACAAAGGAGCGAAGGCCGGTCGAGCATCCAAAGACATGATGGCGAGGCCCGAAGCGCTGGCTCGACTCATGATGCTCGGAAACAGAGAAATGGCGCAGGATCTCACGACCGGCAAAATAGGTCCTGTTGACCCCATGCTCTTGCGGCAGCGTACAGCTCAAGTTTCGCAGGCGATGCAGGATCCTCAGAAATTCGCCGCGCTTATTACCGATACCCTGTCCAAGAACATGCACTTGGCACAGCGTCTCAAGACGGATGAGCAGTTCGGTCTGAACATGGTGAAGGATCTTGGCATGAGCAGAGATTTCCTCCCGGCGTTGACCTCGATCCTCTCTTCCGGCTTCATCGAGCGGTTCAAGGAGTTCTTGGAGGCTCTTTCTAGCGCGAACATGCAGGGTTTGGCGGCGCAGAGTGCAGAATCGGTGTCGGATACCTATTACCAATGGCAGCAGCTCGAGAATGCCGCTTCTTCCTTCTGGAAGTCCATCCAGAAGTCTAAGGGGGCGATAAGTCGGGCAGTCGGCGGCCTTGCTGACATCTTCGACAAAGCGCGCGAGGGTTCCGACCGGCAGAATCAGGCCGACATCCTCACCGGCATTGCGAAGAAGTACGGGCCGTTCCGTAAACCGGAGGATGCTTTGGAAGCCTCGGCCATGGACATCCAAAAGGAAAAACTCCGCAAAGAACTTAACGAGGCTATGGACAAGGGGTATCAACAAGATCTTCGCAATCTGGGACCGCGCCCGGGAAAGGAAAATCCGCTTGAACAAGAGGAGTGGGATCGTCGGAAAAATTTACTGTGGAACCAGTGGCGCGATTTGGGAACCGACATTTTCGAGAAGAGGACTGAAAACAGCATCCTCCCCAACAGTGTTCGTGAGGAATTCTCGTCAAACATGAATTCGGTCATCAGCGGTCTTGGACAATTTCGCGATGCCCTTGCTAATGCTATCCCGTCCTGGCTGAAAACACCTGTATTCGGCGGGAAGCCTGAACATTACGCCCCCCCTAAACCGGAGCAGTATGTTCCTCCTTCTCAGAAGGAAGCTCCTCTCCCAAGCGAGGCCGAGTATCTCCACAGCCTCCTGAAGCCCGCATCCTTGAAAGTGACTGAAGGCGCAGCGGCAGGCGGAATAAACGTCCGCGTCTTCCTCGATGGCAATGAACTGAGGACCGCTGTGCAGAACGTCCTGATAGACGAAGGCATGCACAACCGCGCTCGTTTCGGCGGGGGTAGAACCTCGTAATGGCCAACTTCACCAAAGGCATGATTATTCCTCTGGAAGCGTTCGCAGAGCCGGTCGTGTTTCAGTGGAATCCCTACGAGGTCCATTATGACAAGGTGAACAAGTGGGCGCAACTCCATCCGGCAGGCGCGGAGAGACCTATATTTCATTTCGGATGCGGGGAGGCTCGTATTATCAGCCTCTCGATAGAGGTATCAAAGCACAACAACAGCGATTTCTTCGTAAAAGGATGGTTCGATAAGCTCCACAAGCTCACGAAACCGCTTGTTCGAGGTATGGGGCTGAACCGCCCCCCTGAAGTGCAGATCATCCTCGGCGGTTCCCTTGACGCCAAGGCGATACTCAAGAGGGTCCACTTCCGCATGGGTTCGCACCGTGGCCAGCAGCACCATTTCACGTACCTCGCGGAACCAAACATGCTCCTTCCAAAAGAAGGGCATGTCATTATCCGTGCTCATGAGCTTGGCTGATGGACAAACATCCTGATTTCATCGTCACCATAGACGGTAAGGACGTAACCAAGGACTGCCTGAGATGGCATTTGAAGGACGCGGACGACAGCATGTGTTCTTTGATGGTGGTGGTGGACAACAAAGACCTCAAATACGATGGTGCCTTCAGCGTTGACGGTACGGTCTCGATTCGTTTTGGTCACTGGCGAACACTTAACCAGAAGGTCGAATTGACGATCAAGAAATACAAGGAATGGCATTCCGGCCAAGGACGAACCATAACCGTCATAGGCTTGGATGCAACGCACAAACTGTCCCAAAAGACCGGTCGTGGACACCACAAGACCGACAAGCCCAAGAAGATCATCGAAGAGGTTGCTCAAGAGACCGGGACCCAGATCGACCAAAGCAAGGTAAAGAATCCGGGCGGTACATCATCACCGACCGTAGGCGGTTGCAAGCGCGGTCCGTGGCCTGCTGGGAGGCATTGTGGCGAGCAAATGCAGGAGGCATTGAATCGTGCGGAACCTCAGAAGGATAGCGGTGGGGATGCTTCAAAGGTTTATGGCAAGGATAGCGGTGGAGGGAGCGGTCTCACCGGGAACCGGCAGGCAACATCAGGCCTGAAACCTGAAACACCCGGGGAAAAGAGCCGCATGAACAACGCAAACAAGCGGGCTCAGTCTTCAGCATACACCGGAACTCTCAATTTGGTGGGATACCCCCTCCTCAGAGCCAAAAAAGGCATAACCATCGAGGGGGTAGGCAGTCAAGGATCCGGGAAGTGGTACGTCAAAAGCGTAGATCATGATTGGGGCAGCAAATCGGGATACATCACGGACGCACAGGTAATCCGAGGAGGGACCGGTAAGGACGCGGGAAATGCTCCTCAACCAATGGTATATTACGGAGACATCTACAAAGGAAAAGACAACATCTATGCCGGACCCAGACCTACCGACGCGGAAAGTCAAGCAACTCTGACCTTCGGGGATGGCGAATACACCATGACCTTTAACTGGCAGGTGGACGGGCAGACTGGCCGCGATACAGGAAAGAAGGCCGAGGGCAAGGCTTTGAATCCGAACAAGGTCAAGAAACCCATTGAAGAGGTAACGTCACAAAAACAAGACGACAACAAGGGCAAGACTGACCCAAAAGATAGTTCTCCAACAGTATTTGGACCAAAAAAATGATCGAGAATAGCGTACTCCCGTTCCCAGATGACTCTTTTGAAGGCACGCAGGGCACCGCACTTCATTTCGGCGTGGTCAAATCAGTGGATGATCCTGAAATGCGCGGCCGGGTCCTGGTGGAATGCGCCGAAGTCTACGGTGACGAAAAGCCCGAATACTGGACGACCTGGGCGGAATGGTTCGGCAATCCTGTGGGATCGAGCGAAAAGAAAGGTGATTTCGGTATGTGGTGGCCTCCGGTCCCAGGCCTTCTCGTGGCGCTCGGGTTCGAGGGCGGCAACTACGACCGGCCATACTGTTTCCCGGCCTCCGCATGGGGAGACGATGGCAAACCTTATATTCCGATCGAAGCGAAGTCTCAGAAGAAGAAATCAGTCAATGTGCGTGTGCTCAAGAGCGTTTCCGGCGCGACCCTCATGTTCGACGACAACGGCAAACAGGAGGCCACTTTCCTCTGTGATTGGACGGGGGCCGGTTTTTTCAGCATGGCGCCGGGCAAGAAGGAAGACGCGAAAAGCTCGGGCGAATGCACCGCAAGCCGGATGCGACAGGGAGAAATGCGAGGCGACAAGAGTGCATTCCGCGGCAACAATAAGAAGCCTTCCAAATTGGTGGAAGGCGGTCTCGCAATCATCGGAACCCTGGACCTCAACGGCCAGGGCCTCCTTCAATTGGCCAAGGATGGGAATGGTGTCCTGATAATCTTTGCCTCTCCGGAAAAAGGCGAAGTGGGTCCTTCAATCCTACTTGACTCGAAAAGCAAGAAGATATTCCTCACAGCTGGCGAGACGCAGCTTGTTGTCAACGGCGAGAAAGGACAAATCGAAGTCACTCAACAGATCATTCAGGAACAGGAACTCGTGCCGATGGAAGGCCCGATCAAAGGCATCCGTAGTCAGATAAACGAGTACTTCAAGAAGTACAAAGACGAGGACGAGTAACATGGCAGTGCCGAAACTCCGTGCTCGAACCGCGCCCTTTTACGGACGGGGCACCGGATTCCCGTTCCGGCTAAACGAAGCCACGGGGGGGGTCCGTGTCACGGACGGGATTTCGGATTCGGTTTCCGTGGTGCTGCAGTACCTCATGGAGCGATGGAGCATCCGGGAGGACACCGGAGCCAAGGTCAATCACATTGCGGAGGCCATATTCCATATTCTCCTGACTCGTCCGACCGAGCACGACACGCTCCCGGAATTCGGGAGCTTTATCTACAATATCCTTTTTGAGCCGAACAGTATTGAGTTTCAGCTTGCTGTTTCGCATTGGATGAAAAATTCCACGATCAGGTGGGAAAAACGTGCTCGAATTCCGGAGGAAGATGCGATAGCGTTTCAGTTCAATGGCCCTCATGTGGACCAGGGCCGTCTCCCCATGTTGGCTCGAGTGGAATTCATCCTTGAACAGATCCAAGGGAACTTGGTTGCGCCGTTCGTCACCCCCCGGCAAGCGCGTCTACAGGAGTACCGTTCCGGTGAATTGGACCGCAGTGGGCACGACTACGAAAGCCGATACTTTGGTTCGAGACGACACGAACGTGCGGGTATCACTTTCAATCGGTTCCCCCGTATTCAGAAGCTCCTCCCAGCAGACGACGACCAATGGTACACCGTCAAGCCAGCCGACACATGGCTCCTCATTTCTTGGAATCTGTACGGTGACATTCGTTACTGGTCGTACCTGGCGAGAATGTATGTCACCGACGCGGCCGAAGCAGGTATGACGCGGCACAGCATTGATCCATCTTCCATACCCGAGACTGGTACGCTCCTCCGAGTGCCGTCGAAGACCAGGATGGCTATGGAGATCTCGACACTGAGGAACTGATGGCAGATTTCGAATACAATTTTTCAGGACGGGATTTCACTGCACGGTTCGAGGCTCTCATTGCTCGGATGCGGCAGGATGTCCCGGAACTGACGGACCTGAATCATTCCGATGCCGGCATCTCCATCCTTCGTCTTGTCGCGGATACCGTAGACAAGCTCAATTTTTACATTGACGAGGCCTTCGCTGAAGGGTTTATCGAGACCGCTCGGTTCAAACAGTCACTCATTGACATCGCAAAAACGGTTGACATCCTGCCAAAACTGGCATCTCCTGCAAGGACCACACTCAGAATATCGAGACTCGAAGGCGTTACCGGTGCGATCACCGTCCCGAAGTACTCGAGCTTCACCCGGGCGGATGGTGTGATCTTCCTCACCGATGTTGACGTGACGCTCCTTGCAGGGCAGGCCTCTATAGATGTGAATGCCACACAGGGCGAACTCGTCACTTACACCCTGGATCCGGAAGACTTTACGATTTCGACGCTGACGAACCGAGCCATGTACAACCTGGGTGTGAACGTGGCTGCAAGGACCATCACGGTTCAACACGGGTCGCCCATCGAGATGGGATGGAGCGAAGCAGATGGATTCTGGCGCAGCAAATTGACCGATAGGCATTTCATCCTTGAACTCTTCGCGGAACCGGAACCGATCAACGACGAAGTAGACACGGTTTTTCTTGTTCTGGGCGACGGTACGCAGGGGATGCAACTTCCTCCCGAAACCATGACCGTGACATTCATTCGTACAGATGGGCCGATTGGGAACTGCGGCAGCGGGACTATCACCGTGGTTCCGCCAGCCTTCACGGAAATCCTTAGTTGCACGAACACGGTCTCCGCAACCGGAGGAGCTTACGCGGAAGGCATTGAGGACTTTCGGCGCCGCATACCGCGAGTGGTGCGAACACAGCGCAGAGGAGTAGTTGCCGGTGATTACGAAGCCCTCATAGAAAGCGTGGCTGGCATCAAACACTGCCAAGCCGTTGACCGGAATTGGCGTGATCAATGGCCGCACATGTACATGGTCCTCTTCGCAGTACCAGAAGGTGGAGGCGCCATGTCGAACGAACTCCGCGAGACGGTGTTCGCACAGTTGGAATCATGGGGGCATTTCGGAAATTGGCGGGAACGCTATATCCTGTCAGATGCGACGCCGGTTTCTGTGGCCGTGACTTGCAGGATTGGCATCACGCCGGGCAATGTAGGATCAACAGTAGCTGCGGCTGTTCAAGCAGCAATCGAGAATCTATTCACAGTCGAACACATGGACATCCAGGGCACCTTGAGTTATACAACCCTTCACCAAACGGTGTCGGCTGTGACCGGTGTGTCATGGGTGGAGTTCTCAAGCCCGATTGACAGTGTCTCCGCGGGGATCGGAGAAATCCTCACAGCGGGGACGATTACGATAACCCCCGTCTAGCCGTGAGCCGTGAGGCTCTCGGCGCACGTAGGACCGACTTGTCGCGACAACGCCTCATAGACCGAGTCCCTGATATCTGGTTGCGATTGGATCGTGACCTAAAGATGCTCGAACGCTTTTTCGGCGTGATTGATTGGGAGTACGACCGCGTTCACGACAAGATCGGTGAACTGTTCAGCCTACGCAATGTGGACCTTATTCCTGACAAGTACCTGCACCTTTTGGCTCCACTCGTAGGCCACATATGGCGCACTGACAAGACGCATCTGTGGAACCGACGCATCAGAAATGCAATCCGTCGCTGGTCGTACAAGGGGACCGTCGCATCCATCGCGGACCTGGTCGCTGAACACGGCAACGGTAATTTCGAGCTGATTGACATGGCGTCCAAACTGCTCGTGTGGAGCAAACAGGGGCATTGGAGCCAGGAAGATTGCCATTTCGAGTCCGCGGATTACTTCCATGAAGGCGATTTCATCCTGTGCGTGGACCAGGGGATCGACCTGACCGCTCTGAAAGAGGACCTTATTGAAACAGTCATGGCGGGCACGCAGTGGTATTTCCGTATCCGGTCTGGTGAGGCGGGAGTATCGAGGGTCGCGGGCGAATCCGCTGGCATTACTCTGTGCGCCGGGACGAACGCATTCGCGTATGGGTGGGGTCGCGGTGAATGGAACGGATCGTTGTGGTGGACGCGGCCGGGACAACGAGGATCACAGACGGCTGCAGCTAGCAGCTCAGACGCTGGTGTTGATGCGTGCGAGGGAGAATCGGCCAGCGATACCCTCGGATCGCTTCTGTTCGACGGCGGGGATGCGGCAACGGCAGCGTGGGATCATGAATTCGACGGCGGTGGTTCCGACATTCCAGACGGCATCCCGCTGATATTCGATGGCGGCGGTCCGAATACGGTCCTGTGGGATCACAAATTCGACGGCGGCGGCCCATCGTCGTTTCATGCCCGGAGATTTGACGGAGGAGAAGCCACAACGCAGTTTCTCTCCCGGCGATTCCAGGGCGGCGATCCAATGTCGTTTGTCCCGAGGCTCCTCGACGGAGGAACGGCTGGGACCGCAGCATGGCTGCATGAATACGACGGTGGAGGGCCTGTTCAGGAATACGAAACGGAGCTAAACGGCGGCGCGGGAGAACAGGCAAACGAACAGGAACAGAGAGGTTACTATTTGTATGTTGATGCCCGCAACGACCTGCGGGGCTATGACCTCCCGAAATCCCAGGCGAGCTGCATTGCACTTGATAGATCGTTATTCGACGGCATGACATTCCAGGGATCCGATGGCGTAACGCACACATGGAACGTGGGGTATGAATGGGCTGCGCAACTCACAACACAAAAACAACTCTGGCCCTATTTCAGGCTGTGCAAGGTGGTCGATGAAGCAACCGGCATCATTGATTTGTACGATGCAGCAGGCAAAGTCACACAATTGTACTCCGACCTCACTACAGCATTGGAACTATGCGTAGTTCAAGGCTGGCCTGGGATTTTATTCGATCCTGAAATGTATTTGGGTAACGGCGGCAACCACGCTGTCTATGCGGTCGCCCGCGACACCGGGCTCACGCAGGCTCAGGTGCAGCAGCAGTGTCAATGGATAGGGGCCGGTATCGCAGACGTGATTGCGGCAACATTCCCGGCAGCCACGATCTGGATGATAATGCCCCTATCCATTGACA
>Ga0233420_10000722_pt1 | contig 13394 bp, 10 predicted proteins | sample Watercolumn_Mata_4_FD_183009 | JGI IMG/M metagenome (GOLD analysis project Ga0233420, IMG submission 183009) | Freshwater microbial communities from Lake Matano, South Sulawesi, Indonesia - Watercolumn_Matano_2014_102_MG | ecosystem: Environmental > Aquatic > Freshwater > Lake | place...
GCAAACTTATGAAACCGATGTTGTTGCCTGGGCGAAGGAGCAGGCGGGGCTACTTCGTGCTGGCCGTTTTGAACTCTTGGATATAGAGCATATTGCCGAGGAGATTGAGGACGTGGGCAAAAGCGAGCAAAGAGAATTGGCTAACCGGATGGCACTATTGCTGGCTCACTTGCTCAAATGGCAGTATCAGCCTGGCCGCCAGACGGCAAGTTGGCAGCGAACCATCAATGAACAGCGCAAGGGCATCAAGAGACGTCTTTCGAAGAGTCCTGGATTGCGGCCAATGCTCACAGATGCCGACTGGCAAGCCGAAATTTGGGCGGATGCCGTTGCCCATGCAGCCAGTGAGGCAGGTTTGGCTGATTTCCCGGAAGCCTGCCAGTGGTCATGGCTCGAGTAAGTGTTGCTGGATGGCTGGCTCCCCGGCAGTCGATAGGGCGCACTTTGCCGACTCGCCAGCGCCGACTTTTGCGCTCAGTCGGGTATGAATAGCCGGCGCTGGCCGGATGGTTCCAGAGTCGCACTCTTTATATGCACCCCATGCCCCACAAATTGTCGCCGTGCCGTGGGTCATCACCTGCAAATTCATGTGCGCTACGGAGAACACAAGACAGGTACCCAAGATCCCAGATGGAGAAAGCAACAATCCCCCGGCACAGCCGGGGCTTTCGAATGTGAGCCGCTCAAAGCGGCTAAACGGGGACGCTAACGCGGCCCCGTCGTTCTTGAGTATTCCTTAGTTTTGGTCTCGCGGCGTGGACCCCATCAGAGCAAATCACTGCTGGGGAGAGGCGAACTCGTCGAGAAATTCGCCGCCAGTCGCTCGCGGGCTTCGATCAAGTTCAGCAACTTTTTCTCCAGCAGCCGATATTCTCGGCAATCGGCAGCATCGTCAGATTTCTGGCTTCAAGCTGCTTGAGGTCAAAGTCGTTCAGGTACGCGAATATTATGCGAGGAGAAAGAATATACAGGACTTACGCACGAAACGCCCTTGACAGTCAGAGCTTGTGAATAAACCCCCGGCCGTAGCGAGGGCGTCCAGGGGTGTCCGCAGTAGGCCGTGGGTTTATTCACAAGCTCTCAGTCGAAATCCCGCTCGAGTGGACCGCTTCGACCGATGGCGTTGCGCCATGGCTTCCTCCCTCATCAACGGTGGCAGGCGGCGCGGGATCGGGTACGTCGACTTCCTCAGTCTCTCAAACGGGATAGCGTGGCCACGGCGGTTCACCGTCGCCCCGCTTCACCACTGTCGAGGACGGCACCCGGACCCATGCTAACCCGCAGGCAATGGCAGCGCCATGGCTACTCCGGTCTTCGCCAGCGCCGCCACTGTGCCACAACTCCCAGGCCCCGTGTTTCTTCGGCACGATTGGCGCGCCGCCGAGCCGATTACTTCGCTAACCTTTCGCGTCTCGCCCGCCCTGCCTTAACCGCGGCCGGTGAAATTTCCGAGCTATCGCAGCCCCCCGCGCACGAGACGAACCCCGAAAGCATTGTTGCGGCCGTCGCCAGCGGGGTAGCCATTGACGAATCCGACATGCCACGTGTAGTCGGGAGATTCGGCGACGGGCGACGACGACCAAAAAGCTTCCCCCAGGTTATGCGGGGTGTTCGGAAACACCGTGACGTTAATGGCTGGATCCATGCTTTGTTCTTCGACTATGCTTCGCAACTCCTTCAGGTTGGGCAGGCGCCAGTCCCGGTATCCGGCATGGGCGCTGTTCGCGGCCAGTCTCAAAGCGACATCCCACGTGTAGCCAGCGTAGCTTCCCGTCGCGCAATCCACCCCGGCCAAGCCCTCGGCGCATTGTTTCCACATCAGGCCGGTTTTTTTATCCAGCACCGTGCCTTTCGCCGCGTCGATTACAAATTGGGTGATCGGGGTAGTTTCGCGGATCTTGGGATTACAGCCAGCATACGCCTGGGCGGTGGATAGACTGGCGGCCAGAATCGGAACCATCCGCGCCAGCATGGGAATCCTCCCGAGATAAAAGGTACTGCCTAAATTTAGGTTCATGACCGGTCTCCAATTCAAATCACTGGCCGCCACGCACGAGGCGAACGTTGGGAGTGCTCCTACGGTCGCTGTGGTAGGGAGTTCCAGAAGCGAAGTGGACATACCATGTGTCGTCTGCCCACTTGGCATAGGGCGTAGACGACAAGTACCAGGGATGGGTGACTGTATTGGTATCGTTAAAATATGCGGTGTCCAGGGTGGGACCCGGGTAAGGTATGCTCAGATCGGCCAGCCGCTCCAATTCCTTGACCGTCGGCATCCGCCAATCTTTCGCCCCGCACCAGCCCATTGACCCGGTTCACATAGGCCTCGGTGTTGCAAAAGGTTGTGGCCACATCTTTTTGATAGCCATGACAGGCTCTGTTATCGGGGCCGTCCGGAATGCCCTCCAATCCACCATTGTTGCCGGTATCGGTGCTGTACCAGGTAAACCTATCGTCGGCATCATGCAGGCCTTGGTTGCCTTGTACTCCATCTCCGGCCGGCTTCTTCTCCCAGATCAGCCCGGTCACGTTGTCGCGCACACAGCGCCAGTTCTTGGCGAAGGCCGGCAAGGGCCTGCCTTGGCCATCCAGCTTGGTGAAATTGAACCCGGCCCGACCGTTGCCCTTGACGTTGCGGGATTTATCTCGACCGACTACGGCATCCTGTAGGGGAAACTCGGGTTGCGGGCAGGCGAGACCATTCTGAATGGCATTGCTGCAGCGGGTGATGCCGGTATCGTTGAGCGCGGGATAAAGATTGGCCAGCAGCGGCAGCTTGAGCAGAGGGAACGCCGGGTCCTGCGTGGTGAGCTCCAGATGGGCTTGGGCGGGCAGAAGATTGCTCGCCGTGAACTTTAGTATTTACAGGATTGCCCCTTGGGCAGAATCTGGCCGCAGGTGGTGCCGGCGATGGCATATCCTCCGGGATTGTCCACCAGCGTCGCGGCGCCCCGGGCGATATCCCGTTTCGTGGCGTTCTTGAGTGTGGCGGCTTTGGTTTTGCTCTCGCCCAGCGCGTTGGCGCCGAAATCGAGGCTGGCGGGGGAGAAGGCCAATCCCGCCGCCTGGGCGCCGGCGGGTAACGGCAAGATGGAAGCCATCAGGGCAAAGAGGTGGCACGGGTAGCGAGTGGACGGAGACATGACATTTCACCGGAAGGTAGCAATTGGCGGCCTTCTACACCCCACCTCCACCCGTGTCAACGGTTTTGATAACCTCCTGAAACGCCTGGCCGATACAGCCTTAGCGCCAGCGCGCCGGGCAAGGCCACGGCGAGATGCCCAGCGCCATAAATGAGCGATACCGCCAGAGCTTGCTCGGGCGCCAAGCCGGCGGGCATCAGGAGGAGGATGGCCGCCGCTTCCCGCTTGCCCCAGTCGGACACCAGCCCCGGCAGGGAACCGGTCCCCATCAGCAGCAATGGCGCCAGCCAGGCGACTCGACCCAGATTGTCCGTCAATCCCAATCCGGCGGCGGCCAGCACCCAGTTCAGCACCAGCAGACCCTGGAGGATGAACGACAGCCAATAATGACCAGGATGCAGCAGGGGATTGAACAAGCGGGCGACGGACTTGGCCCGCGGTCTCGGCAATCGCCATAGTCGTCTGCCCAGCATAAGACCGGCGACCAGCGCGACGACCAGCAACAATCCCAACAACGCGGGAACGGGAACGAGTGTCTCCAAGGGTAGCAGGCCATGCCGATAGGAAGGCATCAATCCCAACACGATCAGCAATAACACCAAATGGCCCGAGCAGCGGTCCACCAGTTGGGCGACGAGCAGCAGACCCGGGTTCGCCTGGCCGCGGAGGGCGTGGAATCGGGCCCACTCGCCCACGACGATGGGCGGTCCCAGTTCGCCCACCGCCTGGCTGAACCAGAGACCACGCAAATAATCCCGGTAACGGCCGCCGATGCCGAGCGCCCGGGCCACCAGCTTCCAGCGCCAGGCGAATAGCGGCAAGGCCGAGCCATAGACCGCGAGGATGGCCAACGCATAGCGGATATCGAAGCGTTGCAGCGCCTCGGCGAGCGCCGTCCGGTTCTGGCGCGAGAGGATGGCCGCCATGACCGCCGCCGCCAGCAACAACCGTATCAACCAGGTCCGGGTGGTCTTGCGCATCAGGGTAGTGTTCGCGGCGGGATCGGCGAACCGGCTGGAAACGCTATCCTCTGGTCCGCTGGCGGGCGGGAGGTACGCCCCCCCTCGTTACACACTGTTCACCAGAGATTGAAGCGGGAATTGGGCACCGACCATTGCATCCCCACCACGGCTTTCTGGCCGCCCCGCACCTGGATTTTCTTCATCACGGCGCCTTCGTAATCCAGGTAGCTCTTGCCGTGGAAGAAATTATGCTCGTCATAGATATGGGCCTGCCAAACGATGGACGCGACCAGGTAGTACTCGCCATCGCCCACGTTGTCGAAGCGGAAGCGGCCATCGGCGTCGCAGGGCACGGAACGGCTGGTCTCCAGAAAAACGGGATCGACCTGGAGGCCCGTGGGCCCCGCCGAACGCGGCCGGTAGGCGAAATTCGGCGGGGTGATCCGGCTGTGCTCCACGGTTTCATGGGTCAGCCGCGCCCACTCGCGGGCGTAGCGGGTCGCCGGATACAGCGTGGCCCGATCGCCCGCGCAGGAAATCACCCCGCCGCTGGACAACCACATCAAGGCATTGCCGACAATCTGGTTCGACCCGGGAGCCAGCATGGCGCGCGCCTGGTCCGCATCGAAAGGCACGCCGAGGCGCGCCACCGACGGGCCGCCGCAGCCCGCCAGCCAGACGGCCATCGGCGCCCAGACGAGCCACAGAAGCCGGTTCACGCCGATCCCTCGCCGGAGCCGTGGACTGACGAACGGATCAACCGACCCAGCGCCGCGCATTGTGGAACATCCGCATCCAGGGACCGTACTCGCCCCACTCCCGGTCGCGCCAGGAATTCTGCACCGCGCGGAAGCCACGCTCCGGGTGCGGCATCATGATGGTGCAGCGGCCATCGCGGGTGGTCAGCCCGGTGACACCGCCGGGCGAGCCGTTGGGATTGGCGGGAAAAACCTCCGTCACCCGGCCGTAGTGGTCGATATAGCGCAGCGCCACCAGGGCGTTCGGGTCCGCGCTTGCCTCCACGCCAAATTCCGCCCGGCCCTCGCCATGGGCGATGACGACCGGCAGCCGCGAACCGGCCATGTCGGTCAGCAGGATCGAGGGCGAATCCTCGACCTGCACCATCGCCACGCGCGCCTCGAACTGTTCGGACAGATTGCGCCGGAAGCGCGGCCAGCCCTCGGCCCCGGGTATCAGTTCGACCAGATGCGAGAGCATCTGGCAGCCGTTGCAGACCCCGAGCCCGAACGTGTCCTCGCGGTGGAAGAACGCCTGAAACTGGTCGCGCAGGCGGGGATTGAGCAATATCGACTTCGCCCAGCCGCCGCCGGCGCCCAGCACGTCGCCATAGGAAAAGCCGCCGCAGGCCACCAGGCCGCTGAATCCGGCCAGGTCGACCCGGTTCTCGATGATGTCGCTCATGTGCACGTCCACCGCGAGGAAGCCGGCGCGGTCGAAGGCCGCCGCCATCTCGACATGGCCGTTGACGCCCTGCTCGCGCAGGACGGCCACGCGCGGACGGGAGCGGGCCAGATAGGGTGCGGCGACGTCCTCGTCGGGATCGAAACCGAGTTGCGAGGACAGCCCGGGATCGGCGTCGTCGACGATGGCGGCGTATTCCTGGCGAGCGCATTCCGGATTGTCCCTGAGCGCCTGCAGGCGGTAGCTGGTTTCCGACCAAATGGACTGGAGTTCCGCGCGAGTCCCTTGAAACAGCAGCCCCGATCCCTGGTGGATGCGGATCTCGCCGTCCTGGCGCGGGGCTCCCAGAACATGGACGTGATCGCCAATGCCGAACTCCGCCAGCAGAGCCTGGACCGGCCCCAGGTCTTTAGCGCGGACCTGAATCACGGCGCCCAGCTCTTCGGCGAACAGGCTGGCCAGGGCGTCATCCCCCAGATCGGCGATGTCGACCTCGAAACCCCGGCGCGCGGCGAACGCCATCTCGCAGAGCGTCGCGAGCAGGCCGCCGTCGGAGCGGTCGTGGTAGGCCAGCAGATAGCCCGACTCGTTCAGCGCCTGCACGGCATGGAAGAACTCCCGGAACAGGGCGGGATCGTCGAGATCGGGGCCTTCATTCCCCAGTTGCCCGTACACCTGCGCCAGCGCGGAGCCGCCCAGCCGGTTGCGTCCCTGCCCCAGATCGATGAGGAGCAGTCGCGTATCGCCACGGTCGCGCCGCCACTCCGGCGTCAGCGTCTTCCGAATGTCCAGCACGGGCGCGAAGGCGGTGATGATCAGCGACAGAGGCGCCCGCATGACCACATCCTCCTCCGCTCGTTTCCAGACCGTCTTCATCGACAGCGAGTCCTTGCCCACCGGAATCGCGATGCCCAGCGCCGGGCAGAGTTCCAGCCCGACGGCTCGCACCGTGTCGAACAGGCGGGCATCCTCCTCGGCGCCGCCGGCGGCGGCCATCCAGTTGGCGGACAGCTTGATGTCGCCCGGCTTGCCGATGCGGGCGGCGGCCAGATTCGTGAGCGCCTCGCCGATGGCCATCCGACCCGAGGCGGGGGCGTCGATCAGCGCCAGCGGCGTCCGTTCGCCCATGGCCATGGCCTCGCCGGTATGGGCATGAAAACCTGTGGCCGTAACGCCGACATCGGCCACCGGCACCTGCCAGGGCCCGACCATCTGGTCGCGCGCCACCAGTCCGCCCACCGAGCGGTCGCCGATGTGGATCAGGAAGCTCTTGTCGGCCACGGACGGGCAGCGCAACACACGCCCCACGGCCTCGGCCAACTCCACCGAGCGCAGATCCAGGGCCGCCAGCCGGGCGCGCCGGCGTCGCGCCTCTCGTTGCATCCTCGGCGGCTTGCCGAACAGCAGCGACATGGGGATACGCACCGCGTCGTCGCCCAGCAGCCGATCCGTCAAGATCAGTTTCTCCTCCGCCGTGGCCTGACCGATGACCGCATAGGGGCAACGCTCCCGCTCGCAAAAGGCGCGAAACCGGTCCAGGGCGTCCGGCTTCAGGGCCAGGACATAGCGCTCCTGGGACTCGTTGCACCAGATCTGCATCGGCGACATGCCCGGCTCGTCGCTCGGCGCCTCGCGCAGTTCGAACCGACCGCCGCGGTCCGCGTCGTGGATGATCTCCGGGACTGCATTGGAGAGGCCGCCCGCGCCGACATCGTGGATGGCCAGGATCGGCGTGGCCGCGCCCAGGGCGTTGCAGTGGTTGATGACCTCCTGGCAGCGGCGCTGCATCTCGGGATTGTCGCGCTGCACCGAGGCGAAATCGAGATCCTCCGCGCTCTCGCCCGAGGCCACCGACGAGGCCGCGCCGCCGCCGAGGCCGATCAGCAGCGCCGGCCCGCCCAGCACCACGATGGGCGCGCCCGGCGGGATGGGATCCTTGCCGAGCTGCGTCGGGCGGATGTTGCCCATGCCGCCGGCCAGCATGATCGGCTTGTGATAGCCGCGCAGGCCCCGCCCCTCGGGATCGGGCTGCTCGAAGGTGCGAAAATAGCCGCAGAGGTTGGGCCGGCCGAATTCATTGTTGAAGGCCGCGCCGCCCAGGGGGCCGGCGATCATGATGTCCAACGCCGAGGCGATGCGGCCCGGCTTGCCGTGGTTCAGCTCCCAGGGCTGCTCGAAATCGGGTATGCGCAGATTCGAGACCGAGAAGCCGGTCAAACCGGCCTTGGTGTGCGACCCCCGGCCGGTGGCGGCCTCGTCGCGGATTTCCCCGCCCGACCCCGTGGCCGCGCCGGGAAACGGCGAGATGGCGGTAGGGTGGTTGTGGGTCTCCACCTTCATCAGGAGGTGGGCCGGCTCCTCGGCATAGCCATATTCCCGCGTGGCCGGATCGCGCAGGAACACCGGCGTGACCGGCCCCTCGACGACGGCGGCGTTGTCCTTGTAGGCGGACAGGATGCCGCCGGGCGAAACCTGGCTGGTATGGCGAATCATCGCGAACAGGGAATGGTCCTGCGCCTCGCCGTCGATGATCCAGTCGGCGTTGAAGATCTTGTGCCGGCAGTGCTCGGAATTGGCCTGGGCGAACATCATCAGCTCGACGTCGGTGGGATCGCGGCCCAGCGCGGTGAAACTCTCCGTCAGGTAATCCAGCTCGTCATCGGACAGCGCCAGGCCCAGACTCCGGTTGGCCTCGACCAGGGCGGCCCGTCCCTCCGCGAGGACCGGAACCGTCTCCACCCGCGCCGGTTCATGGTGCCGGAAGACCCGCTCCGCTACCCCGGGCATCAGAACCGTCTGGGTCATGCGGTCATGCAGATGTCCGTGTATGGCGGCGATGGCGCTCGCCTCCAGATCCGCGCCGGCGTCGATGCGGTAGAACACCCCGCGCTCGATGCGCTTCACCGCCTCCAAACGACAATGGCGGGCGATGTCGGTGGCCTTGCTCGACCAGGGCGAGAGCGTCCCGAGCCGGGGAACGACCAGGCATTCTAGCCCGCCCGGTTGCCCCGGTTCGGCCTCGGGTCCGTAGTCGAGGATGGATTTCAGCCGGGTCAGCTCCTCATCGCTTAACGGTCGGGCGGCCTCGACCAGATGGATGAAGGCGGCTTCGAGGCCGGAGACGGATGGCTGGACGGCGCGCAATTGCTGCAACAACCGGTGGCGGCGGAAATCGGAAAGCGCGTCGGGGCCCTGGAGTGTAAGGATCATGTTCCCATCCTGTATGAAGCTGACTGTCATGATTCGGTGTCCCCGCACCCTCGCCGTGAAATTCCCCGCCAGGATGTGCCGAGGGATAGCGAGGCGCATCAACCTGAATCCGGCAGTTGGGCTTAATGTAGGGGCGAATTCATTCGCCTATTCAGGGCCTTGTGTGCGAATGAATTCGCACCTACGATAAATCGCATCATCCTGTAGATTCCTGTCCAACTGCTTTTTCTAGGATCAAGCGCTCGGGTAGATTCGGCTGTTGCCGTGTCGATCCCTATCGGAGTGCCGTCTTCACGCGGAGCGGCGGCCCCATGGTATCGATCGGTTCGAGCGCGCCGTCCCGGCCTGTCGCGCCCCAAGCGGACGCTCCTGCCGCAACGGCATGACCTCGGTGCCGAAGGTGACCTGATGGGGTTCAGCCGCCTCGGGTCGCGGAATTCACTGGGCCTGCCCGCCACGCCGCGCGGCGAAACCCATGAACCGGCGCGAGTCCTATGACGGCAGGGAGTGGATCACACCCGAGCGGTCCCGGGCATCGGGCTCATCACTCCTTTGCCGGCGGCTTGTCGGGTTGATTCAAGCCCGTGTGTTGCAAGGTTTCGTTGAGCTGCTTGAGCAGATCCAGCCCCGGTCCCTCGCGCAGCGGCTTGCCCTCGGCATCCTGGGCGTAGATGGAGGTCACGTTGTTCTTTTCCTCCAGCTTGATGCGGTATTCCTTCGTCTGTCCGGGTCCGTCCCCAAACATTTCGGCGACATCGCCAAAGAATCCGCGGTCCTCGTAAGGCTTCTGATCCTTGGCATAGTGAACGAAATAAATCCCATCGGACCGGTTCTGGTCGATGATCTCCAATTTCAGGCGACCCAGGGCCTTGTTGACCTCGGCCCAGGTGATGTCGAAGGGCGCCTGGACCTCGATGAGCGGCACATCCTGATGACTCTCCGCCAAAACCGGCGCGGGATGCCCCCTGCCGGCGCGCATGGCCCGGGCGGAATCCGGGGACATCTCGGCGCCCGGCGGCGGAGTGGCTTCGCGATCGGATGGCGCCGCCGGGATGTCATCGGCGTTAGCCGGGGATTCCCAGGCCGGGCGGCGGCCGCCGGTGGCGCCGTCGATGGTGCTGTCGGTGAGATCGGGGGGGATCTCCAGCGGAGGGATTTCCGTACTGTACTGATACTGTTTTTGTTTATCCTGAAACCAGTCGCTGATGGTGCTGCACCCCCCCAGCATGGCTGTTGCGCAGATCAACGACACGGAACGACGGGCGGGGAAATCATGCATCGCGGATTCCTACGAAATGACGCCAGCCTGACGCATCGCCGCGCGAACGGCGTCATGACAGCCCTCGGACAGCCACGTCAATGGCAGTCTAATGCCGGCCTGGATCAGCCCCATCTCGGCGAGCGCCCACTTGACGGGGATGGGGTTGGACTCGATGAACAGTTCGCGGTGCAGTCCCGCCAGCCTGGCGTCTATGCCGCCCGCCGATTCCCGGTCACCCCGGCGCGCGGCTGCGCAGAGTTCATGCATCAGCCGCGGCGCGACATTCGCTGTGACCGAGATCACGCCATGCCCGCCCATGAGACAGAATTCGCGAGCCGTCGCGTCATCACCCGAATACAGTAGGAAATCCCCGCCGCAGAGACGCTGAATCTCGCTCACGCGTTCCAGTTTGCCGGTCGCTTCCTTCACGCCGATGATGTTCGGGATCTCGGCCACTCGCGCGATGGTCTCGGGCAGCATGTCGCAGGCGGTGCGGCCGGGCACGTTATAAAGGATCTGCGGGATGTCGACCGATTCGGCCACCGCGCGGTAATGGCGGTAGAGCCCTTCCTGGGTCGGCTTGTTGTAATACGGCGTGACCAGCAGACAAGCCGCGGCGCCGAGTTCCCTGGCTTCCCGGGTCAGGGCAATGGTCTCGGCGGTGGAGTTGGCGCCCGTGCCGGCGATGACCGGGACGCGCCCGCCGACCTGTTCGACGGTCAGCCGAATCACCTCGCAATGTTCTTCCTGGTCCAGGGTTGCCGATTCCCCGGTGGTGCCGACGGCCACTATCCCATCGGTCCCCTCGGCCAGGTGGAATTCGATCAGCCGCCGCAAGGATTCGAGATCCAGCGAACCGTCCGGCGCCATCGGTGTGACCAACGCGGCGATGCTACCTTCTATCATGCGCTTATTCCAGCTCATCTAAAACGTTCAATGGTAACGTGCCGACCTTCAAGCTGACAACCGACAACGGCGCCTCGTCCCGCATCCTATCCAGTCTCGGCCGATTTCGGATTGGCTACACTATGCCGCTATTCCATCCCGATCCATCCCGCAACGTGACCCGGACAGCCGCTTCACTACCCCTTGCCATCGCCTTGATGGGGCCGACCGCCTCCGGCAAGACGCGTCTGGCCATTCAACTGGCGCAGGCCCTCAACGGCGAGGTCATCAGCGTGGATTCCGCCCTGGTTTTCCGGGGCATGGATATCGGCACGGCCAAACCCACCCCCGCGGAACGCGAGGGTGTGCCGCATCATCTCATTGATCTGCTCGATCCCGCCGAAACCTATTCCACCGGCCAATTCCGCCGCGATGCCCTGGCCTTGATGCAGGACATCGCCGCTAGGGGCGGTATCCCGATTCTGGCCGGGGGAACCATGCTCTACTTCCATGGCTTGCTACACGGTCTCTCCGAATTGCCCGCCGCCGACCCCGTGCTCCGGCGGCACATCGAGAGCGAGGCCCGGCAACGTGACTGGCCCAGCCTGCACGAGGAATTGGCTCGCGTGGACCCCCTGTCCGCGCGGCGCATTCATCCCAACGACCCGCAACGAATCCAGCGCGCCCTGGAGGTCTTCCGGCTGACGGGATCGCCGCTGAGCGAGTTGGTCGCGTCGACCAGGCCACCGCCCCCCCCTTTCCGCTGCTTCAGGATGAGTCTTGCCCCCGCGCATCGCGATAGCCTGAACCATAGGATTCGACTCCGTTTTCTCGACATGCTGGATCAGGGCCTGATCGAAGAAGTTCGTGTCTTGCATGGCCGGCGGGATCTGCGCGCCGATCTGCCGTCCATGCGGGCCGTGGGTTATCGGCAAGTCTGGGGTTATCTGGAGGGGGAATATGGTCGGGAAGACATGATCGAGCGGGCCATTATCGCGACCCGCCAGTTCGCGAAGCGCCAGCAAACCTGGCTGCGCAAGGAACAGGACGCCGTCCGGTATGAAAGCGACGCATCCGCACTATTGCCGACGGTGGTCGGGGATTTTATGTCCTTCAGCCGGAGCCGCCCCTAGCCCGCGGCCTTGGACTTGAAAGCCCGACTCCAGGCATCCGTCGCGAATATCGCATCCTGGACTCGCTCCACGGTCAATTCAAAGGGCTCGTTATGCGCGGTTTCGCCGGCCGCCAAGGCTCGTTCCGCCACCCTGCGCGCCTGCGCGGCGCTGAGCTTGTCCAGCCCCAGGTCGGCCAAGGTCATGGGCAGCCCAACGGTCAGACAGAAGCTCATCACCTCATCGATCAGACTCGATTCGCGGCCTTCCAGCACCAATTGGACCAGCGTCCCGAAAGCGACTTTTTCACCATGCAGGCGGTCATGGGTCTCCGGGATCACGGTCAGTCCGTTATGCACGGAATGCGCGACGGCAAGGCCACCCGACTCGAAACCCAGCCCGGACAACAAGGTATTGGCTTCGACGATGCGCTCCAGGGCGGGGGTGACGGACCTTGCCTTGACGGCGGCCACCGCGGCGGCTCCATCGCGCAGCAGGGTCCGGTAACACAAATCCGCCAGAGCCGCCGCAGCCAGGGTGCTGGCGCCTCCGACCTGGTTGGGTCGGTGCGCCATGCGCGCTGTTTCCGCCTCGAACCGCGTGGCCAGCGCATCGCCCATCCCGGCAACCAGCAAACGCACCGGCGCCTTGGCGATGACTTGCGTATCGACCAGGACCAAATCGGGGTTGCGCCGGTAGAACAAGCACTTTTCGAAGGCGCCGTCGGGGGTGTAGACGACGGAAAGCGCGCTGCAGGGCGCGTCGCTGGCCGCCACGGTGGGGCAGCACGCCACCGGCTTGCCGGATTCGCTGGCTACGGCCCGCGCGGTGTCCAGCACCTTGCCGCCACCCGCGCCGACGATGGCTTCGGCGCCTAGCCGCCGGGCTTCCGACAGACACCGTTCGATCTCGGCGGATGAGCATTCGCCGCCAAAATCAAAAACATGCAGAGGGACGCCAAGCTCGGAAAAGCTCTCCCGCCAGACGGTTTCGAGAATGCCGCGCGCGCTGTGACTGGCGATCAGCAGCGTGGGTCCGGCGCTGCCGAGTTTCCGCAGTTCGGCCGCCAATCGCCGGGTCGCATCCGGTCCCTGGACATAGCGGGCTGGTGAACAAAATACGCTAAGCATGGGCAGGGAACGGAGTTAGACCGTCACTCCGATGGTCAATCGTCTCAACCATTGCCGGCCTGGTTCGGCTTTTCCTGCTCATGGGCAAGCAGCGCCACGGCGTCCCTGGCGATTTCACCGAGGCCGCTGCCGCCGGCTTGATAATGTTTCACGATGGCGACTCTCATCCGTGATTCCCAGAAGCGCCTCAGGTGCTCGGCGACACCCATGACAGCCGCATCGCGTTCGGGTTCGGCCTTGAAGAAATCGGCAATGTTGTTGGCCATTTT
>Ga0233420_10000724_pt1 | contig 13385 bp, 10 predicted proteins | sample Watercolumn_Mata_4_FD_183009 | JGI IMG/M metagenome (GOLD analysis project Ga0233420, IMG submission 183009) | Freshwater microbial communities from Lake Matano, South Sulawesi, Indonesia - Watercolumn_Matano_2014_102_MG | ecosystem: Environmental > Aquatic > Freshwater > Lake | place...
CCATCTCCACGCTGTTGTGGGAGCGACTGCCGACGACGCGCAGCGGCTGTGAGGCTGGCACGGTAACCCGGATGGGGACCGTCATCGCATCGCCCTCCTGCCGAAAGGCTCCGCAATTCTCGCTGGCTGAATAAGTCACCCCCAGGGCCGGCGCATGCACGATGCCCAGCACCGGTAATCCGCAATGAATCAGGGCGACGTTGACGGTAAATTCACCATTGCGTTTGACGAACTCCTTGGTGCCATCGAGTGGGTCCACCAGCCAATAGGTCTTCCACTCCTTGCGTACCGCGTAGTCGAGATTGGCGGATTCCTCGGAAAGCACCGGATACACCGGCGTCAGCCCATCCAGTCCGTCCAGCAGACACTCATGAGCCGCAAGGTCGGCGGCGGTCAGCGGTGAGTTGTCGCCCTTTTCCTCGACCTGGAATTCCGAACCATAGATGTCCATGATGCGTTGACCGGCCATTCTGGCCAGTTCGCCCAAGGGTTGGAGATAGTGACTGGGGTCGGTACGTAAGGGCATGATTTGCAATCCTAAGCTGCTGCTCACAAGGCCGGAACCGGGGCGAGAATGATATGATTTTTCGTCAGCATGGGACGATTATCGCCTAAATGAATCGACCTTCGGAAATGCGGCGCCACCCCGAGTCTGGGACCACATGCAAATTTTTAGAGAAAGACGGCGCGACGTGGTGGACGCTCGGTGGGAGATTCGCGAGAATTGTGTAATAGGCTCTGATGAAAGATCATCGCACATTTTCTGACCTGAAAAACCGACGAAGAGTAGCAAGAAAAGCTTGAGACTAAGACCGCTCGTTCTCAAGCGATACATCCTACCAGGACTCAACGGGATGGATAAACCGGCCATGGGGCCAGTCTTGATCGACCTTCTCCCCTGCGACCGCTCCCTCCATTCAACCTAGAAACGGCAGTTGGGCATGTTCGAGAGTGCGGTTCCCGAGCTGTCCGGCAAGGCGCGACGACCCGCAGGGCAGCCCCCCGTCAGGAGGAGCAACCGCAGCCAGGCGGTTCGGGAACCGTGCTCTCGGGCACGCAGCGGCCTCACCCATCCGGCGGGCTCCAAGCACAAGGCACTACTCGTCATCGCAGGCGCTTAAGTATCGGATGAAGCGGTCAACTGCCGTTTCTGGTTCAAGCCTTCTGCCGGCCGTCTGGCTGCGGCTGGAGCCTCATCAATTTCCTAAGATTCGACGCTTTCCCGCCAAGGTCTGAGGGCTCACTGGCCTCACTGTCGGGGAGTTTCTCCTTTATTTGGTCTCAAAGCGCGGGCCTATCGAGTCAACGCGTCTCGCTTCCCGCAGGCAGGCAAAGCCGAGGCGCGGAACCGGTCCCACCCCAAGCAATGCAAGCTCTTGCTTGGGCTTTCATTGATTGAACCGTTATGATTCCTCCCTGGTGACTCGGAGCCAGATGAGTCGGCGATGACCCACTCCAAGGTGGCAGCCAGACTCTGAAACCATTCCAGCCGGAGGTCCGGAACATAGCATGTCGCACGAAAGCATCCAGGCTCGACCTGGTGGAACCAATGACCGGATTCATTCGGACATTCGACACGCGATCTATGCGCTGTCCGACGCGCTTGACCTCGTCGGCATCGAGGATGTCGCCCATGGCAAGCGGGTCGGCATCATGGCGGCACAATGCGCCCAGAGCGCCGGCTTTGCCGAGCAGGAAATCACCTTCCTGTTCGACCTTGGAATGCTCCACGATATCGGCGTTTCCTCCACCAGCGATTATCAACATCACGTCGACGAATTCGAATGGGAGAACTCACGGATTCACTGCGAGACGGGCCATCGGCTGCTACGCGGCTTTCGCCCTCTGGCGGCAATGGCGGAGCCGATACTCTTCCATCATCGGCGCTGGAACGACCCCGACTGGGACCGGGTATCCCCCCTGGTCCGCGAGCAGGCCAATCTCATCTATCTGGTCGATCGGGTCGATGCCTTGTCGAAGCGCTTCCATGCCAATCGTTCCCTACTGCAAAACTCGCACGCCATCCGCGATCGAATCGAGCGGGGCGCGGGGACCTACTTTGCGCCGCACCTGGTGGAGTTCTTTTTGGCAGCCTCGGCTCGTGAGGCTTTTTGGCTGAATCTGGAGCCGCGCTCCATACAATTCTATCTGAACGAAAAGCTCTCGAGATTGAATCTCGTCGAAACATCGCTGGAAGATTTCAAGCAACTCGCCCGCATCTTTGCCTGCATCGTTGACGGCAAGAGCCGGTACACCATGGAGCATTCGCAGGGCGTCGCCAGCCTTTCGCGCTGGCTAGCTGTGAAACTGGACCTTAGCCCCGACCTCTGTGACAAAATCGAGGTAGCCGGCCTGCTGCACGATCTCGGCAAACTCCGCATACCGGATTCCATCCTCGACAAGCCGGGGCCGCTCAGCGAAGACGAACGCCGGATCGTCAATTCCCACAGCTTCGAGACCTATCAGATACTGCGCCAGATCGCGGGATTCGAGGATATCGCCTGCTGGGCGGCCTATCATCACGAAGAGCCGAGTGGGAATGGCTATCCCTTCCACGTGCGCGGCGCGGAATTGAGCGTCGAAGCCCGCATCATCGCGGTGGCGGATGTCTTTCAGGCCATGATCCAGGATCGCCCTTATCGAGCGGGCTTCACCGCCGAGCAACTCGCGCCCTTTCTGCGCGACATGGCCGCGGCGGACAAACTCGACGCCGGCATCGTCGAACTCACCCTGTCCGACATATCGGGAGCCATGGCCGCCGCTCTTCCCATTTCAGCCTGCCAGATGGAGGAAGCCTCAATGTAAGAGATACGCCCATCTCGGCCTACCATCAAGATCGAAGGTCATGGGGTCGGCCGATCAGGGAACACCACCCAACCTCAAACCGGAGATCATCGACATGAATACGTTCAACCCCAACGAATTTCCCGCTTGGCTACGTTATTTGGCCGCCGCGGTCAGCATCTTCAAAAAGCCGGGTTACCAGCTCAAGGCCGACAATACCGATAAATTCGACACGCTGGCAAAGGAGCCCTATAGCCAGTTACGCCGGAATATCATGAATGGCGACCTCCTCTTCTGCGGTGGGAACTATGCTTTCAGCAAGGTGATTCGCTATTTTTCCGGCGGTTCCCGGGTCAGCCACATCGGCATCGTCTACTGGTGGAACAGCCGCCTGATGCTGCTGGAAAGCGTGGAAAGCGACGGCGTCCGCATCGTGCCGGTCAGCCAGTACCTCGAAAATTACGAAAATTCCAATCGTCCCTATGACGGCCGCATCTACCTGGCGCGGGACACCCGCCTGTACCGAACGAACCAGAGCGTGCGCAATCCGCAAGTCGACGCGCTGCTGAATCAAGCCGCCTCGTTGCTCAACAAAAATTTCGGTTTCTGGGATGTGGTGGTGTTCTTCTGGAAAGGGGCCACCGGACGAGGAACCTACCAGGTCAACGATTACTTCCTCTGCTCGGAGTTTGTCGCCAAATGCTTCGACCTCATCGGTTTGCAATGTCCCGACGACGGCAGCGGCTTCATCACGCCAGAGCACATCGCCGGCGCGCCCGAGGTCAATGCGATCTGTGAAATCGTTCGCGATTAGCGGCCGGAATCTTCAACGGCGAGGAGGGTAAAAAAAGATTGGGCTCAACGGAAACCAGGAGTTGTCATGACTAAAACCGACGCCGGACCCGGGCTTGTTCTGGGCGTGCCCCGACGCATCGGCGAACTGCTGGCCGACGCCCTGGGATTTCGCCTGAATTACCTGCCGGGGCCCAAGGAAAGAATGGGGCACATCCGCGTGGCCACCGTCATCGGGATTGGCGTGGTCTTCCCCTTCGCGCTCTTGAATATCTATGCCTATGACATGGCGCCGCTGGGGGTGGCCGAACTGTTCGCCGTATGTTTCCTGCTGGGACCCGCCATGGCTCTGGGCGCCTATCCTGGGCTCGTCGGCCTCGCGGAATCGCTGATCGTGCTGGCGACTCTGGTAATTCTCGTTTCCTTGATGGTATTCGGCGGCGTGGAGGGAACCGGTATTTTCTGGATCTACACCGCTCCTTTTCTGTTCTTCTTCCTCAAGGATCAACGCCAAGGCTGGTGGTACAGCCTGCTCTTCATTGCCGTCGCCGCCCTTTACATGATGGTCGCCGCGCCACGGCTTGCCTTTGTCTATCCCTTCTCGCCGGTCGTCGCGCTGCAACTGATCTTTTCGCTAATCTTCTACACTCTGGTGGCGGCCGCCTTCAATAAGATGCGCAGCAGTTTCGAACAGCAGTTGCAGCAGCGGGTCGACGAAAAAACCGCCGACGCCAAGGCCCTGCTCGGCCAATTGCAGTATCTCGCCACCCACGATTCCCTTACGGGCCTGCCCAACCGCACCACCCTCCTGGACCGAGTGCAGACGGAAATCGACAGCGCCAGAGAGCAAAATCAGGGACTGCTGGTCTGTTATCTACGCATTGAGCGACTCTTCGAGCTGACCAATATCCTGGGCCCCGAGAGCGGCGACAATCTCGTTCGCCAGATCGCCGACCATCTGCGTCGGATCACCGAGGAAAACGGGGCACTGGCGCGGACGCATCGCGACGAATTCGTGATCGTGCACCGCCTGGAACGCCCCACGGCGGATCCCATCGCGCTCGGCCAGTTCATCGCGGACCAGCAATTCTCGACGCGCGAACAAGGCTACTCGCTCTATCTTGAATTCACGCAGGGTGTGGCCGTTTATCCGGATCATTCCGGCGATGCCCCGTCGCTGCTGAACAAGGCCGAGCAGGCTCTGCTGCTGGCGCGGAAGACCGGCCATCAATGGCAGGTCTACGATGAAAGACAGGAGGAGGTTTTTGTCCATCACCATCTTCTGTTCGGCCGGTTACGCGAGGCGATATTCAACAATCATCTGCAAGTCCACTTCCAGCCCCAGATCGACCTGGCGACGGGACGTGTCATCGGGGCGGAAGCCCTGACCCGCTGGCACGATCCGGTGAATGGCCCGGTGCCACCCTATCAGTTCATCGCGGTGGCGGAGGAATCCGGCCTGATCCGCCCTCTCACCCGCTGGCTGATCCAGGCATGCGCGCGAGAATGCTCCCGCTGGCGCCAACTGCGGCTGGATCTGGAGGTCTCCATCAATCTGTCGGCCATGAACCTGTTCGACCCGGGACTCCGGCGGGAATTGCAAAAGGCGCTGGCGGATACGGGCGTGCCCCCTGAACGGATCACCCTGGAGATCACCGAGAGCTGCTTCGTGGACTCGACGGAACGCATCATGGACATGATTCGCGCCCTCCATGGCGACGGGTTCCGGCTCTCGATCGACGATTACGGAAGCGGCTTCTCTTCCCTCTCTTATCTGAAAAACCTGCCGATCAGCGAGCTGAAAATCGACCAGGGTTTCATTCGCAAACTGCTGGAAAGCCCTGGCGATCAGGCCATCGTTTCATCCACCATCCAGCTTGCTCACACCTTCAAGCTCTCGGTGGTCGCCGAAGGCGTGGAGGACGAAACCACCGCCCATTGGCTGCGCGCCCAGGGTTGCGACATCGGCCAAGGTTACTGCTTCGCCAGACCCATGCCCCCGGAAGACTTCGTGAGCTTCTCCAGCGAACGCGGCACGGGCCGAACACCTCCAGAATAAGAATATCACCATGAAAATCATACACATCAGTGACACCCATGTGGGACACGGGGATAATGAAAACCGGCTGAACCGGGTTGTCGAGAACATCCTGAGCCTTGGCCATCCCTGGGAACACATCGTCATCCATACCGGCGATCTGATCGATCAGGGGATTACCGAACAGATGGACATAGCCGAACCCATCCTGAAGCGGTTCACCCAGCGGGGATGGCGGATCCTGCTGAGTCCCGGCAACCATGATTACGGCAACGCCGTCAAGGTCGATTCGGAATGGGCGCGAACTTTCCGGGAACGCTTCAAACCTTATCTGTTCGGCGAACAGGAGCCGTCGGCGGGTCATGGGAATGCGGGTGAATTTCCCGTATTCACCTTGGCGGGTAACTGCGCCTTCATCGGTCTGGATTCCAACGCGGGCGAGATGGCTTTCTGGGTCCGCTGGATGGCGGAGGGCAGCCTCGGAGAGCCCCAAATCGCCGCGCTGAATGCACGGTTGGACGGGCTCAAGGGCAAGACCATAGTGGTCTATCTGCATCATCACCCTTTTCAGGATGCCTACGCGGTAGACCCCGAACCTGGCCAGCGGGGCTATGTCAGCCACCTGCTGGGGCTGAACACCCGGCGCTTCCGCCGTCTCAAGGACGCTTACCGTCTGCTGCATTGCTTGAGAGATCGGGTCCATATCCTGTTGTTCGGGCATCAGCATTTCGGTCTGGACTACAGCGCGGAGGGGCAGCGTTACGGCATCCCCTTGGCGCTGGACGCCAGTTCAACCACGCAGGCGCGGAACGAGAAACCCGGCAGACTCAGTTATCGCATTGTCGATACCGCAACCCTGCGATACGAAACCCGTTTCGTGCCTTGCGAGTGAAACCGGCCCATGGCGGTGGCAGGCGCTTTAGTATCGGATGAAGCGGCCTGCCTGCCGGCAGGCAGGTCAACTGCCGTTAGGTTGAAACCCCTATTCCATGTTGAGCCAGACGGAAAGCCGATCCGTCCAGAGCGACAGGGCATGCTCGGGTAGCGCCAGCCAGGCGGCGTACAGCGCGAAGGCCAGAAACAGCAACCCGGCGACGCGGTTCATGGCGCGTTGCGGCATGCGGCGCAGCAGGGTCTTGCCGGCCCAAATCCCCACGGCGGAAGTCATGGCAAGGGCGGCGGTCGCGCCCAGCCAGACCGGCACGACCGGCTCCGCCGCGCCCAGTCCCGCGACGGCGATCTGGGTCTTGTCGCCGAACTCGGCCAGAAAGATCATCAGAAACGTGGTGAGGAAAATGCCGTGGCCCGAGGCTTCCTCGACCTCCTCCGCGCCGTCTTCCCCGCGCGACAGCAGGATGCGGATGCCGAATCCGGCGAATAGCGCGGCCACGGCGGTGGCCACAGCCTGTTCCGGGAGCCACCGCCCAGCCATTGCTCCGAACGCCACGGCGATGACGTTGAGCAACGCGAAGGCGAGGACCGCGCCCCATAACACCGGCCAGTGCCGGTGACGCGCCGCCAGGGTCATGCAGACCAGTTGACTCTTGTCGCCAAACTCCGCGGCCGCCACCAGCGTGAAAGACGCCGCCGAGGCCGCCCAGCCCCCGGCCCAGTCGACGCCGGGCAGAGTCTGGTTCAACCAGCCGTGCGCCTCGGCGATGAGATTGCAGGCCATGGATCGGCTACGGGCCCGTCATCAGGTTGTCCAGGATCATCATGACGATGAAACCGCCCATCACGGCGAAGGTGGCGTAACGCGCCTTACCGCGCAACTGGGTCTCGGGAATGATGTCATCGCTGATGACGAACAGCATGGCGCCGGCGGCAAAGGCCATTCCTATCGGCATCAGCGGCAGGAACGCCGAGGCCATGATGACCCCCAGGGTACCGCCGATGGGCTCGATCAGTCCGGTCAGCGTGGCGATGAACACCGCCTGGGGACGCCGGTAGCCCAAAGCTACCAGCGGCATGGCGACCGCCAAGCCCTCGGGAATGTTCTGCAGCGCCACCGCCGTCGCCAGCGCCACTCCGTTATGCCAGTCACCCGCGCCGAAGCTCACGCCCACCGCGCCGCCTTCCGGGAGGTTGTGCAGGGTCACGGCGGCGATGAACAGCCAGACCTTGCGTAGCGAATCGAACGTCTCCCCCGGTTCCAGGAACTTCTCGTAGGGCAGCCAGCTATCGGCCAGCACCAAAAAACCGGCGCCCGCCAGAATACCGAAAGACACCACATAGACGCCCCAGCCCGGCCAGACCTGATTCCCGTACTGAATGCCCGGTACTATCAGCGAAAAGGCCGTCGCCGCCAGCATTACTCCAGCCGCCCCGCCCAGCATGGTGTTGAGGGTCTTGTGCGTAATGTGCCTGTAAAACAACACCGGCAAGGCCCCCAATCCGGTGGCCAAGCCCGCCAGGATGCTGGCCAGGGAGCCGATGGCGATAGTGCGGTCAACGAAAAAGTACACCAAGGTCAGCAATAAGGAGATCAGGCCGGTGATCGACCCCACCAGAACCAACTTCTGGCCCACCGGCGGCAAGGCCGCGTAGCGCTGGTAGTACGGATGAGAGCATAGCTTGCTGATAAGGGGAGTGAACGTGTCGGTGTTCATGGATGCAATCCCTAAACGGAACGAAGGCCGGATGTCAGCCCTGCACGGACGCTCTCATCCGGGTTGGATAATAACCGCCCATGGTCCAGGATCGAGCGGGCAGCGTCAAGGTGATGACTTGCGAAGTGGATGAAACGGGAGCATGGTGACCATGCTTCGAAGCAGCCTCGACCTGGCGCCTTGAGCCACTGACTAGGCGCCCCCCAACCTTTTCGCGACAAGGTGCATTGGGTGCGCGCGACACCGAACAATGAACGTTGCCCAAAGCCGGACAAGAACGACTTGTGCGGGTTGGCGGCGAAAAGGGAGGGTCACCCGATGGGTGAAGAAGCGCTTGAGAAGAAAACGTTGGCCAAGGCGGTGGATCGGGCGCTGATCGAGCCGGCGCGCGAGGCGGCGGAGCTGCGGTGGTCGACGCCCGGCGGACGGTTTCGGATACGCTGGGACGAAGGCGGAAGTGCCATGGCGTGGGTGCAGTCGGCGTTCTTCGCGGAGTTTCTCGAAGTCACGGGGCTCTTCGAGCGCTGGGTGGCCGGGTGTCCTTTTGGCTACACAGCCCGAATTCAGCCGTAGTCGGAACCACCGGACATTTGCGCGCCCACGGTGGCCTCGGTGAATACACCCGCCAATCGTCTTCCAGGGTCGCCATCGCGTTCTAGTTCCGCTCCAGCGCCAGAAATCGCGCCGTCTGGACGTCGCAGCTGACACGGGGCGCCAAGCAGGATGCGTCGGCGCTGATATCCACGGCATGGCTATTCATCAGTTCGGCGTCGGTAAAATCCATCTCGGATGCCAGGGCATAGACCAGAGCCACGAACAGGATCAGAAGGGTATTGCGCATATCGTTTCCTCTGTGAGCTAGGCCGCGGAAAGCGGCGCCGGGATAACGATAGCATCAGCTAACGCATCATTCAATAGCTTTTGCTAAATGTTTTGTTCGATCCAACTTTCGCGGCCAACAGTCCCCTGCCCCACTCATCGTCGCTTGCGGTAGCGTCGATGCTCCATCATCGTTCCGATGATCTGAATCGGGGTACGGTCGGAGCGCAGGGAGGGATAGTCCTCATTCAGGGGAACCAGTTCGATCACCTCGTTTCCCTGCTCGTTGACACCGCGCGGCCGGTATTTCTTGAAGGTCGCCTCCTCGTTGCCGTTCTTGGCCACCACGAAGTCGCCGGGCGTCGGCTTGACGTTCGGGTCAACGATGATGACGTCCCCCTCCCGAAACTCGGGCAGCATGGACTCGCCGTGGATGGTCAAAGCAAAGGCATGCGCCCCCAACTCCAGATCCGTCATCAGGTAATCTTCCGCCGCTCCCGGCGCATAGGGGTCCACCACTTCGCGCCAGGGACCGGCCTGCACGAAACTGATGCGCGGCACCCGCTTGAAGCCCATGTCCGCGACTTCGACATTCCCGTCAAACGCGGGACGGCCAGGCGGCTGCCCCGCGCTGTCCTCGCCGTCAAGCTCATCCCAGCGGTCCATGGACATGGCCGGCCAACCCAGCTTTGCCTCCAAATTACGGGCGGCTTTCTCCCCCAAATTCCGATGACCGTTGATCAGTTGCGAAATATAGGTGGTGTCCAGCCCGTGATGGCGGGCGAAGGCGGCCAGCGTCGGGAATTTCCCGATCTCGTTGCGTAGGGCTTTCAAACGAATCGCGTGTATTTTCATGCGCATACTTTCGCACAATGCGTTAGCAAATGCGAATGCCAATTTGCTATTCGACCTGACTGTCGCGTTGGTCATCGCTTCGAGGGGGTGCGGAGCGCGATAAGGCTTTGTATCCGCCTCGGCAAGACGGCTGCGTTCATGACACTCAGTCTCATGCCCTTAAGTCTCGATCCTGCTCTTGCAAGGCAAGGTTCAAGACGGTATCAACAGTGGGGCATCGTAGGGTGATATCTTCACTCGAAACCTCGACTTGACCGGCGATCCGACCAATCATCCTAGATTCCTCTGTTGACCGCTTCTCAAATGGCATGAAGACTACGCGGCACTTGGTATGTGCAGTATTACGGGCGCTCACCTTTTGGGTGAGAGCGCTACGCACCCGATGGCACGACCCAAAAGCCACCTGGCGGCGTGGCTCATCCTTCCAGGGGATGGCCCTGCGGCGTCGTCGCGCCTTGCCAGCCGGCTTTTGGGCCGCACACTCGGGCGCGTCCAACAGAAGAATCTAGGATCATTGCTTTTTTGACACAACTCATCATGGACAGCATCCGCATCCGCGGCGCCCGCACGCACAACCTGAAAAATATCGACCTCGACCTGCCGCGCGACAAGCTGATCGTGATCACCGGGCTGTCCGGCTCCGGCAAGTCCTCGCTTGCATTCGACACCATCTATGCCGAGGGCCAACGCCGTTACGTGGAGTCCCTTTCCGCTTACGCGCGGCAATTCCTGTCGGTGATGGAGAAGCCGGATGTGGATCATATCGAGGGTCTGTCGCCGGCCATCTCCATCGAGCAGAAGTCGACGTCCCACAACCCGCGTTCGACGGTCGGCACCATCACCGAAATCTACGATTACCTCCGCCTGCTCTATGCCCGCGTCGGCACGCCGCGCTGCCCGGAACATGGCGTCTCGCTGGAGGCGCAGACCATCAGCCAGATGGTCGATCAAGTGATGAGCGAAACCCAGGACAGCCGCTGGATGCTGCTGGCCCCGGTGGTCAGCGGACGCAAGGGGGAGCACGTCCAGATACTGGACGATCTGCGCAACCGGGGCTTCGTCCGCGCCCGCATCAACGGCGCCGTCTACGAGCTGGACGATCCGCCCAAGCTGGAATTGCGCAAGAAGCACAGCATCGAGGCGGTGGTCGACCGCTTCAAGGTCCGCCCCGACCTAGCCATACGCCTGGCCGAATCCTTCGAGACCGCCCTGAAGCTGGCGGACGGCATCGCCCTGGTGGCGTCGATGGACGATCCGTCACGGAATCTGGTGTTCTCGGACAAGTACGCCTGCCCGCACTGCGGTTATTCGGTGAGCGAACTGGAGCCGCGCATCTTTTCCTTCAACAACCCCAAGGGCGCCTGCCCGAGCTGCGACGGCCTGGGGGTGAGGCAGTATTTCGACCCGCGCCTGGTGGTGCACAGCCCGCATTTGAGTCTGGCCGATGGCGCGGTGCGGCACTGGGACCGGAAAAATCCCTATTACTACCCGATGCTGCTATCGCTGGCCGAGCACTATGGCTTCGATCCCGAGCAGCCCTGGGAGAGCCTGCCGCAAACGGTTCGGGATGCGATCCTGTACGGCAGCGGGGAGGAGGTCATCGCCTTCCGGACGCCGACGGCGCGCGGCGCGACCGTGGTCCAGCGGCATCGCTTCGAGGGGGTGATTCCGAACATGGAGCGCCGTTACCGGGAGACCGATTCCCTGAACGTGCGCGAGGAACTGGCCAAATATCAGGCCAACAAGCCGTGTCCCGACTGCGGAGGCGCTCGGCTGAATCTGGCGGCAAGGCATGTCTTCGTCGACGGCCACCCCTTGCCCTACCTGACCACCCTGCCCATCCGCCGCGCCGTAGGCTTCTTCGAGGCGCTGAACCTGCCCGGCCAACGCGGCGAGGTGGCGGCCAAGATCGTGAAGGAGATCGGCGAACGACTGAATTTCCTGGTCAATGTCGGACTGGACTATCTGACCCTGGATCGCGGCGCCGATACCTTGTCGGGCGGCGAGGCGCAGCGCATCCGCCTGGCCAGCCAGGTCGGCGCCGGGCTGGTCGGCGTGATGTATGTGCTGGACGAACCCTCCATCGGCCTGCATCAGCGCGACAACCAGCGTCTGCTCGACACGCTGCTGCGCCTGCGCAACCTCGGCAACACGGTCATCGTCGTCGAACATGACGAGGACGCCATCCGCCTGGCCGATCATGTCGTCGACATCGGTCCCGGCGCCGGGGTTCATGGCGGGCGGGTGGTGGCGGAAGGGACGCCGGAGGCCATCATCACCCATCACGACTCATTGACCGGCCGCTATCTGTCCGGCCGCCTGTCCATCGAAGTGCCGGAGGAACGCTGGCCATTCGATTCCGCCCGGGTGCTGTCCTTGAAAGGCGCCAGCGGCAATAACCTGAAACAGGTCGATGCCCGCTTTCCCGTGGGTCTTTTGACCTGCGTGACCGGCGTGTCCGGTTCCGGCAAGTCGACGCTGGTCAACGACACCCTGCACCGCCTCGCCGCGCGCGAGCTGAACGGGGCGAGCGCCGCACCCGCGCCCTGCGCCGGCATCGAAGGCCTGGAGCAGTTCGACAAGGTGGTCGATATCGACCAGAGCCCCATCGGCCGAACCCCCCGCTCCAATCCCGCCACCTACACCCAGGTGTTCACGCCCATCCGCGAGCTGTTCGCCGCAACGCCTGAGGCCCGCTCGCGCGGCTACTCCCCGGGCCGCTTCAGCTTCAACGTCAAGGGGGGACGCTGCGAGGCCTGCGCCGGGGATGGCGTCATCAAGGTGGAGATGCACTTCCTGCCCGACATCTTCGTCAACTGCGATATCTGCCAGGGCCGGCGCTACAACCGAGAGACCCTGGAAATCCGCTACAAGAGCAAGACCATCCACGAAGTATTGAACATGACCGTCGAGGAAGCGGCGGCCTTCTTCGCGGCGATACCGACGGTGGCCCGCAAGCTGGATACGCTGATGGAAGTGGGCCTGGGCTACATCACCCTGGGGCAGAATGCCGTGACCCTATCCGGCGGCGAGGCCCAGCGGGTCAAGCTGGCGCGGGAACTGTCCAAGCGCGATACCGGCAAGACGCTCTACATTCTGGATGAGCCGACCACCGGCTTGCACTTCCACGACATCCGCCAACTTCTCGGTGTCCTGCACCAACTCCGCGATCACGGCAATACCGTCATCGTCATCGAACACAATCTGGACGTCATCAAGACCGCCGACTGGATCATCGATCTGGGTCCCGAGGGCGGAGAGGGCGGGGGCCGCATCATCGCCGAGGGAACGCCCGAAAGCCTCGCGAGAAACCCGGACTCGCACACCGGCGTATTCCTGAAGCGCGTCCTGTCGGCCGCCCACACCTAACGAGGCTCCGCCTCAGACCGACGAGGCATGAGTTAGGAATCGCCCTCTGATACACTGCCGATAGAGGCCCTCATTGGCCTGCGCTTCGTGTGGATGCACAGAAAATTCCTGTAATTCGG
>Ga0233420_10000725_pt1 | contig 13369 bp, 10 predicted proteins | sample Watercolumn_Mata_4_FD_183009 | JGI IMG/M metagenome (GOLD analysis project Ga0233420, IMG submission 183009) | Freshwater microbial communities from Lake Matano, South Sulawesi, Indonesia - Watercolumn_Matano_2014_102_MG | ecosystem: Environmental > Aquatic > Freshwater > Lake | place...
CTTTCGCCCCGATAACAAACGCGCGGGCGGCATGGGTTTGATATCGGGGCGAAAGGCTTTCCAGAAGCCCATGAGGGATGGGATCGAGCTCCTCCACGCCATTCAGGACGTCTACTTGTCGCCCTCGGTAACCATTGCCTGACCATCCTTCCCGGCTCGCGAGTTCGTCCCTCAGACACAGAAAACACTGCCTGTCGCCGACCGACATCACCCGCTAGGCGGAGCCGAGCGCATCGAAGGCGGCGGGGCCGGCCGGGGCACCGGCACGGCATCGTTCCTTGAGGTTATGCTGATGGGGCGCGGGCAGTATTTCCGTATCGTTTCGGTCGACCGGTCCCTGTCCGGCGGCTTGGCCAGGAGGTCGTTCATGCCCGCGCTCGACGCCGCTTCGCGTTCTTCTCCCATGACCCCGGCGGTCAGGGTGAAGACGGGGAGTCGGGCAATTCGAGTGCGGCGGTGGGTTCCTTAGACGCCCCTAAAAGAGGACGTTGAGCAGCAGCAGAACGGTAAGGGGCATGGTTAGCGTCAACCAATGATCCCTGGCCCAGGACCTGCCGTGAAACATGAATTTGTCCCAGGTTTGAAACCTGGCGATGAAGCGCCTTCTGGCCGCGCGGTAGCCGAACACCGCCAGGACGACAAAGGCGATTACGCCGGTCCAGGCCGTGTACATCTGCGCGGAGTGACCTTCCAGGCGCAGCACATCCTCGAGTAGGTGATCGAAGGTCAACTCGAGAATCTCGGCCAGGATGATCAGCGCATGCAGCAGAAAACCCAGGAGGGCCTGCCAAGTGAACCACAAGACCAGCACCAGGCTGGAAAGAATCACGGGAGGCGAGAGGAATACCCTTGCGTATCTTGCGTTCATCGGCCTGTCTCGTATGGAATTTCATGAGGGTGACGGTTGACCGTCATGGGATCAGATTTCCAGCTTCATATGAAGCTCGACCACCTGAACGGACGGTATGCGGAATAAATCCGGCGCCTGCGCCGCGTTTCTGAGCATGAGCACAAACAGCTTTTCCCGCCACAAGGCCATGCCGGGCCGAGCCGTGGGAACCGGTTTCAAGCGGCTGACAAAATATGAAATATCCTCCGTATCGTAATCCAGGAGCTTGCGTTTAGCGCACGTCGCCAGCAATTTGGGGATATCCGGCAGTTCCATGAAGCCGAAGCGGGTGGTCAGTTGAAAGATGCCAGGCCCCAGGTTGTCCACGTCATGGCGGCCTCGATCCTCCTCCCGGGGACGATCGGTCATGGCGATGCTCAGGATGATGACCTTTTCATGCAGCACCTTGTTGTGGCGGACGTTTTGCAGCAGGCCATTGGGGACGCCTTCACCGGGCGCGGCCAGGTATACCGCCGTGCCGGCGACACGGCTGGTGATCTGCGCAAGGGTTTGCGCCAGGAAATCCTTCAAATTGCCTTTTTGGGGGTAGAGCCGTTTGTAGATGATGGTGCGTCCCTTGAGCCAGGTGGACATGATCGTGAAGACCACCAGACCCAACAGTACGGGCAACCAGCCTCCCTCCAGGAACTTCATGAGATTGGCGCCCAGGAAACCGGCGTCGATGAGCAGAAACAACAGCACCAGCGGTATCACGGCAATTAGCCTCCATTTCCAGGCATGTCGGGCGACCACATAGAACAGCAGGGTCGTCATCATCATGGTGCCGGTCACGGCGATGCCGTAGGCCGAGGCCAGTTTGCTGGAACTGCCGAAGCTCAGTACGAGGACGATGATGGCCAGCAGCAGGAGGGTATTCAGTCCCGGCAGATAAATCTGTCCTCGTTCGGTCTCGGACGTATGATGTATGCGCACCCTGGGCAGATATCCCAAGTGAAAGGCCTGCTGCGTAATCGAGTAGGCGCCCGAGATCACCGCCTGGGAGGCGATCACGGTCGCCACGGTGGCGAGGATGACGATCGGGATGAGCGCCCATTCCGGGAACATGAGGAAAAAGGGATTTCTGATCGCGTCATGGGCTTGCAGCACCGTCGCGCCCTGGCCCAGATAGTTCAGAGCCAGCGCCGGAAAAACCAGCCAGAACCAGGACGCCCTAATCGGTCTGGCGCCGAAATGCCCCATGTCGGCATACAGCGCCTCGGCCCCGGTGACGGATAGCACCACGGCGCCAAGAATCGGCAGGGACCGAGACGTTTGTTCCATGAGAAAGTAGACGGCGCTGAGCGGATTGATGGCCTTGAGGACCGCCGGATAATCCAGAATCTTCAGGAGTCCCATGCCCCCCAGGGTCAGGAACCAGATCAGCATGACGGGACCGAAAAAGCGGCCGACGCCGGTGGTGCCGTGGCGCTGGATGAGGAAGAGACCGATCAAGACGCCCAGGGCGATGGGGATCACGTAAGGCTCGACCCGCGGCGTCGCCAGCTCCAATCCCTCCACCGCGCTCAATACCGAAATGGCCGGCGTGATGATGCCGTCGCCATAAAACAGCGCCGCCCCGATCAAGCCAACCGCGATCAAGCCCTTGCGGCCTTTACGGCCGAATTGTTCCGAGCGCAGGGACAAGGCCAACAGGGCCATGATGCCGCCCTCGCCCTGATTGTCGGCGCGCATGATGAAGACTACATACTTGAGGCTGACCACGAAAACGATGGTCCAGAAGATCAGGGACAAGAGACCCAACACTACCGGTTCCACCGTCGCCCCGCCCGCGGCGTTGAGACATTCGCGCAAGGTATAGAGCGGGCTCGTGCCGATGTCTCCAAACACCACGCCCAGGGCGGGAACGGCCAGTGCGGTGACCCAGTTACGTTCGTTGGCATGCGAGTGAGTGTTCATGTCGAGTCCTTGCTGGCGTTGGTTTTCGCGCTCAAACTCCCGGCGCCGCGGGATTGGGCGGGTTCTTCTCGTGGCATCGCGGTGAAATCCGGTCCCACGAGACGATAGCCGACGCCCGATTCGGTCAGCAGCAGGCTGGGTTTTGCCGGATCGGACTCCAGCTTCTGGCGCAACTGGCTGACATAGATGCGCAGGTAGTGAGCGCTCTCCGAATAGGAAGGTCCCCAGACCTCCCTCATCAATTGTCGGTGCGTCATGACCTTGCCCGAGTTTTTCACCAGGGTCACCAGCAGCCGGTACTGTATCGGGGTTAGATGAATGTTTTCCCCATCGACCGTGACGATCCTGTTGCCGAGGTCGATGGCCAATCTGCCATTGCAGTAGGTCGTCACGGAGTCGAGATTCTCCCGTTGGATGGCGTTGCGCAGCGCCACGCGAATGCGGGCGAGCAATTCGCCGAAACTGAATGGTTTGGTGAGGTAATCATCGGCGCCCGCGTCCAGGGCCTCGATTTTCTGTGACTCCTGGCTTCGCGCGGAGAGCACGATGATGGGCGTTCTCGTCCAGTCGCGAACTTTTCGTATCACGTCGACGCCATCCATATCCGGCAATCCCAGATCCAGGATGATCAGTTCCGGTTTATGCATGCGGACTTCATGAATGCCGGGCTGGCCCGCATCGACATCCCGGACCCTGAATCCTTGCGAGCCCAGGCCGGTGCGCAAAAACTTGCGCATGGGGGGATCGTCTTCGATGATCAGGACAAGCGCGGGGACCTGGTTCACTTAGGGAAGCTCTGAACACGTCGAAATAACCGGGATTGATGCGGACGAGCCAATAATCCTAGATTCCTCTGTTGACCGCTTCTCAAATGGCATGAAGACTACGCGGCACTTGGTAGTTGCAGTATGACGGGCTCTCGCCTTTTGGGTGAGAGTGCTACGCACCCGAGTGCACGGCCCAAAAGCCGCCTGGCGGCGTGGCTCCTCCTGCCAGGGGCTGGCCCTGCTGCGTCGTCGCGCCTTGCCGGCAGGCTTTTTGGCCGCACACTCGGGCGCGTCCAACAGAGGAATCTAGGATAATCGCCGACTCCCTCCCCGGTCGGCTCGTCCATCCGCCGTTGCCCTTGAGCGGGAACGGGAAACCCAAGCGCTGTGCGCTGTCCGCGCGTTCGGCCTCCTGGAGGCGATCAAGGGAAATTGCGGTTATTATAACCAGAGGGGAGAGGGCAGGGCTGTTCGGAGCTTCCTTAGTGGTCTTCTTCAGGGGGGGGTTCCTGTTCCACGTCCATGGGAGGCAGCTCCGGCATGCGGAGGCCAAAGTTGAATTCGGCGCCGCCGGTGCCGCGATTCCTGGCCTCGATCCAGCCGCCATGCGCTTCGATGATGGCCTTGCAGATGGCCAGCCCCAGCCCCGTTCCGCTTTGTGCCCCTTCCGTGCTGCCGCGGAAGAATTTTTCGAAGATATGTTTTTCCTTGCCCGGCGGAATGCCGGGTCCGCGATCCGCGACCGACACGGTCAGGGCGAAGGGGCTGCGCTCCGCCACGATGTCGATGGGACTTTTCGGCGGCGTATAGCGAATGGCGTTCTCGATGAGGTTGACCAGAACCTGTTCGATCAACACCGGATCGACGTGGATCATGGGAGGATTCCTGGGCTCTATCGTCAGCTTCACGGGATGCCCTTCCAGTGGCTTGTCCAGCCGATTGAGCACGGTTCCGACGATCTCATCGAGCATGTACCAGTCCCGGTTGAGCTTCATGGCGCCTGCTTCCAGTTTGGCCATGTCCAGGATGTTGTTGACGAGATTCGTCATCCGCTGGGCTTCCTCGTAAATGCCCACGCTCAGTTCCTGCCGGTCCTGCTCCCGCAAACCCTCCGCGTTTTCGGCCAGGGTGCTCGCCGAACCGACGATGGTGGCCAGGGGCGTTCTGAGATCATGAGAGATGGAGGTCAGCAACGAATTGCGGAGGCGTTCGGTTTCGATTTCGAGCAGCGTGGCCTTGGCCTGCTCGGCAAGCCGGTGCCTCTGCACGGTCTGGATCACGAGACCCATCATGGTTTCCAACAGCTTTCTTTGCTCGGGCAGAAAAATGCGGCGGAGGTTGACCGGTTCCATGACCAAAACGCCGGTCACCTTGCCGGCAAACGCCATCGGAAAATAGACGGCCCGGGTCCCGGGCAAGGTATTGGTGCCCTTGCCCGCCAATTCATCATGGTCGAAGGCCCATTGCGCGATGCCGAGCGCCGCGCCGCGCAGCGATTCGGGAGCGGGGGGTTCGCCGGGATACACGACACGGTCGTCCTCGTTCGCCAGGAGGATGACGTTCCGGCCGCCAAACTCCTTCATGAAATACCGGGCGGCTATCCGCATGCAGTCCCCGATGCCGCGGCTGGCGGCCATCTCCTTGCTGAGGGCATACAGCATGGTGGCGCGCCTCTCCCGATGACCGGCCACCTTGGCCTGATATCGTACATTGCTCATCAGATGACTGGTGATGAAGCCGATGGCGGCCATGCCCGCGAAGGTCAACAGGTACTGCGCATCCGAGATCGTCAGCTTGTAATACGGCTGGACAAAAAAGAAATCGAAGGATATCACTCCCAGGGCGGAGGCGAGTATCGAGGGCCCCTTGCCGAAGCGCATGGCGATCAGCACCACCCCCAGGATATAGACGATGACGATGTTCGCCAGGTCGAACCGGGATTCCATGCCCTGGGCGATCAACGTGCACAGCACCGTGACCATGAGGCTCCAGACATAACCCTTGTAAACCTTCCAGTCGACCTTGGCGGGCCTGCCCCTAAGACCCGGCATGGCGCTCTGCCGGAACAACGCGCCCTCGCTGAAGGCTTTTGGCTTCTCCACCGGGGTCTGAGTACCCCCCAGCAGATAGACGTTGATGTTGTGCGCCTCGCTGATGATGCTGTCCACGACCGAGCCCAGTAGCCACCGTCGCCAGCCGCGCCGGCTGGGCTTGCCCATGACGATTTTGGTGATGTTGCGGTCGCGGGCGAGTTCTATGAGACCGGTACTGATGTCCGGCGCGGCCAGGGCCATGGTTTCGGCGCCGAGTTCTTCCGCCAGCTTTAGCATCCTGAGCACCGCGTCCCTCCGTTCCGCCGGTTGGCGTTCCAATTCCGGGGTTTCGACGTAGACCACGATCCACTCCGCGCGCAATCCGGCGGCGAATCGTTTTCCGGCCCGGATCAGCCGCTCGGCCATGGGCGTGGGCCCGATGCAGACCAGCACCCGCTCGGCAATCTGCCAGACTTCGCGGATATCGTGATCCTCGCGGTAGTCCTGCATCTGCGCATCGACTCTCTGGGTCGTTTGGCGCAGGGCCAGTTCCCTCAGGGCGATCAGGTTGCCCTTGCGGAAAAAATGACTTGCCGCTCGCTGCGCCTGTTCCGGCAGGTAAACCTTGCCTTCCTTGAGACGGGTCAGGAGTTCGTCGGGCGGAAGATCGACCAGTCCGATTTCATCCGCCTTTTCAAAGATGGTGTCGGGAACCGTCTCGCGGATGTGGATGCCGGTGAAATGACCCACATCGTCGTTGAGGCTTTCGAGATGTTGGACATTGAGGGTGGAATAGACATGGATGCCCGCCTCGAGCAGCTCCTCGATATCCTGCCAGCGCTTGGGGTGACGCGATCCCTTGACATTGGTGTGCGCCAGCTCATCCATCAGTATGAGCGTCGGACGGCGCTCCAGCGCGGCGTCCAGGTCGAATTCCCGGAACGTGAGGCCCCGGTAGCTGATGTGGCGCGGAGGCAGGATCTCCAGGCCGTTCAGCAGGGCGGCGGTGTCGGCGCGGCCATGCGTCTCGACCCAGCCGACCACCACATCGACGCCTTCGGTGCGCCGCTCCCTGGCCGCCTCCAGCATGGCGTAGGTTTTGCCCACGCCCGCCACGGCCCCAAAGAAAATTTTCAGCCGGCCGCGCTGGGACTTGGCCTCCTCCCGTTCGATTCGGGCCAGCAAGGCATCGGGGTCGGGTCTAGCCTCGCCGGCCATCGGAACCTCGCGTGGGGATTTAGCGGAGGGAATCCAGGGCCAGATTCAATTTGAGGACGTTGACGCGGGGCTCGCCCAGAATGCCCCATTGCCGGCCCTCGACCTGATTTTCGACCACAGCGCGAAGTTTTTCGGGATTCAGCCGCCGCGCCCCGGCGACACGGGGAATCTGGTAGAGTGCGCCCGCCATGCTGATGTGCGGATCCAGCCCGGAACCCGATGCCGTGACCAGGTCGACGGGAATGGGAGGCCGGGCGCCGGGGGATTCGCCCGCAAAGGCTTGAACGCGGGCCTTGATGGCGTCGATCAATTGGGGGTTCGTCGGCCCTTGGTTGGAGCCCGTGGAGGCTCCGCCATTGTAGGCATTGGGGGAGGTCGCGGAGGGTCGTCCCCAGAAGTATTTGGGATCGTCGAAGGTCTGACCGATCAACTCCGAGCCTATCGGTTTCCCGGTCTGGTCCAGGATCAGGCTGCCGTTGGCTTGTACGGGAAAGAGGAGCTGACCCAGCCCGGTCACCACGAGGGGATACGCCAGGCCGGTCAGGAGGCTCCAGAGCAGGAACATTCGCAAGGCGGGTTTGAAGGAATTCGACATGATGGCTTCCTATACGAGTTTCAGTCCGACCAGCGCCAGATCGATGACCTTGATGCCGATGAAGGGAACGACGAGCCCTCCGAGGCCATAGATCAAAAGATTCGTGCGCAGGAGTTGTTCGGCGCCGACGGGACGGTAGCGGATGCCCTTGAGCGCCAGCGGAATCAGGGCAATGATGATCAGCGCGTTGAAGATGACGGCCGACAGGATGGCGCTTACCGGCGTCGCGAGATGCATCAGGTTCAATTGGTTGAGTACCGGATACGTACCCGCGAAGGCCGCCGGGATGATGGCGAAGTATTTGGCGACATCGTTGGCGATGCTGAACGTGGTGAGCGCGCCGCGCGTCATCAGCATCTGCTTGCCCGTTTCGACGATCTCGATCAGCTTGGTGGGGTTGGAATCCAGGTCCACCATATTCCCCGCTTCCTTGGCCGCCTGGGTGCCGGAATTCATGGCGACGGCCACATCCGCCTGGGCCAGCGCCGGCGCGTCATTGGTGCCGTCTCCCGTCATCGCCACCAGGCGCCCCTGTTGTTGATGATCGCGAATCAGCTTCAGCTTCGCCTCGGGGGTCGCCTCGGCCAGATAATCGTCCACGCCGGCCTCGGCGGCGATGGCGGCGGCGGTCAAGCGATTGTCGCCGGTGATCATGATGGTCTTGATGCCCATGCCGCGCAGCTCGGCGAAGCGCTCGTGGATCCCGCCCTTCATGATGTCCTTGAGTTCGATGACCCCCAGAACCCTGGCGCCCTCGGCGACCGCCAGGGGCGTGCTGCCGCGGCGCGCGACCTCATCGACGAGTATCTGGACGGCCTCGGGAAAATGGCCGCCTTGCTCGATGACAAAGGTCTTGATCGCGTCCGCCGCGCCCTTGCGAATCAGCCGGGCTTGGCCCGTCGCGTCCCGAGGCGGCAGGTCCACGCCGCTCATCCGGATATGGGCGCTGAAGGGCACGAATACGGCGTTGAGGGCGCCGACATCCCGCTCGCGTATCCCGAATTTGTTTTTCGCCAATATGACGATGCTGCGACCTTCGGGGGTCTCATCGGTCAGGGACGCCAGTTGCGCCGCGTCCGCGAGTCCCCCAACCGTGACATCGGCCGCGGGGAAGAAGGCGGTGGCCTGACGGTTGCCCAGGGTGATCGTTCCGGTTTTGTCCAGGAGCAGGACATCGACGTCGCCGGCGGCCTCGACGGCGCGGCCGGAGGTGGCGATCACGTTCTTCCGCATCATGCGGCCTATGCCGGCGATCCCGATCGCCGACAAGAGGCCGCCTATCGTGGTGGGAATCAGGCACACCAGGAGCGCCACCAGGACGGTGATGGCGGTGGGCGATCCGGCGCCGGTGACCGCCACGGCGTAGACCGAGAACGGCATCAAGGTGACCGTCGCCAGCAGAAAAATGAGGGTCAGGGCCACCAGCAGTATGGTCAGGGCGATTTCATTCGGCGTTTTCTGGCGATTGGCGCCCTCGACCATGGCGATCATGCGGTCGAGGAAGGATTCGCCTGGATTGGCGCTGATTCTGAGGATCAACCAATCCGAGAGAATGCGGGTGCCCCCCGTGACCGAGCTCAAATCGCCGCCGGATTCCCGGATGACGGGTGCCGACTCGCCGGTGATGGCGCTCTCGTCGACCGAGGCGACGCCCTCGATCACCTCCCCATCGCCCGGGATGAAGTCGCCGGCCTCGACCAGCACGGTATTGCCCACCCGCAGCCGCGAGGCCGCGATTTCACTGAGGGGGGCATCGCGTCTGGGTTCGGCCAGCAGTTTGGCCACGATATCCCTTTTCGCGCCCTTCAGGAAGGCGGCCTGAGCCTTGCTGCGTCCCTCGGCGACCGCTTCGGCGAAGTTCGCGAACAGCACCGTGAACCAGAGCCACAGCGTAATCGCCAGAATGAAAGGAGCCGGCGCCTCGCCCTGTCCGACAACCGCCTGGAACCAGAGGACCGTGGTCATTAGACTGCCGACATACACCACGAACATGACCGGGTTTTTCCACTGCTGCCGGGGAGTCAGCTTCCGAAATGAGTCGATGACGGCCCCTTTCAGCAGATCCCTGTCCAGCAGGGGCAGGTTCCTGACATGATCGGCTTTCCGTTTTGAAGGTAATTGCGCATCCATGGAGGCATGGCCGCCCGCAGGCATTTTGTTTTGATATTTGTTCATCGGCAAACCCTATCCTTGATTCAACATTGAGAGATGCTCGACCACCGGCCCAAGCGCCAATGCCGGGATGAACGTCAGCGCGCCGACCACGATGACCGTGCCGATCAGCAGCAGGACGAACAGGGGGGTATGGGTGGGCAAGGTACCGGGACCGGAAGGGATGATCTTCTTCCTGGCCAGACTACCCGCGATCGCCAGAACCGGAATCGCCAGCCAGTAACGCGCAAACAGCATGACGATGCCGAGGACGGTGTTATAGAAAGGGGTATTGGCCGACAGGCCGGCGAACGCGCTGCCGTTGTTGTTGCCTGCCGACGAAAAGGCGTAGAGGATCTCGCTGAAACCGTGCGCCCCGGGGTTGGCCACGGAACCTCGGCCAGCCTCCAGCATCACGGCCAGCGCCGTCCCGCCAAGCACCAGGAGGGGCGGGACCAGAATCACTATGGCGGACATTTTCATCTCGTACGATTCGATCTTCTTGCCGAGATATTCCGGCGTGCGGCCGATCATGAGACCCGCCACGAAAACGGCGACCAGCGCGAACACCAGCATGCCGTAAAGACCGGAACCCACCCCACCGAAAATGACTTCGCCAAGCTGCATCAGCCACATGGGCATCATCCCGCCCAGCGGGGTGAAGGAGTCGTGCATGGAGTTCACCGAACCGTTGGAGGCCGCGGTCGTGGCGGTGGCCCACAAGGCCGAATTGACGATGCCGAACCGCAGTTCCTTGCCCTCCATGTTGCCGCCGGCTTGCTGGTCGCCGGCGATTTGATCCACCTTCGAATCCGCAATCAGCGGATTGCCGGATTGCTCGGCCCAAACGGTAACGAAGGTCAGCCCCGCGAAGACCAGGGTCATGGCCGCGAGAATGGCCCAACCCTGGCGCCGGTCCCCCACCATGGCGCCGAAGGTATGGCAGAGCGCGGCGGGAATCAGCAGGATCGCCAGCACCTCCAGGAAATTGGACAACGGCGTCGGGTTCTCGAAAGGATGAGCCGAATTGACGTTGAAAAAACCGCCGCCGTTGGTGCCCAATTGCTTGATCGCGACCTGGGAGGCCGCCGGCCCCAGCGCGAGCGTCTGGGTGTTCTGATCGACTCGATCCGGGGCGGCCTGGCCAGTGGTATCCGCCGCGGTCTCGTCCCCGGTTTTGTCTTGTTGTGTTGAATACGGTTCGGACTGCAGCATGGGCATGGAGGCATAGGACGAGAATGTCTGCACCACGCCCTGGCCGATCAGCAGCACGGCCAGCAGGAGGGAGAGGGGCAAGAGCACGTAAAGGGTGCTTCGATTCAGATCGACCCAAAAATTGCCGATCGTGGCGAAGCCCATGCGATTGAACCCCCGGATCATGGCCACCAGCACCGCCATGCCGGTCGCGGCGGACAGGAAATTTTGAACGCCCAGTCCCAGCATTTGGGTCAGATAACTCATCGTGGCCTCTCCCGAATAGCCTTGCCAATTGGTATTCGTGGCGAAGCTGGCCGCGGTGTTGAAGGCGCTGTCAGGGGTGACGTTGGGCAGCTCCTGCGGATTGAGCGGTAAATGGAACTGAAGTCTCTGCAAAGCGTAGACGAAAACCAATCCCAGCAGATTGAAGACGAGCATCGAAGCGGCGTATTCGGTCCAGCGCATTTCCGCGTCGGGATCGACGCCGCAAACGCGATAAATGAACCGTTCCAGCGGCTGCAGCCAGCGGTTTGCCGCGGACTGGCCTTCATAGACAGCCGCCATGTAGACACCCAGAGGCTTAGCCAGGGCGAGCAAGACCAGAAGGTACACGCCGATTTGTATGAGACCGTTGTTAGACATTAGAACTTCTCCGGAAAGAAAAGCGCGGCCAACAGATAGACGAAAAGGGACAGGGCAACGAGCCCGCTGAGCAGCATTAACCCGCTCATGATGGACGACCCAGGCGATTCAGGCCCAGGATCAGGGCGTAGGTAAGCGCCGCGAAGCCGGCCGAAACGAAGAAATAGACGAAGTCCGCCAACATGATTCACCTCCCATTCAGAAAGAAAACGTCATGACCCACCCGCTGGGCATTCGGCCCGATGGCAACCCCGCCATGGATGGCCGGATCGGGTAACCCGATGAACGATGGAGGGATGCTAACGGCTTGGGGGTAAAAAAGGCGTAAAATTTCGCGGCGACTCCGCCAGCCGCGCGTGGCTCATTCACGGGATCATGGCCGCCGCGTCACTTGGTTCGCGGCTAGTTCGCGGGGCCGGCGCATGGCTTGCCGAGACTTGGGAAAGCCCGCCGCGGGCGAGGGTAGCGCCGGACGCGCCGTTGTGGCGCGGACGGCTGCTTTTGCATGTAGGCAAACGGCGATAGTTCCTTTTCTATTGGCCCTCCACCCCCGATGGAAGCCGGGAGAAGAGCAATGGCAAGCGCGGTTGGGGAGAATGCGGCAGGCGTGGGCAGCCTTGGTGATCCGCGGGGTCAGGTTCCGGGTTTACCGCTAGTCTCGTTCGCCAGAGCCTTGGAAGTAATCGCATGGTAGAGATCGACGGAGCGGGAATAGATTTCCTGATATTCCGGATGACGGTCGACCAGGCCCTTGATCTCGTCGGCGGATTCCAGGACTTCCTTGAGGAAGGCCAGGTCGGTGTCCTCGAGGCGCTCGCCTTGATCGACCTTCTCCTTGAGTTTCAAGGCGCGCGGCAGGCGCTGCGTCCGGAACCGCTCCAGCAGGGCCATCGCCGTGCCGGTGTCCTTCAAGTCGGCTTCGTTCATCATGTCGTTCTTCTCCAGTTGCTGTTAAAAATCGAGTGATCATCCAATCTTGGATGTCAGCTTGTGAATAAACCCCCGGCCGTAGCGAGGGCGTCCTTGGGCGTGGTGGGCAAGGCGCGGGGGTGCACAAAATCTGGGAGTCCAGCAGCGCTAAACGACCAGATTTTGGGGGTCTCCGCAACGCCGCCCATCGCGTCCAGGGGTGTCCGCGGTAGACCGGGGGTTTATTCACAAGCGCTCAGTGTCACTCCTGGGGCCATCCGGCCAGGATGCCTCCAGTACGGCCCTCGAATTGCGCGCGTCGACCGCGTTGGACCCCCCCGGGGCTATAGCCTGGCGGTGTGACCTGTTTGGGCGCGCGGCTGCGGCTGCAAAAGCATAACAGGCTGAGCCGCATGAGCGAGGAGATTGGAGCGCCCGCGTAGGGCCGTGGAAAGGTTGGGGTGGTTTGCGAACCCCAGCGGAGAGGAAGGCCTCCACCGCGTGGTGTTCGGGTTCCTGACGCCACCCCAAGCGGGCTGGCTGTCGCCGCCCCATTGCCCAGTACAGCACCATGTAAAGCAATATTGCCGCATGACCACCCATCAACCTAAATCCGGCAGTTTGGCTTGATGTAGGGGCGAATTCATTCGCCTATTCAGGGCCTTGTGTGCGAATGAATTCGCACCTACGATAAATCTCATCATCCTGTTTATCCTGTAAATTCCTGTCCAACTGCTTTTTCTAGGATCAAGGTAAGAGCGGCAAGCCTAGCTCCTTGAGAAACGCATTGTGTTGGTCTTTCGCCTCGGCGATTCTTTGCTCCAGTGACAGCAAATTCGCATTCACCGCCCTTAAATCGATTTCCTCCTCGGCCTTGGCGGTGCTGATGTAGCGGGAGATATTCAGGTTATAGCCATTGGCCGCGATCTCTTCCATCGATACGCGCCGGGCATACCGCTCTTCTTCCCGGCGGAACTGGTAGGTGTCGATGATCTTGTCGATGTGTTCCGGCAGCAGGCGGTTTTGCCGCTTGCCCTTCTCGAAGTGCTCG
>Ga0233420_10000726_pt1 | contig 13356 bp, 11 predicted proteins | sample Watercolumn_Mata_4_FD_183009 | JGI IMG/M metagenome (GOLD analysis project Ga0233420, IMG submission 183009) | Freshwater microbial communities from Lake Matano, South Sulawesi, Indonesia - Watercolumn_Matano_2014_102_MG | ecosystem: Environmental > Aquatic > Freshwater > Lake | place...
GCCGGTGAAATAGCTGGTTTGGAAGTGGTTAGGATAATCAATGAACCAACAGCCGCTTCTTTAGCATATGGATTGGACAAAAAACATACACATACGATAGCCGTATATGATCTGGGAGGTGGAACATTTGATATAACCGTGTTGGAATTGGGTGAAGGTGTATTTCAAGTAAAAGCTACCAATGGTGATACGCATTTAGGAGGAGACGATTTTGACAAAGTAATTCTTGATTATTTGGCCGATGAGTTTAAAAAGGAAAACAGTATTGATCTAAGAAAAGATCCTCAGGCTTTACAGAGGTTGCGTGACGCTGCTGAAAAAGCAAAAATAGAATTATCTTCATCGATGGAAACAGAGATAAATCTACCATTTGTTACGGTTCGTGATGGACAACCACTACATCTTGTAATGAAATTAACTAGAGCTAAATTAGAATCTCTTGTTGGGGCACTAGTGGATAAGACATTTGAATCGGTAAAAGCATGTCTAAAAGACGCAAAAACCGAAACCGCAAAGATCGATGAAATCGTCATGGTTGGAGGTATGACGAGAATGCCGTTAGTACTAAAAAAGGTTAAAGAGTTTTTTGGCAAAGAACCTAATAAGTCAGTTAATCCTGATGAAGTAGTTGCTGTTGGTGCTGCTGTCCAAGCCGGTGTGCTGACAGGTGAAACTAAAGATGTAGTACTGTTGGATGTGACTCCACTAACGCTGGGTGTTGAGACTCTGGGAGGAGTTTTGACACCGCTAATCAACAGGAATACAACTGTTCCAACGGCAAAGACTGAAACGTTTTCTACAGCAGGCGATAATCAAACCCAGGTTGAAATACATATTCTGCAAGGTGAAAGGCCAATGGCCAGAGACAATAAGTCCTTGGGTCGATTTATTCTAGATGGAATACCGCCGGCACCAAGGGGCGTACCGCAGATTGAGGTATCTTTTGACATTGATGCGTCTGGTATTTTATCGGTAACCGCCAAAGACAAGGCTACAGGTAAAAGTCAAGGAATAAAAATAACCGGCTCAACAGGTTTAAATAAAGATGAAATAGAAAAAATGAAAGAAGAAGCCGAGAAAAACGCCGAAAAGGATAAAGAAGAAAAAGAGAAAATTGAATCAAGAAATAAAGCCGATAACATGATCTATGTTGCTGAAAAAGCCCTCAAAGATACTGGTGACAAAGCACCGAAAGAAGTCAAGGAAAACGTGGAAAAGAAAATCAAAGAGCTAAAAGAAAAACTCGAAAAAGGCACAAAAGAAGAGATTGAAACTAAAACTAAAGATCTGTCTGACGAGCTGACCAAGATTGGACAGGCGATGTACAATAAACAAGAAACGCCTCAATCAGCCCCATCCGCCTCCGCTAAAACTTCGGAGGACAAGAAAGCTACGGCGGATAAGGAAGAAAAAAAGAAAGGAAAAGTTGAAGAAGGAGAAGTAGTTAATTAAATTATTATTATTACAAATTAGATTCTGGACGCGTTCACTTTGTTCACTTGCCAGAATGACGTCATTCTGGGGAGGAGCAAAGCGACGACTCCAGAATCTTTTTGTTATAAAATAAACTATGTCAGATTATTACGAAATACTAGGAGTAACAAAAAACGCTTCTGATCAAGAAATTAAAACTGCTTATCGAAAGCAGGCATTAAAATGGCATCCAGATCGTAATAAATCTTCTGACGCTTCGGAAAATTTCAAAGAAATAAATAAAGCATTTGAAGTCCTTTCTAATCCGCAAAAGAAGCAGATGTATGATCAATATGGGGAAGCAGCATTTCAAAGAGGCGGTCCGGGAGCACCGTCTGGCGGAGCCGGCGGACAATATTATCAACAAGGACCTTTTCATGTTTATACCAATTTTGGTGGCGAAGGTAATCCTTTTGAAAACATGGATTTTGGCGGATTTTCCGATCCTTTTGAAATTTTTGAGCAATTTTTCGGTTTTCAATCTCCGTTTTCAAGAGGAAGACGACAAGCGCAGCGGGATATCTATGAAGCTACCCTTACTTTTGAGGAAGCGGTCAATGGAGTAAAAAAAGAGGTAATTGTAAAAGGGGATACAAAAACTATCAATATCCCAGCCGGAGTCGATGAAGGAATGAGAATGAGATTTTCTGATTTTGATTTATTAATTCATGTCAAATCGCACGCTTACTTTAGGAGACAAGGACAGGATATTTATTTCGAAAAAGAAATTTCTTATTCACTGGCAGTAATCGGAGGAGTAATTGAAGTGCCGACGATAAACGGAATGGTTAAACTCAAAATCAGACCGGGCACCCAGTCAGGTACAACTGTCAGATTGCGTGGTCAAGGTGTGCCTCATCCCCAGAACTACAATAAAGGCGACCAGTATGTCGTACTAAAGATTGATACTCCTTCGCGAGTTTCATCAAGGGCGAAAAGGCTGCTGGAAGAGTTAGAAGCAGAATTATTGTAAGTTATTTACGTCCGAATTGTAACAGCGCATTTGTAAGCTGTGATCCATAACTTCTTGGAATAATTCCTGAGGTTAGTATTCTATTTAACATTTTTCGAGCTGAATCAACATCGTTTTTAGCTAGTTGCATAATTTCTCTTGTAGCCATTCTTTCTAAGACTGTTCGAGGTGCAAGTTTCGCTTCAAACATATTTTAGTTAATTATACTTTTGATTTTATGCTTGTCAAGAGGCTTTAAAGATGAGAAAATAAGGAATGAAAATTATTACACAGTTAGAAAATCTTCAAAACTATAAGATTTATCTACAGGTGGAAGAAGCAACGCACGAATTTTTTAAGAAAAAAGGATATTTAAAAACTAATGTTCCGGTTTTGTCTCCGACTCTTATTCCTGAATCATATTTAGAGATATTTGAAACAGAGTTTAATTATTTAAACAAAAAGGAAAAACTCTATTTAACTCCCTCTCCGGAATTATTTTTAAAAAGATTATTGGTTGCAAGATTAGGTAATTGCTACTATCTTGGATCTGCATTTAGGAATAGTGAACCAATCTCTTCTTGGCATCTACCGGAATTCACCATACTAGAGTTTTATAAATTAGGAATAAATTATTTGGAGATGGCGGATGAGGTATTGGAGTTATTGAGATATATGCAGCGAAATATCAGATCTCAAATTTTAAATCTTAAATCCAAATCTAAAAAATTAAACCTTGACAAGTGGGAGAAATATTCGGTTGCAGATGCGTTTAAAAAGTTTGCTGGAATATCGAAAAGTGAATTATTTAATGAGAAATTATTTTTAAAAAAAGCAAAGAATAAAGGCTATAAGATCAAAAATGCAACTTATGAAGATCTATTTTCCCAGATTCTTACTGTTGAAATAGAACCTAAATTAGGAGTTAATGGCAGACCAGCTTTACTTTATGACTATCCGAAACAAATGGCATCATTGGCTAAGTTGGGGAAAGACGGTAAAACAGCTGAACGCTGCGAGTTCTATATAAATGGTTTAGAGATCGGCGGTTTTTGTACAGAACTTAATAACTTTCAAGAACAAGAAAAAAGATTTAGTTCGGAAAGCTTAAAGCGTAAAAAAAATAAAATGATCAATCATTCGATTGACAAAGGCTTTATTCAAGCATTAAAATATGGACTTCCGGACTGTACCGGAGCGGGGATTGGATTCGAAAGATTAGTTATGATCTTCGCTGGAGTCGATGCGATTGATAAATTAAAATTAATAAATATTGATTAAGCTCGACATCGTATTTTTCGAAAAATAATTTACTGAAAAATTTTTCTCAAAATAGATGTCTCGCTTCACATACTAAATGCGTACTAATGCAGGGAATCTAAAAAAAGGAGAGTTTGTTTATCATCAAGGTGATATTTGGCAGGTACAAAAAGCTGATTTTTATTCACCTGGTAAAGGATCGGCTTTAATGAAAGCTAGAATCAAAAATCTAGTTTCGGGCAAAAACATTGAATATGCTTATAAATCAAATGAACAAGTAGAGGTACTTAACGTTCAGTCTATTGAAATGCAGTATCTTTACAAAGATAATGAAAACCTTTTTTTCATGGATGAAAGGACTTATAACCAATTCAGCATTCCAATTACCGCTGTCGGAGATGTCTGTAAATATTTTAAAGAAGGCGAAAAGATGTATGTCTATCTTCATGATGATAAACCACTCTCAATTCGACCTCCGCTTAGCGTTAGACTAAAGGTAGTTGGAGCTGAAAATGCCGTCAAAGGCGATACCGTATCAGGAGCTAAAAAACCAGTTACGGTCGAAACCGGGGTAACGGTAATGGTTCCGTTATTTATAAAAGTAGGAGAAACAATAACTGTTAATCCAGAGACAGGCGAGTATACAGGAAGAGTATAATATTGCTATGTTGTCAGTCGGTGATATTTTACAAAAAGAAAGATCGATTCAAGGACTAACACTTTTAGATATTGAAAAAAAGACCAAAATTAGAGTCAAATTTCTTCAAGCGATTGAAAAGAATAATTGGGGCTATTTTTCTTCTAAAGTTTACATAATAGGTATTCTAAAAAACTATTCTCGCTTACTTGGTCTAGATGAAAAAAAAGTCTTGGCATTTTTTCGTAGAGATTATGAAAAAAAAGATGAACTAAGATTTAAGCAAAAAATTTCCCAACGTTATTTAGCTCCAGAAACAAGACAGATATTGAGACGCGGTTTTATGGTTTTAATACTTTTTTTTGTACTTTATTTCGGATACCAATTGAAACAGTATTTCTCACCGCCTAAACTAGTGATTCTTTCACCGAAAAAAACAACTTTTTTTAGAGAAGACAGAATCAAGATATCGGCAAAAACAGAAAAGGACGCAACAGTAGTTATATCCGGAGAAAGAATTTATCAGAATACGGAAGGAGTATTTGAATATACGTTTCCACTAAATATTGGTAAAAATATTTTAATCATAGATCTTACTGGCGCCAATGGAAGAAAAACCAAAATAGAAAATATTTTTATAAGGGAGTCTAAATAATATTTTTTAAGCCTCTTACACTTTCAATATTAAAACTTGAAAAGATTTTTTTAAAACCCAGTCTTTTTCCTTCAGAAATTATTTTTTCTTCAAAATAAGTCTTTCTAATTTCACCGAGCAATCCTACCTCGCCGATAAATAATGAGGATTTAGGAAGCGGTCTGTTTTTTATCGATGATATCAAAGATGCGATTAGACCTAGATCAGTGCTTGTACCTTTTATCGAAACTCCACCGACCACATTGACATAGATATCATAGCTATCGAGAGAAAAATTTAAGTTTTTTCTAACTACGGCAAGAAGCAATAAGACCTTATTATAATCCAATCCTTTGACTACACGTCGGGGTATCGAAAGCATGGTGGGTACGACCAAGGTCTGAATTTCAAAATATAATGTTCTTTTTCCTTCGGCGACACCGACGATTGCCTTGCCTGGTTCAAGGAGTTTTTTTTCTTCCAAAAAAACCAATGGATTGCTAATTTCCTTTAGACCACGATTGGTCATTTCAAATATTCCGATTTCATCAGTTCCGCCGAATCGATTTTTAGATGGCCGTATCAGCCTGTAGTTTGATACTTTTTCTCCTTCAAAGTTAAGAACACAATCAACAAAATGCTCAAGACTTTTAGGACCGGCAATTTCCCCTTCTTTAGTAATATGCCCGATTATCAATACAGCGATATGATTTTTTTTGGCAAAAGTAACTAGTAGTTTTGCTGTCTCTTTAAGCTGACTGACGCTTGAGGCGGCTGCTTCAATGTCTTTAGAGTAAATGGTCTGAATCGAATCAATTACGACGACATCTATTTTGTCTTTCATTTCTTTTGCCGATTCAATTATTCCTTCCACCTGAAGATCATTACTGAAAAGGAATTCGTTAAGATCGATGCCAAGCCGATCAGCCCGATTTTTTATCTGTTCTCCCGACTCTTCTCCGGATATATACAAGGTGCGTATTTTGTTTAAGGCCTGAAGGATTAAAGTAGATTTACCTATTCCTGGCTCACCGGTTAATAGAACTACTTCACCAGGAACAAATCCCCCTCCTAACACCCGGTCAAATTCAAAAATACCGGTTCTGATTCTATTTTTTTCCTGAGTTTTAATTTTTTTTAATGAAGTAACAGAAATTTTTTTTAGCGATTCATTTTTTTTATTCTTTGATGATCTGCTTGCTTCTCCTAAATCCGCTCTTTCCGTTAGAGTATTCCATTTTCCACAGTCAGGACACTTGCCGTACCAAGAGGCTGAACCGAAACCGCATTCTTTACAAACAAAAAAACTCATATTACATCTTTTCTACAGTTTTAATTCCCAACAATTCCAGTCCTTTCTTAATCGTATTTGCCGTTGCTTGTGTGATAAAAAGTCTTAATTCCTTTATTTCTTTTTCTGCTTTTAAAATCGGATTTTTCTGATAAAAAAGATTATATTGAGATGCTAATTCATAAAGATAAGTAGCGATGAAATTAGGTGAGTATTGTTCAGCTGCCTTAAGGACAACTTCCGGAAATTGATAAAGTTTACGTAAAAGATTTAATTCATCAGATTTGACATTCGACATTTGGATTTGAGATTTTGGATTTGAGATTAGAGATTTATTTATCACGCTTTGACATCTGACATAGGTATAGATTATATATGGCGCTGAATTTCCTTCGACGCTAATTGATTCATCAATATCGAAATGAATTATTGTCTGGGTGCTGGTTTTCAAGAATGAATATTTTGCCGAAGCGACAGCAAGAGTTTCTGCAGTTTGTTCATCGCACTTGAATCGTTTAACAATTTTTTCTTTGATCTGATCAATCAACCAATTGGCTTCAATTATGTTTCCTTCCCGTGAAGACATCTTGCCTTCTTTAAGCTTGACCCATTCATAAATTAAATGATATTGTTTGTTTTTGTACTTTTTTTCATCGATCAACTCTTCAACTTTAAAAGTAATTTTGAAAAAACTGGTCTGCTCCGGAGTGACGACATGGATATTTTTATCCAGTTCTCCAAATTCTGAAAATTCCAGTTCTACGAGGCCCATCTCTTTGCCTTCGTAAGTCGGAAAACCTTGAGAGTTTATGAAAACTCTTGTGTCCAGGCCATATTCTTTTCCGTTAAAAACAATTGCTCCCTGGCTTTTTTCCAAAATACCTTTTTTAAAAATATCCTTAGAAACCTCCAGGCCTCTTTTGGTAACCTCGCTTTCAAGAAAAAGTCTATCAAAATGACTATAGACTCTTTTGTAGACTTGATCAAAGTAATCAAGACTCCATTTTTTAGTCTCTTCCCACAATGGTATGATTTCCGGATTCTGATCATAGATCATTTTATTAATATAGTTGATTTCTTCTTTAGCTTTTGGATTGTCTTCATATGCTTTAGTTCCTACAGTGTACATCTTACCTATATATTCAATTCGTTCTTGAAGATTTTTTAATTTTTTAATTTCGGATTTCGAATTACGAATTCCATACAAACATTTTGCTATATGGAGACCGACGTCGCCTTGATAATTAGAACGAATGACTTTATTGCCAACCTCTTCAAAAATTCTCACTAATGATTCTCCGGTGCTGATATTTCTTAAATGTCCAATATGAAAGAGTTTGTGAGTATTTGGATGGGCATACTCGATCATTATTTTCTTATTTTTCCCCAGGTAGTATTTTGGAAAATCAAATTTATCAGCTACTAATTTTGATCCGAAGTCGAGAAGATGATTTTTTTTGATCCAGAAGTTGATAAAACCTGGTTTAATCACTTCAATTTTGTCTATATAATCGTTTTTTGGAAAATTTTTCTTAATTTTCTCGGCAATTTCCATCGGATTTTTCTTAATCAGCTTAGTCAGTTTAAGAGCTACTGAAGTAGAGTAGTCACCAAATTCAGAATTGGTTGGTGGTTGAAGGTCGATTTCGATATTTCTTACACTAATCTTAGTTAGATAATCTTGTAGATTTTTGATTATTTGTTCTTTTATCATTGGTTAAATGATAACAAATTTAAAATTATTTTTTTTAGTTTATTTAACTCTTCGATTTTGATATGTTCATCTACTGTATGAGCGTTTTCTACTCCGTCTCCAAGATTAATTATTTTAATCCCTTCAAAATTTAATATATTTGCATCACTAACTGCTGAATCGTTAAAAAATAAGGGATTAATATTTAGAGTTTGATAGACTTTAACAACTTTTTTGGTTAATTTTTCAGATTCTTTATGAATATATCCTGGTGCAAATCCTGAAAAATTAAGTTGACTGTTTTTAAATATTGATTTAAGTTTATTTATATGACTTTCGAATAATTTTTTTGAGTAACTTCTGATTTCTCCTTCTATTATTACTTTTTCAGGAACGATGTTTATACAAGTTCCGCAATTTACCAGGCCAATATTAATTGTTGTTTCTCCATTGTTAATTTTTCCTACAGGAACTATATTTAATGCTTTGATAGCTGGTAATAAAGCATTAATACCTTTTTCAGGCGTTGACGAATGGCTAGCTTTACCTTTGAATTCAGCTTTAAATAGGCAAATATGGGGTGATCTTAAGATGATTGAACCAATTGGTTTTATGCTATCAAAAATAAATCCTTGTTTTGATTTTATATTTTTGAAATTAAAATTAGTTAATCCGCTACCATTTTCTTCTTCAACTGTAAATAATATTTCAAATGAGTTTAATTTATTTTTTTCTAATAAATATTCTTCAATAGCTATCATTAAAGCAGAAACTGCTGCTTTATTATCAGCTCCAAGGATTGTTTTTCCTGAACTTTTTATTATTCCGTTATTAATAATTGGTTTTATCCCTTGCCCAGGTTTAACTGTATCAAGATGAACACAAAACAGAGATGGTTTACCGGTACCAATATTTTTAGCTATGATATTTCCTTTTTTATCAATTAGATAGGGAAGTTTGATTGAGTCTAACCATTTTTTAACATAGTCAACCATTTGCTCTTCATGACTGGAAGGGCTGTTGATTTTAACAATTTCTAAAAATAGTTTGACTACGTTTTTCATATTAGTTATTGATAAACTTATTTACTTCTTTGAGTAAGTTAGTTTTCGAACTAATAAATTTCTTTTTTTGGTTTTTTGACCATGTTTCAAACTTGATAACTTCTTTTTTGAGTGTTTTATTAACAATTGAAACATGCTTAGGACTGGCTGCACCAATATATTGATATTGTTTCAGAGCATTTTCAATATCAAATATTTCTTTAACGAGATCTTCTTTGATAGATATTTTTTTGTTCATTATCAGTTCAATTGCTTTTTCAATTGTTTTACTCATGATTTCTGAAACATTACCGTTTACTAGCGCAACTGTCTTGCCGACTATTTTGTGAGCCAGTCGAAATGGAATCTGATATTTTTTTACAAGTTCGTCTGCCAATTTTGTTGGTAAGCTAGAAATCACTCCTTTTTTCATTGCTTCAGAATTAGCTACGATTTTAGATAACATTTCGTTAGTTATTGATATTGTGCTTAATGCTTCATCAATTGACGCCATAATAGAAATTTTTACTTCAGCACTGTCTCGATTATATCCTGAAGGTGTACCCTTAATAGCGATTAAATCATGATTCAAATTAGCGATCATTTTTGCACTTTTGCTTTTAATTTTTTCAGCAATATCAGGATTCATTTTTTGCGGCATTATCGATGATCCAGTCGTAAACTCTTCAGATATTGAGATATAGTTTAGCTCAGGAATGCTCCAGATAATCAAATCCTCCATAATCTTAGAGAGTAGTGTTGAGAAAACAGCTAATTGACTAATAATTACAGCGTCTTCTATGCCACGTTTGTTAATTGCGCTTAGTCCATTATTTAATGGTTCTGAAAAACCTAGCAATTTTGCCGTCATTTTAGGATAAATCTTCCAGTTAACTCCATATGAAGCACCTGCCCCAAGAGGTGATTGGTCATAAGTTTCATAAGTCGTTTTTAGAACCTTATGGAAATCAATAATTTGATCAAGATACGCCTGCCACCAAAATCCAAAACTTGATGGCATGGCAGAACGTAAATGAGTAAATCCAGGCATAATTGTATCTTTATATTCTTCTGATTTTTTCAAAAGGATATTTTCCAGATTGGCAAGTTCTTCAAATAAATCTAACAAATGCTTTTTAGTAAATAGTTTTTGATCGACGATAGTCTGGTCGTTTCGACTTCTTGCAATATGGAACCAACCTGCTTCATCGCCAATCTCATCTGTTAATTTTTTTTCAACATTTTCGTGAACGTCGCCTACTACTGGATTAACGATATTTTGATTTTTTGACTCTTCTAACAACATTAATAGAGTTTTTAAAATCTTTTTAGCGCTATTTTTTGGAACAATGCCGTTTTTTGCTGTCATTAGGTTATGGGCAATTGTTTCCATTAGATAATATGGCGCCAGTTTATTTTCAAGCACAGTCATCGTCGGATCCATAATAAACTGATCAGTTTTTTTTGAAGGACCTTTTGTATAAATACCTTCATAGATTTTGCTAGTATTCATAGAATTATCTTTAAAATTATTAATAGTTTTTAAATCAATACAGACTTCTGGTTTTCCAGCTAGTAAATTTTTAACATAATAAGGTATAGGTATTTCAGTTGCGCCGATTTTCTTTAAGGTTGAAATAGCGCTATTATTATCTTGAGAAATAATTGCGAAAAGATCTGTTTTTGGGTTTATATTTTTGTGTAAATTACATATCATGTTTACAATTTCTTTACCTATGCCATTTCCCGGATATAATGATATCCAAGATGAGAATTCATATCCTTTTATTTTATTTTTTACGATCCATTGATACAATTTTGCAAATCCAAGCAAATTATAATTCTCATCAGTCAATAACACTGTTAATCCATGATTCATATAATCAATCAATTCTTTAACCGTAAATTGAACCATGTGCTCTTTATGGTTTTTTAAAAACTTAATTATTTGTTTAGAAATGACTACCTTTTTTTCAAAAGAAATATTTGTTGGTCCTTTACCGATAAAAGAAAGTTTATTCATATAATTTTCCTCTCTTCTGTTTTTTTGAAGCAATGTATGACTGCAGTCCGAATAATTTAATAAATCCGTCTGCGTCCTCTTTAGACCACGTTTTTGATTGAGAATAAAGACCAACTTTTTTATCTATAAGAGAATTGTTTGTTTTTACTGAAATCGGTTGAGGAATTCCATGTTCCATTTTCATAATAACAGTCCCGTTAACGAGCTTTTGTAATGAATTGATGGCTATTTTGAATTGATATACCGATGGATCAAAGAATTTACCGTTATAGATATGTTCGGTCATCTGATGAGACAGATAGTTGGAGAAATCCAACTGTTGCTTTGTAAAAACATACTGCTCAAGTGACAAATGAGCTTTGATTAAGAATAAAATTGCTGGTGCCTCAAAGACAATATGACCCTTTATGCCAATAATGACATCTCCAGTGTAGTAACCTTTACCAAATCCATAAGAGCCTATCTCAGGGTTTAATATCGTAAATAGTTCACTTCCGGATATTTTTTTATTGTTTAACTTTACAGGTAATCCTTTTTTAAATTCTAAAGTAAAATATTTTTTCTTATTAGAATTTATTCCAGTAACCCATTCAAATATGTTTTCTGGAGGTTCTTCGTTTTCATCGATTTCAGAGCCAGAATACGTGATACCCATTAGACTTTTATTAATTGAGTATTTTTTGTGTTTTCCAAGATAAGAAAAACTTTTTAACTTAAGGTAATTTATTTCTTCAACTCTATTTCCCCCGGTTTCTTTAATTGGTTCAATGATTTTAATATTGGGTTCTAATAATTTTGCAGTTAAGTTAAATCTAACTTGGTCGCTTCCCATACCAGTATTACCATGGGCAATATAGTTAGTGTTTTCCTTTTTGGTAACTTCTATTATTTTTTCTACAAGATGATATCTTTGAGATGAAACGCAGTTAGGATAAGACCCTTCATAGAGTCCATTAGTTTTTATTATCCATTGAATGATTGACTCATAAAAATATTGTTTTGCATCAATAAAATAATGTTTGCTTGAACCAAGTTGTTTTGATTTTTTTTCGATCTCTTCTTTTTCAAAATCAGTAAAACCGCCTGAATCAACGGTTACAGTAATAACTTTAAAGCCCTTATCAATTAAATAAGGAACACAAAATGATGTATCAAGGCCTCCGGAAAAAGCAAGTATAACTTTTTTATTTAAATTTTGGTTTTTCATATATTTTTTAATTTAACTAATAATTTATTCCATAAAAAAAACCGCCCGGATTTGGGCGGGGGAATGGTAATTATTTTTTACTCTTTAGGGCATAAAAATACTACCTTCCCCAAAGAGTCTCCTAGACTGTGAATTGGATAAGAATAGTATTTTCATACAAAACTATTATAGCACAGTTTTGTAAGTTTCAACATGATAGAATAAAAAACTATATGTGGTTTTGGTATGCGTTTTTTTCAGCACTGTTTTCGGGCTTTTCGGTTTTATTAAATAAAAAGGCATTATTTAAGATAAATACTTCTCTTGTTTCTTGGTCTCTATTTGCATTTTCAATTCCTTTTCTTATCTTTCCGGCTTTTAAAGACGGGATTCCGGAGTTGACTATATTTTTTTGGCCGGTGACAATTTTAGCTGTCGTCATTTTTGCCTTGGCAAAAACTCTGGCTTTAAAATCCTTAAAAGGATCTTTGATGTCGGAGATAATTCCTTTATCTTTTTTTGGTGTATTTTTTCAATATATATTCGGATTAATATTTTTTTCAGAAGTTCTTAAGTTTATTCCTTTTATAGGTTTAGTGTTAATAATTTTTGGCGGCTATCTTTTAAAAATCAAAGAAGCAAAAGAAGGGATTTTACAACCTTTCAAGTTATTATTTACCAATAAAAACGCTTTTATCTACTTAATTGCCTTGATTTTGATGGTATTGACTTCGTCGTTTGACAAAATGGGATTAAATAATATGAAACCGGTTAATCAATCGTTTTTACTTCTTTGGGAAAACTTTCTAACAACTATTTTAATTGGCCTTTATATGACAAGAAAAAAACATGATTGGATTAAAGACTTGAAGGATAATTTTTTAATATTGTCAGTAAGCGGGATTACCTATACGTTTTTGTCGCTTTTTTATCTATACGGAATTACTGACGGGTCTTTAGCTCTTGTTTCAGGGGTAAAAAAACTGGAAATATTCTTTGCTTTAATTTTAGGTTGGTTTATGTTTGGGGACAAACCAGAAAAAGAAGTATGGTTTGGTAGCTTAATTATGCTTCTTGGAGTTGCGCTGATTAAAATCGGTTGAAGGTTGAATTATTACGTGAATTGACATAAAATATTTATACTAAATGAAAAGCAAATTAATT